>MDSW01109253.1_pt1 | contig 14519 bp, 15 predicted proteins | sample 811171 | NCBI WGS metagenome assembly MDSW01 (sample SAMN05326641, study PRJNA326480) | marine metagenome | isolation source: seawater | place: Atlantic Ocean: North West | collected 2012 | reverse complement strand
TTCAGTCAAATTATACTGTAGATAATTCTGGTTATTACACAGATGAAATTCCACACTTTAACAAAGTACATATTTTTAAAGCAGACAAACTTGTGATAGATGAGTTAAAAAAAGAAAAAAAATTGTTACAAAGCGATATACTAAATCATAGTTACCCTCATTCGTGGCGATCAAAAGCGCCACTAATTTATAGAGCTACCCCACAATGGTTTATATCAATGGAAAAAAATTCGTTAAGAAAAAAAGCGCTTAAATCAATTCAGGAAACATCTTTTTTTCCACCTAAAGGTAAAGAAAGATTATTATCAATGATTGAGGGAAGGCCAGACTGGTGCGTTTCGAGACAAAGAGTTTGGGGCGTGCCGTTACCAATATTTCTGAATAAAAAAACAAAAGAGCCTTTGAAAGATCAAAAGGTTATAGAAAGAATAGCTCAAATTTACGAAAAAGAAGGATCTGATTGTTGGTTTACAGACAAATCAAAGAAATTTTTAGGAGAAGACTACAATGAAAATGATTTTGAAAAATTAAATGACATCGTTGAAGTATGGTTTGATAGTGGCTCAACACATAGTTTCGTTCTTGAAAAAAGAGATGATTTAAAGTGGCCAGCAGATATGTATTTAGAAGGTTCAGATCAACACAGGGGCTGGTTTCACTCTTCCTTATTGCAATCTTGTGGAACGAGAGGCAAAGCACCTTTTAAAAGCATCCTGTCCCACGGATTTGTAGTCGATGGAAAAGGTTTAAAAATGTCAAAATCTGCTGGAAACGTTATTTCTCCCGACGATATATTAAAAAATTATGGTGCAGATATTTTAAGAGTTTGGGTTGCATCCTCTGATTATGGAGAAGATCTAAGAATAGATAAATCTATCCTATCTCAACACGCAGAGTCTTATAGAAAAATTAGAAATACTTTTAGATTTATTTTGGGTAATATAAAAGATGATTTCAAAAAACAAAATTATAGTGAAGTCAACGTAAAAGAGCTACCAGAGCTTGAACAATTTATTTTACACAAAATTTTTAAGATTAATGAGTCAGTCAAATATAATTTGAAAAATTACACTTTTCACAAACTTTATAAAGAGCTATTAAATTTTTGTTCTCTCGATCTATCATCATTTTATTTTGATATAAGAAAGGACGTTTTATACTGCGATGATATAAATTCAAAAAAAAGGAAAGACTGCATAAAAACTTTAAATATACTACTTGATTGTTTATTAAAATGGTTTGCACCAATTTTGGTTTTTACAACTGAGGAAATTTACAGTTTGATTACTAAATCTGAAGAGAGTATTCACGAGTCATCATTTAATGAAATACCAAAAGTATGGAACAATAATGATCTGAATGAAAAATGGGAACAACTTTATAAAATTAAGCAAGATGCAAATATTGCAATTGAAGAAAAAAGATCAAAAAAAGAGATTGGATCAAGTTTAGAGGCAGAATTAGAAATTTATACTAATAGTTATAATTTTAAATTAATGAATGAGCTTGATTTAGCAGAGTATTTTATTACCTCAAAAGCTAAAAAATTTAAAAACCAAAACGATAAAGGAGAAACAAAAATTATTGTGAAAAAAACATCAGGAGTAAAATGTAATAGATGTTGGAAAATAGTTGAAAAAAATTGTATCAGATGTGACTCTATAATTAAAACATCTAAGTAACATGATAACAAAAGTTGAAAAAGAAAAACTTAGCTTAAAAAATATTCTAAAAAAAAATCTATTTACACTAGGTATAATTTCCTTCTGCTTTTTAGTAGACAGATTCACTAAAATTAAGATTTTAAAATTAAACCCCGATATAAACAAAATATTTTTAAATGATTTTATCAATATCGATCTTGTTTGGAATACAGGAATAGGATTTGGTTTATTAAGTCTTGACTCGAATTTTTTTTATCATTTTATCAGCTTATTAATTTTTGTAATTATCTTATTTATTTTATTTTTAATGATAAAATCAAATAGTCTTGAAAAATATTCTTACGCGATAATAATTGGTGGAGCCGTTGGAAATTTTTACGATAGACTGGTATATTTTGCTGTTCCAGACTTTATAGACTTGCATTATAAAGATTTTCATTGGTTTACATTTAATTTTGCTGATATATTTATCACTTTAGGAGTAATTTTAATTTTAATAAATGAAATATTGTTAAAAAAATGATTAATCAAAAAATTATAATTTTTTTACTTTTAGTTTTTCTAGGTGCATGTGAAAGTTTTAAAACTGCAGGAAAAGTTTTAAGAAATGAAAAAATAAGTAATACAGATGAATTTCTAGTGCAAAAGAAAACACCTTTAATTGAACCTCCAAATTTAAATGAAATTCCTGTTCCTGATTCAATTAAAAAAGCAGAGCAAAACACAAAAAAAAATCTTGGGGAATTAAAAATACAATCCAAAATCAAAAAAGATATCTCTGATGTTGAAAAGGCTATTTTGAATGAAATTAGAAAATAGTAATATTTCTTCAAATAATTTTTTTTTTGGGAATAATTTATTACAGAAAAAAAATATTAATTTTATAAAAAATAAACTTAAATTATACAAAAATAGTATTAATAAAAAAGAAAATTTTTTTAATCTTTTTAAAAAGAATATTAATATAAAAAAAAATAAATTTAAAAAATATCAAAAATTTAATCAAATATACATTATAGGCATGGGTGGATCTATTTTGGGATCAGAGGCAATTTATAATTTTTTAAATTTTAAAATCAAAAAGAAAGTCAAATTTATTAATAATTTAGATAAAAACTATTTAGTTAAATTAAAAAAACAATTCTCAAAAAAAACTTTATTTATTCTAATTTCAAAGTCAGGTAATACTCTTGAGACATTAACTAATATTAACTTTTTTGCCAAATATATAAATAAAAATAATTCAATTATAATTACAGAAAATAAAAATAATTCTTTACAAAATTTCTCAAAAGATAAAAACATTTTATTCATAGAGCATAAACCTTTTTTCGGTGGCAGGTTCTCTGTTTTAAGTGAAGTTGGCATCGTACCTTGCATATTGTTTAATTTGAATGTAAGTAATTTTAAAAAAAACGCTCAAGACTATTTTGCAAAGAAAAAAATGAGCTATCTTATTAAAAACGCAAATAGCATGAGTGAAATTTACAGAAACAAAAAAATAAATTCAATTGTATTATTAAATTACGTGCCTGAGTTAGAAAAGTTTTTGTTTTGGTTGCAGCAGTTACTCTCTGAAAGTTTAGGAAAAAAAGGACGAGGTCTTTTACCAGTGGTTTCAAATGCACCTAAAGATCATCATAGTTTGCTACAACTTTATCTTGATGGGCCAAAAGATAAAATTTTTTACATTTTTGAGAGCAAGAGAAAAAAAATCTCGGACTTAAAAATTAATTCATTCAATAAAACGGCTAGTTATTTAAATAAAAAAAATTATCACCAAATAATTGAATCACAAAAAAAAGCGATAATACAAACATTTAAAAACAAAAAAATTAGATTTAGAAGTTTTGTTTTAAAAAAACATAATGAGCAAACTTTAGGTGAGTTATTTTGCTATTTTATATTAGAAACTATTTTAATAGGAAATTTAGCCCACATAAACCCATATAGCCAACCAGCCGTTGAGCAAGTTAAAATAAAGACTAGAAGAATTTTAATTAAGTAAAGTGCAATATAAAATTTTAGACCTTCCAAATCTGCGCTGCGCGTAAATTTTTATAAATTTGTCCAAATTTTCTTTTGTTTTATTTTCTCTGTGAAGAATTAAAAGATTATTTTGCTTTAAGATATTATTTCCTTGAAGGCATCTGAATATATTTTTGTAGTCTTGGTTTATGAAGGGGGGGTCCAAAAAAACTATATCATAACTAACTTTGGTCAAATTTTTTTCAAAAAATTGATTTATATCTATATTAAAAATTTCACATTTCTTAATTAGATCGAGTTGTGTTAGATTTTTTTTTAACAAATTAAAAATATTCCTATCTTTTTCAATAAAAGTAACGTGACTTGCCCCATGCGAGAGACATTCGATACCAAAAGAACCTGTTCCCGAAAATAAGTCTAAGATATTTGCATCAATCAATTTTATGTTAAATTTATTAGAATTAATAACTGTGTTAAATATACTTTGTTTTACGATCTCTTTGAGCGGGCGAGTGATTTTGTTATTTGAAAAAATTAATTTTTTTCCTTTTAGATTTCCACCACAAATCCTCATTTTTTTATTACTCTCCATCCTATATCTCGTCTAAAAAAACCATGCTCCCATTTAATTTCTTTAATTTTTTTTATTATATTAAACCTAATGGTTTTAAAAGATGATCCTAATCCAACGAAATTAAGCACTCTTCCGCCATCTGAAACTATTTTATTGCCATTTGTTTTGGTTCCAGCGTGAAATAAATAAAAATTATTACTTTTTGAAATTTGTTTTAGGTTATTTATCTCAAATCCTTTTTTAAAACTATTTGGATATCCTTTTGAACATAAAACTATTGTTAAGGCTTTAGATTTTTTCCAATTAATATTAATTTTATTTAATTTATTTTTACAGGAGTTATAAATTATATTAAATAAATCAGTTTTGACTCTAGGTAATATTACCTGACATTCAGGGTCTCCCATTCGCACATTAAACTCAACTAAATAAGGATTGTTTTTTTTTATCATTAATCCAACATATAAAAAACCAGTGAATGACGATTTTTTCTTTAAAAATTTTATGGTTGGTATTACAATTCTTTTTAAAATCTTTCTCTCCAAATCATGACTCATTAATCTTGCAGGTGAGTAAGCTCCCATTCCACCTGTGTTTGGCCCAGTATCTTTTAGACCTACTCTTTTATGATCTTGAGCAGAACCAAAAAATTTAAAGCTTTTTTTATCTACTACAAGAAAATAACTAAGCTCTTCACCTTCAAGAAATTCTTCGATGACTACCTTTTTTGAATTTTTAAATTTTCCATTTAAAATTTCTTTAGAAAATACTAAAGCTTTTTTTTTAGTTTTACATACCGAGACACCTTTTCCACTTGCCAACCCATCTGCTTTAATAACTATTGGGAGATTACACTCTTTTATATATTTTTTTACTTGTTGAAAATTTGTGCAAATTTTAAAATTAGCTGTTGGAATACTCAGTTTTCTACAAATTTTTTTTACAAAAGCTTTAGACCCCTCAAGTTTTGCTGCGTATTTATTAGGGCCAAAAACTAAAATCCTATTTTTCCTTAAGAAATCCGTTAGACCCATCACAAGTGGGAGTTCAGGGCCTATTATGACTAATTTAATTTTTAGTAGTTTAATAACATTTAAAAGACTTTTAAAGTTTAAGTAGTTGATATCTAAATTATTTGCAATCTGAGCAGTTCCAGCATTTCCCGGGAAGCAAAAAATATTACTTATTTTTTTTGACTCTGATAATTTTTGGCATAAAGCATGCTCTCTACCACCACTACCTATAATTGCAATATTCATATAAGTTAATTTAATATATATTACTCTTATGAGCGAAATAAAAGCTAAATTGAAATTTAAACAAAACCATTTTGAAATTATTGAAGAAGGCAACTATGTTAATTGTGCTGTGTCAAAAAAAAAAATTCTTTTAAAAGACCTAAGGTATTGGAATGTAGAATTACAAGAAGCATATTTTTCACCCATAGAGGTTAATATTAGATACAGAAAACTTAAGAAGTTAGATTAATTATTTCCACCTATTATGAGTTAATATCCATTGAGAGGGGTCTTTTAAAATCATTTCTTCTATAATTTTATTTAATTTTTTTGAGATATTGTACTTTTTATTAGTATCACTTTTGAATTGATCGATACGCAACGGTTGTTTTATTTCCATAGTAAATTCATTATTGTCTTTTCGTTTCAAGTAAATAGGTACAATATTACAATTATATTTAATTGCTAGTTGGGCTGGTAAGGTAGTTGTATAAGCTTCATGGCTAAAAAATTTAATTTTTTCACCCTCGCTTAATCTTTGATCAATCATTAAAGCAATACAAAATTTTTTATCAAGGTAATCTATTGCTTGTTTTAGTCCCTTCATCCCTTTAACAAATTGATTTTTACAAACATATTTTTTTCTAATATTAGTCATTAAAGGATTTATCAGATAATTATTTAGCGGTCGATAAAGAATTGCTAAATTTATATTTTTTTTTACTAACTCCATCGACATCAATTCAAAATTAGAAAAGTGACCAGATACAAATATAACTGGTTTATTATCTTCTTTAATTTTATCAAGCATCTCTAATCCTGAAATTTTTACATGATTAAGACTTTTTTTAAATTCTTTAAGAAAAAAATATTCGACAAAAGTTTTAGCATAATTTGACCACATCTTTTCAATTAACACTTTTTTTTCTTTTTCTTTCAAATTAGGTAAAATGTAGCTCAAATTTTTTTTTATAATTTTTTCAGATCTAAAAAATTTTCCAAGTAAATTAAAAATTTTAGAAAATAACACTCTACTTAAATTGACACCTAGAGTTTTTATGATAATCATAAATAGGTAAACAAAAACTGCTTGAAGAAAATACCCTAAATGTTTCATTATAAAAACTTCTTTATTTCTTCAAAAAATCTTTTTTCATTTTCGATAGATAGCTTTATTTTTAAGAACTTAATATTTTTTTTATCTTTATTTTTAATCCTAAAATAATCTTTCTCTGTTGTAATAATCATTAATTTTTCCTTTTTTGCCTCAAATTTTATTTTTTTTAGATCCTCATCTTTAAAATCGTAATGATCTGGAAAACTATATCTCTTTAATATCTTAATTCTATTTTTTTCTAAGATATCATAAAAGTCATCAGAATTTCCAATACCGCAAAATGCTAACACTCTTTTTCCCCTTAAATTCTTATGATTTACAGGCAAATATTTTGAGTAATATATTTTTATATAAGGGTGTATTTCCAAAAGTTTATTTTCAAATTTTTTATCTTTTTTTCCATTGATAACCGCAAAGTTACATTTTTTTACTGAATTTAAAGGCTCTCTTAAAGGCCCAGAGGGTAGAGTGAAGCCGTTTCCGATTAATTTACTTGTTTTGAAACAAACTATATTTATATCAGCGTTAATATTAGGATCTTGCATTCCATCATCAAGAATTATTAATTTCGATTTTTTTTTTATTGCCTCATTAATTGCATCTACTCTGGACTTATTTATAAAAAAATTATTTACGTAATGCTTAGTTAAATTAATTTCGTCTTGATGACTATTATAAAATTTCTTGATTACTGCAGCCTTATGTTTGTAAAGTTCATCGTAAATCTTTATCACAAGAGGTGTTTTTCCAGTGCCACCTAAATATATATTTCCAACACAAATAATTGGTTGTTCAAAAAATTTTTTGTTCACAAAATTATTGAATATTTTAATTACAATCTGAAAAAATATTGAAATAGGTAAAAGCAATATAGAAACAAAATTTTTGCTTTTCCAAAATAACGGTTCATTAAATTTCATTTTATTAAAAGTTTTTTTGTTGAGTAAATAGTTTTCTTAAAAATTTGATTTCCCATTTTATTCATAAACAGTACTCTCTTTTTGTTCAATTTATTTCTTAATTTAAAATCAATTTTTATATTTCTAAATAAATCCTCAGAATTTTTTATTTGGAAAGAAATATTTTTTCCTTTTAAAATAGAATATATATCTTTAAAATTTGATATGTATTCTCCATGATAAATTTTACAACCCAGCCTAGCAGCTTCAATTGGATTTTGACCACTATCGTTTTTTAATTTCTCAATGGTAGATTTACCAATAAATACACTTTTACAATATTTAAAAAAATCATTCATTGCACCGAAAGAATTAACTATTATTACCTCAGGTTTGCCAATTATTTTTTCCCCCTTAATCCAAATTTGAGTTTTCAAATTGTGAGAATAACAAACTTTATTAATATTTTGAATGTTATCTAAATGTCTTGGTATCAATACAGTAATAACATTATTAAAATTTTTTTTTAACATTAAATGAGTATTAATTGACAGAACCTCCTCACCAGGATGAATACTAGCAGCGCACCACACGTTGTACTTTTCCAAGCTCTTTAAATGTTTTTGATTGTTTTTTTCTTTTTTATCATAAGGTATAAATTTCAAATTACCAAAATCTTTAATTTTTTTTGCCTTGAAATCTCTTAAAAAATATTTTGTTTCTTTATTTGCGACTAAAAAAAAATCAAAGACTGAAAAAATATCCACAGCAAAATTTTTGACAATTTTCCATCTTCTAAAAGATTTTTTTGTAATTCTAGCATTAAATAAAGCTATTGGTATTCTTTTGCTTCTTATATTAGATAAATAGTTTGGCCAAATTTCTGAGTCCAGAAAAATTATTCCTTTAGGTTTCCATTTTTTTAAAAAATTTTTTATGAGAAAGTTGATGTCAAGAGGCAAAAATTTATGCACAACATTTCTCGATTTAAATTCTTTTTCCACCAAACGGGCAGAGCTGAGGGTTGAGGTAGTTATAAGAAAATTTACATTTTTCTTTTTTAAAAAATAATTAATCACAGGAAAAAAAGTTCTTATTTCACCCACACTCGCGCCATGAACCCATAAAGTATTTTTTTTTTTATTTTTTTTTAAATCGGTATTATTTAAAAAAATTTTTTCACCAAATCTTTTAGGATCTTCTTTATTAAAAAATTTTCTAAAATAAATAAGAATAATTAAGAAAGGGTATAATATTAAAGTAATATAATTATATATTCTTATCATCAATTTTAATTAAGTTGTTTTTGATATAAGGATTTATATTCTTTACATTTTTTAAGCAAAGCTTCATGTGTGCCAGCATCAATTATATTTCCCTCTTTTATAACAAATATTTTTTCGGCACTTAAAATTGTTGACAACCTATGAGCTATTACTAAAGTTGTTTTATTTTTTGTTAAATTTTTGATAGCATTTTGAATGATTTCTTCGGATTCTGCGTCCAAAGATGATGTAGCCTCGTCGAGTAATATTATAGGTGATTTCTTTAAAATTGCTCTTGCAATTGATATTCGTTGTTTTTGACCACCTGATAGTTTGATACCGTTCTCTCCAATAATTGTGTTTAACTTGTTTGGTAATTTATCTATAAATTCAGAAGCCGCAGCAAATTTACAGGCGTCTGCAACTTCCTGTTCGCTCGCAGAGCTATTAGCATATTTTATGTTAGCAAGAACGGTTTGATCGAAGAGTACTATATCTTGACTTACTAACGATATGTTTCTTCTTAATGAATTTAAATTAACTTTTTTTATGTTTTGTCCGTCAATTTTTATTTCACCGTTTTGAGGGTCATAAAATCTTGGTAACAAATTTAAAATTGTACTTTTTCCAGCACCACTGTGACCAACAAAGGCGACCATAGTGCCTCCTTTAATATCTAAATTAATATTTTTTATAGCTCTATCTTTGGTATTTTTATAAGCAAAACCAATATTCTCATATTCAATATTGCACTTATCTATATTTATAGGTGGTAAACTATCATCGTTTTTTACCTCAATTGGCTCATCAATAACGGCAAAAATTCGTTTAGCCGAGGCAGCGCCTTGATATGCTGTCATATTGATGGTTGCTAAAGACCTAACAGGTTGATAGGCGAGCATCATTGCTGCTAAAAAAGAGAAAAATTGATTAACTTCTAACTCTCCAGAAGAAATCAGTTTTCCCGAATAGAAAATAAACCCAGCGATCATGATACCTGTTAGAATTTCCATTATTGGGGTAGCTCTAATTAAAATTTTATTAATTTTAATATTTTTATCTACCATTAAATCAATTTTCTTACCTGCATTTGACAACTCAGCGGTTTCTTTTTGATAAATTCTAATCATTCTTGAGCCTTTTATTATCTCGCTTAAAAAAGATGCAAAATTTCCTGTAACTTCCCCAGCTTCACTTGTGGCCTTACCAATTCTTTTTCCTAATGATTTTGCTAAAATTGCAGCTAGGGGCATCATAATTAAAGCGAATATTGCTAATTTCCAATTTTGATAAAACATCAAAAAAGTTAGAGCAAATAAAGTGAAACTGTCTTTCATTAAGTTTAAAACTCCAACACTTACTAAATTTTGAACCATTCCACAGTCATACATCATATTACCAACATATTTTCCAGAGTGTCTATTATCCAAAGTTTGTACATCAGAAATTAAAATATTTTTGGAAATTCTGTTTTGTAATTCTCCTGTGATTTTTCCCCCTATACCAATTATAAGTGATCTTGCGAAATATAAAGAAATTCCTTTTGATGAAAAAGCTAGTATTATTGCAATTGGTATTAATGCAGCTAAAGTTTGATCCTTATCTATAAAAACTTTTTTTACCGCTGGATCTAATAACCACGCAGTTGCTGAAGTGCTTAAAGCAACAACTATAGATAATAATAGAGCTAAAAAGATATTTTTCAAATATTTTTTCACATGCTCTTTATAAAGCCTCTTTAAAATTTTTATTAATTCCTCTTTTTTCATCGCTTAAAATGATATTGATAAAAATAAAAATAATCCTGACAAATTATTAATTTTAAAAGCGTCTAAGCAAGTCTTTGGATTATCTTTTTTAAAATAAATTATTTGAAATAATAATGACGAAATAAATAAAATAAAAAATAAACTAAAAAAGTTAATACCAATTTTAAAACTAAATAAGTAAGTAAGTATAATTATTGAAACGAAATAACACAAAAAAACGAAAATTTTTATATTCTCTTTGAATTTAATTGCAGTTGATTTTATACCTATAATTTCGTCATCAGACATATCTTGCACCCCGTAAATAGTGTCATAGCCCAATGTCCAAAATATGGCCGCAAGATACAAAGCGACAATTTCATAGTTAATTTGATTGTCCATTGCGAACCAAGCCATTATTATACCCCAATTAAAAGTCAGCCCTAAAAATAATTGAGGCCAATATGTTATTCTTTTCATAAAAGGGTAACTAAAAGCCAGAATCATTGAAGACATACCTAGTAAAATAGTTTTATGATTAAATTGAATTAAAACTAAAAAAGCTATTGAGCAAAGAATTAAAACATATGAAGAGGCTTTTTTTATTCCTATCTCGCCAGAAGCTAAAGGTCTTTTCTTTGTTCTCTCAACTTTTTGATCTAAATCTTTGTCAACAATATCATTTACAATACAACCAGCGCTTCTCATAAGAACTGATCCTAAGAAGAACAATAATAAATAAAAAAAGTAATTCGAATTCTGAACCCCATAATGAACTGCGTAATTTAATCCCCAGGCACAAGGCCAAAACAAAAGCATAAAACCAATGGGCTTGTTCAACCTTGTTAACTCTATAAATATTTTAAGATCATGCATGAAATATTACTTGTAAATATCAAACACTAACTACATAATCAATTTGATTCGATATGGATATTGATTACACAGTAGCTGCATTAATGTTTCCAGCAATACCTTTAATGATGACGATGTATAGCAACAGATTTCACACGTTGAGTGCATTAATTCGAAAACTTCATGATCAGTACACTTTTGAAAAAAAAACACCACCAGAATGGGAAAATCAATTACATGTTCTTAACAAAAGAACTAATTATTTAAAATATGTAATGGGCTTCTCTTCTTTTGGGTTTCTTTTCAATATGCTCACCGTCCTTCTCCTATATCTAAATTTAGTTTTTTACGCCAGATTAAGCTTCGCTTCTTGTTGTGTTTGTATGATAGTTTCGATTTTTTTATTTTTGCAAGAGGTCAGAATGTCAAATGAAGCTTTAAAGTATCACCTAAGCGATATGGACTCAATGAGAAAAGATTTTTAATTATTTTTTTAATAAAACTTTTTTTTTATAAATAGAAACTCCCGTCACTATTTTATGTTTGTATGATTCATTAAATGTTACAAGTTGCCATCCTTTCATTCTTTTCTTAATTGTTTTTAAATTTTTCTCTTTCCAATGATTATTTGTACTCTCATTTTTCCAAGTTTTTTTTTCCTCATCAGTTCTCGCACATCCATAGCAGTAACCTGTTAAAGGATCTGTTTTACAAATACTAATACATGGAGAAATAATTCTTTTATTCATTACGGTATCAGAATTGCAGGGCCAAGAATTTTTCTAGACTCTAAATCTTCATGAGCTTTTTTAGCGTCCTCAAGCTTGTATTCTTTAAAGATTTTTATTTTAATTTTACCAAATTTAACTTTTTCAAAAATTTCATCTGCTCCAGCTTGTAACTCTTCTCTATTTGTAAAATAATGACCTATTGTTGGTCTTGTCAAAAATAAGCTTTTGGATTGAATATCTTTTGGAACATTGACAGGATCTAAGGGGCCAGATGCATTTCCAAAACTGATTAACATTCCTCTTGGCCTCAAACATGCCAAAGATCCTTTAAATGTTTTTTTACCAACGCCGTCAAATACAGCCGGCACACCCACATTATTTGTCAGTTTCATTACTTCCTCCTCAAATTTGATTTTTGAGTAATTTATTACATGTTTATATCCGTGCTCTTTTGCTATTTTTATTTTTTCATCCGAACCAACTGTGCCTATTACATTTGCTCCAATGCTATTAGCCCATTGTGCAAATATTTGCCCAACACCTCCAGCAGCTGCGTGAAATAAAACAGTTTCACCAGCTTTTAAATGATAAGTTTTACTTAGAAGGTAATTTGTTGTCAGGCCTTTAGTCATTAATGAAGCTGCTACTTTGTGATTAATTCCATCTGGAATTTTTACCGCAATCTTCTCAGGAATAATTCTTTGTTGTGCGTAAGCTCCAATTGGCATTGATGCATAGGCAACATTATCCCCTTTATTAAATTCTTTTACGTTTGCACCAACTTCATCAATTTTTCCTGCAGCTTCTAGACCAATACCACTAGGCATAGGTAAAGAGTAGAGACCAGATCTATGGTAAGTATCTATGTAATTTAAACCAATAGCCAAGTTAGTAATTTTTATTTCATTTGGTCCTGGCGAACCAACTTTAGTATCTGTTAACTCCAAAACTTCTGGTCCACCGGGTTTTTTTATAATAATCGATCTAGACATTTAAAAGAAAATACTTGAACACTTAATATTTTGCAAACTTTCCTTCATTATAATCTTTTATAGCTTCAAGTATTTCAGCTTTAGTGTTCATTACAAATGGACCACCTCTAGCGATTGGTTCTCCAATAGGCTTACCAGCTATAAATAAAAATTCAGATTTTTTGTTTGCTAAAATTTTGAGCTTAATGCCTCGTTCTAGCAAAATTAAGCTTGAGTCAGTTGTTTTCTCATGTTTTTTATTACCAATTATCAGTTCACCTTTTAGCAAGTATATAAAAGAGTTATGTTCTTTAGGAACATCATAATCAAAAACTTTTCCCTCTTCTAAAACTACATGAATATATATTGGCTCAACGTTGTGATTTTTTTCTGGACCTTCAGCTTTTTTGTACTTTCCTGCAATTACTTTTACTATTTTCTCGTTGTCTTTATGAGTTCCAAGCTCATTACCCTTTATATAGAGATATTCAGGTTTATTCTTTTTTAATTTAGCGGGCATATTGATCCATAATTGAAAGCCTAATAATTTTCCTTCTTTCATAGCAGGCATTTCAGAGTGAATAATTCCTCTACCAGTTTTCATCCATTGCACATCTCCTGAAGTCATTATACCTTCGGCACCGGTACTGTCTTGGTGTTTAAATCCTCCATTAAGCATATATGTTACAGTTTCTATTCCTCTATGAGGATGTGGAGGAAATCCTGCAATATAATCATCTTTATTTTCAGATCCAAACTCGTCAAGCATCAGAAAAGGATCAATATAATCTGCCTCGGGGGTTCCTATACTTCTTTTTAATTTTACACCCGCACCATCTGAAGCATTCAGGGCTTTAATTATTTTTTTTACTTCGATCTGTGACATTTAAATATTTATATAAGAAGTTTAAACTATATCAAGTAGCTGCGATAAATTGTTAATCTCATTTTTTGGCTTATAATCAAGAATATCAAATACTGATTTGTTCCTATTTACCCAAATAGAATTATAACCGTAGTTTCCACCTCCTGAAACGTCCCAAGTGTTAGCACTCAAAAAAAATATTTCATCAGCTTTTAAATCATATTTTTTAACTGGAATTTCATAAACTTTCGAGTGAGGTTTATAAACCTTTACCTCTTCAATAGAAAAAAGGTCATCAAAAAAATTATTTAGACCATTGCTCGTAACTAGTTCTCTCAAAAGAGCAGGTGTCCCATTAGAGAGAATAGCAAGTTTAAATTTTCTTTTTTTTAAATTATTCAAAACCTGTTCAACTTCTGGATACGGAGACAAAATCTTGTAAAGATTTAGTAATTCATTTCTCATACTTTTATCTATATTAAATATCTTCATTGATTTATCTAAACTATCTTCTGTGATTTCCCAGAAGTTTCTGTGTCTTTTCATTAAACTTCTAAGCCAAGTATATTCAAGCTGAGTTGTTCTCCAAAAATTTGCAAACTC
>MDSW01136117.1_pt1 | contig 14523 bp, 14 predicted proteins | sample 811171 | NCBI WGS metagenome assembly MDSW01 (sample SAMN05326641, study PRJNA326480) | marine metagenome | isolation source: seawater | place: Atlantic Ocean: North West | collected 2012 | reverse complement strand
TAAAGATATTCAAAAAATAAAAAAATTATTGATTAAATATGCTAATTAAAAATGCAAAAAAAATAGTTTTAAAACTTGGATCTTCTACTGTTGTCGATAGCAAAGGTATTTTTAAAAAAAAATGGGTAACTTCTCTTATTAAAGATATAAAAAGATACGGGAAAGGAAAAAACTTTGTTATAGTTTCTTCAGGAGCTATTGCACTTGGTCAAAAATATCTCAAAATTAAAAAAGGGAAAATTAAACTAGAAATGAGCCAAGCTATTGCAGCAATTGGTCAAATTCATTTAGCAGGTGAATTTCAGAAACTGTTTGATAAATTTAAAATCAAAACTGGTCAAATTTTAATTAGTCCAGATGATACGGAACAAAGACGGAGAGCTATTAATGTTAGAAGAACTTTTGACAATTTGTTTAAACTTAAAGCTATTCCTGTAGTTAATGAAAATGACTCAACAGCTACTAGTGAAATAAAATATGGAGACAATGATAGATTGGCCGCAAGAGTGGCCCAAATTATCGGGGCTGACATGTTGATATTGTTTTCAGATGTTGATGGATTATATGATAAGTCAAAAGGTAAGAAAATTGTAAGAGAGGTTACTTCTATTAATGAGGAGATTACATCACTAATAGATAAAAAGAAAAATAAATTTGGATCAGGGGGAATAGCTACAAAATTAGACGCTGCTAAGATTTGTATGAATTCAGGTAGTCATATGTTTATTTCAAATGGTAAAATGAATAATCCAATTTTGAATATGATTAAATATAAAAAATATACTCATTTTTTACCAAAGATTTCTTCTTTAGATGCTAGAAAAAAATGGATAATTGGTTCTCTTAATTATAATGGAACTATATATATTGATAAAGGAGCAGCCAAGGCTTTATCAAATGGTAAAAGTTTACTTGCTGCTGGCATAACTAAGATTAATGGAAATTTCAAAAAAGGGGAAAATGTATTAATTTTAGATCAGAATAATATCCAGCTAGCTCGAGGATTATCTTCTTTTAGCTCTACTGAAATAGACAAAATTAAAGGTAAACAAAGTAAAGAGATTGAAACAATTCTTGGTTATCTTAGTAAAACTGAGGTAATTCACAAAGATGATATGGTACTATTATAGATGATTTATTTAGAATTGATAGGAAGAAACGCAAAAAAAGCCTTTGAAGATTTAAAACATGTGAAACACAAAAAAATAAAAAAGGTTTTAGAAAATTATAATCAATCTCTTTTAAAAAATACTAATAAAATTATCAGAGAAAATTTAAAAGATGTTAAAAGTATTAAAAGAAAGCATTTAATTGATAGACTTATTTTGAATAAAAAAAGAATTGAAGGAATAAGATATTCAATTAATGAAATAGCAAAGTTTAAAGATCCAGTTGGAAAGGTTTTGGAAACATGGCGTAGACCAAATAATTTGACAATTAAAAAAATTACAACTTCAATTGGTGTAATAGGTGTAATATATGAAAGCAGACCTAATGTAACTGCTGATGTTGCTGCATTATGTTTAAAATCTGGTAATTGTTCTATTTTAAGAGGTGGTTCTGAGGCTTATAATTCAAATAAAATATTAGCTAATTTATTCAGAGATAATCTAAAAAAAAATAAGATCAATGAAAACTGTGTTCAGTTTATTGAGAATAAAAATAGAAAAATTGTAGATCAATTATTATCAAAAATGAGTGCATACATTGACGTAATTGTTCCAAGAGGAGGTAAAGGACTTGTGGCGAAAGTTCAAAAATTTTCGAATATACATGTAATTGGCCATCTTGAAGGATTATGCCACATTTATGTTGATAAAACTGCAAATTTGAAAATGGCTAAAGACTTAGTTATTAATGCAAAAATGAGAAGGACAAGTATCTGTGGAGCAGTTGAAACTCTTCTGATTGAAGAAAAAGCTTTAAACTCACATGCTAGAGAAATAGTAAACGCTCTTATAAATTCAGGCTGTGAAGTTAGAGCCGATAAAAAAGTCAATAAACTTTTTAGAGGAAAACTAAAAAAAACTATCGAAAAAGATTGGAAGACAGAGTATCTGGATGCAATTATTTCAGTCAAGGCAGTTAAAAATGTAAAAGACGCTGTCAAACATATTTTGAAATATGGCACAATGCATACAGATAGCATTATTACCAATAACAAAAAAAATGCTGAGATTTTTTTAAATGGAGTTAATAGCTCAATAGCAATGCATAATGTTTCAACTCAATTTGCTGATGGTGGGGAATTTGGTTTTGGTGGTGAAATTGGTATCTCTACAAATAAACTTCCACCTAGGGGTCCTGTGGGAATAAATCAATTAACATCATACAAATATATTGTTTCTGGAAAAGGAATTATTAGACCATAGTTGATGGCAAGTATCCAAAAAAAATATATTGGTTTATTAGGTGGTAGTTTTGATCCTGCCCATAAAGGTCATTTGAGTATATCAAAAATTGCTATAAAAAAATTAAAATTAAAAAAAATTTACTGGCTTGTTACAAAAAAAAATCCCTTTAAAAATAAAACTTATTATTCTTTAGATGAAAGAATAAAATATGCGAGAAAAATAACTAAAGCTCAAACTAAAATTAAAACTATTTATTTGGATAATATTGTGAAATCTTCTAGAATTATTGATGTAATCAATTACTTTATAAAAAAAAAGAGAATTAAAAATATCTATTTTATAATTGGTTCAGACAATTTAATACGATTTCATAAGTGGAAAAACTGGAAAAAAATAGTAAAATTAGTAAAATTAATAGTTTTTTCTAGAAGAGGATATGATAAGAAGGGAAAGAAATCGATCGTGGTTAAAAAATTTAAAAAAAGAATTATCTTTATAAAAAACAATCCAATACCTATTTCGTCAACACAATTAAAAATCAGACAGAACCTAATATTTAATGAAAATCAAAGAAATTAAAGATAATATCGAAAAAGTATTAGATGATAATAAAGCTCAGAATATAATATGCATTGATTTGAAAAATAAATCATACATTGCAGATTACATGATTATAGCCTCCGGAACGTCTTCAAGACATTTACAGGCATTATCGGAAATACTCGTAACTCAATTAAAAAAATTAGGAATTGATAATTGTCGTATTGAAGGAAGAGATAGTAGTGATTGGAAATTAGTGGATGTTCAAGATGTAATTGTTCATATTTTTCATCCTGAAAAAAGAGAGTTTTATGACCTGGAAAAAATGTGGTCTGAACATATTCCAAAGCAAAAGGCTATGATATGAAAAAAAAAATAATTACATTTATTTTTGTTTTAATTTTAACGTCAAGTGTAGTTAATGCAAAAAATGACCTTTATGATAAAATAGATCTTTTTGGAGAAGTATTAGAAAATATTCAAAAAGATTACGTAGATAATGTCGACCAATCAGAAATGATGGACTCTGCAATTAACGGTGTTTTACAATCTCTAGATCCTTATTCCGCATATATGAGTCCAGAGCTTTTTAAAGAAATGCAGACAGACACAAAGGGGGAGTTCGGAGGTTTGGGAATAGAGATTGGAATGGAGTCTGGTGTTGTCAAAGTAATTTCACCTATTGATGATACGCCTGCAGCAAAAGCAGGTATTAAAGCTGGAGATTATATTGTTCAAATTGGCAAAGAACAGGTTCAAGGAAAGTCTTTGCTTGAGGCAGTAAAATTAATGAGAGGGCCAGTTGGAACATCTATTAATCTTACGATCAGGCGTAAAAATATCAAAAAGCCTCTTGAATTTAAAATTGTTAGGAAAATAATTGAAGTTCAATCAGTAAGTTCAAAAATAATTGGAAAAAATAAAGATTTAGGCTATGTAAGATTAAAATCATTTAACGAAAATAGTGATAAACAGTTTTTAAAGTCTATTAAAAAATTTGAAAAAAAATCTAAAATAAAAGGTTATGTTTTTGATTTAAGAAACAATCCTGGGGGATTATTAACTCAAGCAATTAATATTACCGATTTTTTTTTAGAGGATGGAGAAATAGTTTCCACAAAAGGAAGAAAGGTTTCTGAAACTCGAAAATTTTTCGCAAGAAAAGGGGATGAAGTTAAAGGTAAACCAATTGTAGTTTTAATCAACAACGGATCTGCCTCTGCATCAGAAATATTTGCTGGGGCATTAAAAGATCATAAAAGAGCAATAATTTTAGGAGAAAACTCTTATGGAAAAGGTTCCGTTCAGTCCATAATACCACTAAGGAATGGCGGTGGAATGAGATTGACTATTTCAAAATATTACTTACCCTCTGGTAAATCAATTTCTGAGGTTGGTGTAATTCCTGATATTATAGTTGAAGAAAACGACGACGACTTTTTGATAAATTCAGATAAAGATAATCAATTAAATTATGTGATAAAACTTTTTAACTCTTAGATTATGGTAAACCAAAAACTTCCGATGCGTAATGGCGTGGGCGTGATAATCTTTAATAGAGAAAATAAAGTATTTGTTGCTAAAAGAAAAGATAACCCAATAGATAAATGGCAAATGCCTCAAGGAGGGGTAGATGAAGGTGAAAACTATCTATCTGCAATGAAAAGAGAACTTTTTGAAGAAACGAGTATCACAAGTATAGAGATTTTGAAGGAAATAGAGGGCTTCTTTGAGTACGAGCTTCCAAAGAATTTATTAGGTGTAATTTGGAAAGGAAGATACAGAGGTCAAAAACAAAAATGGTTTATTACAAAATTTATTGGTGATGAAAATGAAATTAATTTGAATACTAAAAATCCTGAATTTATAGAGTGGAAATGGATTTTACCTGAACAACTTCCTGATATTATAGTAGATTTTAAGAAAGACTTATATTTGAAACTTTTACAAAATATCAAAAAATTTATCGAGTAATACTTTTTAAAGTTTCAATTTTATATGAAAGTAAATATTTTTCCTTATCAGTTATTTCTTCACTAATAATCTGTTTTTCAGCCTCTGACAAAAGTGACACTAATGATTGTTTATTTTTACTTGGTAATTCTACTGCTGATGAGGTTAAAATTAAAAGATTATTATTAGCAAACTCTACCGTGCCTTCCTCTACAAAAAAAGTTTTTTCATCTTCATTGAAAATTTTTACTAAACCTGGTCTTAAAAAAGTAATTAAAGGTATATGATCTTTGAGAATGCCCATTTCTCCCTCGAATGATGGTATAACAACTTGTTTTACATCTGTTTTGATAATTAGACTTTCTGGGGATAAAATTTCTAATGAAAACTTTTCGGACATTATTTGCTGTCTTTAGTTAATTTTTCCGCTTTTTCAACCACCTCATCTATTCCTCCCACCATATAAAAAGCTGCTTCGGGCAAGTGATCGTATTCACCTTTACATATTGAGTCGAACCCTTTTATTGTTGAGTCCAGATCAACCAATTTTCCAGGTGAGCCAGTGAATACCTCGGCAACGAAAAATGGTTGTGATAAAAATCTTTGAATTTTTCTTGCTCTTGCAACAGTTAGTTTATCCTCTTCTGATAGTTCATCCATTCCAAGAATAGCTATTATATCTTGGAGAGATTTATATGCTTGTAAAATTCTTTGTACGTCTCTTGCAACTCTATAATGTTCCTCTCCCACTATTCGTGGATCTAATATCCTTGATGTTGAGTCCAAAGGATCAACCGCTGGATAGATTCCAATTTCAGCAATTTGTCTGGATAACACAGTTGTTGCATCCAAGTGTGAAAATGAAGTTGCAGGTGCAGGGTCGGTTAAATCATCAGCTGGTACATAAATTGCTTGGACCGAAGTGATTGATCCTTTATCTGTAGATGTAATCCTTTCTTGAAGATTACCCATGTCTGTTGCTAATGTTGGCTGATAACCCACCGCTGAGGGTATTCTTCCAAGTAAAGCTGAAACCTCAGAACCTGCTTGAGTAAATCTAAAAATATTATCAACGAAGAAAAGTACGTCTTGACCTTCTTTATCTCTGAAGTATTCTGCAACTGTTAAACCAGTTAATGCCACTCTGGCTCGAGCTCCCGGAGGTTCATTCATTTGTCCATAAACTAGAGCTGCTTTTGAACCTTTGCCGTCAGTTTTAATAACTCCAGACTCAATCATTTCATGATAAAGATCATTGCCCTCTCTTGTCCTTTCTCCAACTCCAGCAAAAACAGAAAAACCTCCGTGAGCTTTGGCTATGTTATTTATTAATTCCATTATAGTAACTGTTTTTCCAACTCCCGCTCCACCAAAAAGACCAATTTTTCCACCCTTCGCATAAGGTGCTAAAAGATCAATTACTTTAATTCCAGTCACTAGCTGTTCTGTTTCAGTTGCTTGATCTGTGAATTTGGGAGCGGGTCTATGTATCGGCCACTTTTCTTTAGTTTTTACATCTCCTTTTTCATCAATAGAGTCACCTACTACGTTAATAATTCTTCCGAGTGTTTCGGGTCCGACTGGGACACTTATTGGAGATCCAGTGTTTGTTACCTCATCTCCTCTTTTTAAACCTTCCGTCGCGTCCATTGCAATTGTTCTAACATCGTTCTCTCCTAAGTGCTGTGCAACTTCTAAAATTAATTTATTTCCAGAGTTATTTGCTTCTAAAGCTGTATATATTTCTGGCAGATCACTTTCAAAATTTACATCTACCACTGCTCCGATAATTTGGGTTATTTTTCCTTTTTTACTCATAATTATAAACTTTCTGCTCCAGATATTATTTCTATAAGTTCTTTTGTAATTGAAGCTTGTCTGCTTCTATTGTAATTAATTGTAAGTTTGTCAACTAAATCTCCTGCATTTCTTGTTGCATTATCCATTGCAGTCATTCTAGATCCTTGCTCACTAGCAGCATTTTCTAGAAAAGCCTTAAAAATTTGTGTTGATATATTTTTAGGCAATAAATCTTCTAAAATTTCATCCTCTTCTGGTTCAAATTCGTAAAATTGGTTATTTTCTTCATTCAAATTTGAGTTATTTTCTGCAGGAATAATTTGTTGAGCTTGAGGAATTTGAGTAATTACATTTTTAAAATTATTATAAAATAAAATACATCTATCAAATTCATTATTGTTAAATAAATTTATAATTTCGTCACCTATTATTTTGGCGTCGTCAAATGAAATTTGTTTTCTATCTTTAAAGCTAAATTTTTTTACAATATATTTTCCATAATGTCTTTTGATTAAATCTAAACCTTTTGATCCAACAGAAATTATTTTTAAATTTTTTCCTTCGCTTAAAATTTTTTTAAATTGTGTTTTCGCTAATTTACAAATATTTGAATTGAAACCACCGCACAAACCCCTATCAGCTGTTAGAACTACACATAAGTAGATTTGATCTTTTCCTGTTCCTACAAGCAGTTTAGGAGCGCTTTCGGGATCGTTTATCGTTTTAGTTAGATTTAGAATAATGTTTTGCATTTTTTTACTATATGGACGCCCTTTTTCTGCGTTTTCTTGAGCTTTTCTTAACTTAGCTGCAGCCACCATTTTCATAGCTTTAGTTATTTTTTGAGTGGATTTAACACTTTTTATTCTTTTTTTTAAATCATCTAGGCTAGGCATTAATTTCCTTTTTTATGCTCCTCAATCAATTGACTTAAAAGCTTTTCAGTATTTTCATCTAATTTTCCAGTGGATTGAACATTCTCTAATATTTCTGGTTTTTCAGATTTGACTTTTTCAATAAGGTCTAATTCAAATTTTTTAATTTCAGTTAGTTCAACGTCATCTAAATATCCTTTAACACCTGAAAACACTGAGATTACCTGCTCCGCGACTGTCATTGGAGAGTATTGATCTTGTTTTAAAAGTTCAGTTAGTTTTGCTCCTCTATTAAGTAATTGTTGAGTTGAACTGTCTAAATCAGAGCCAAATTGTGCAAATGCTGCCATTTCTCTATATTGGGCTAATTCTAACTTAATAGATCCTGCAACTTTTTTCATAGCTTTGGTTTGAGCGGCTGAGCCAACTCTGGAAACAGAAAGTCCTACATTTACTGCTGGCCGGATGCCTTGGTTAAACAACTCAGTTTCTAAAAAAATTTGCCCATCTGTTATTGAAATTACATTTGTAGGTATGTAAGCAGAAACGTCACCGGCTTGAGTTTCAATAATAGGTAAAGCTGTTAGCGAGCCTCCACCGCTTTTATTGTTTAACTTAGCCGCACGCTCTAATAGTCTGCTATGTAAATAAAATACGTCCCCTGGATAAGCTTCTCTGCCTGGTGGCCTTCTTAATAATAAAGACATTTGTCTATAAGCAACTGCCTGCTTTGACAAATCGTCATAAACTATTAATGCATGCATGCCATTGTCACGAAAATATTCACCTATAGTACACCCGGTGTATGGAGCTAAGAATTGAAGAGGTGCAGAGTCAGATGCTGTAGCTGCTACGATTGTAGTATATTTTAAAGCACCTGCTTCCTCTAAAGTTTTTGTAATTTGTGCAACTGTTGAGCGTTTCTGGCCAATAGCTACATAAACACAGTATAACTTTTTTTTCTCATCAGATGATTCATTAATCTTTTTTTGATTTATAATCGCATCTATCGCAACTGCTGTTTTACCAGTTTGTCTGTCTCCAATAATTAATTCTCTTTGACCCCTGCCGATAGGAATGAGAGAGTCAATGGATTTTAAACCTGTTTGCATCGGCTCATTTACTGATTGTCTTGGAATAATTCCTGGAGCCTTGACTTCAACACGTTTTCTGTTTTTTACGGATAGGGATCCTTTCCCATCAATAGGATTCCCTAACCCATCAACGACTCTTCCTAAAAGTTCTTTACCGACTGGAACATCCACAATAGCGTTTGTTCTTTTAATGGTGTCACCTTCTTTAATATTTCTGTCATCACCAAATATTACAACACCAACATTATCGTTTTCTAAATTTAAAGCCATACCTTTCGAGCCATCTTCAAATTCAACCATTTCACCTGCTTGAACATTATCCAGTCCATATATTCTTGCAATTCCATCTCCAACTGACAATACTTTACCTATTTCGGATACTTCTGCTTTCTCTCCGAAGTTTTTGATCTGATCTTTAAGTAATTTTGTTACTTCTGATGGGTTTATTGTCATTTTAATTTTCTAACATCGCTTGTTCATATTTTTTAAGTTTATTCTTGATTGAGGTATCAATCATAATACTTCCAAGTTGAATTTTTAAGCCTCCAATAAGTTCATTATCTACTTTATAATCAAATTTTAATATTAACCCTATTGCCTCAGATAATTCTTTGCTAATTTTATCAAGTTCAGATTTAGATAAATTTTTTGAGGAAATTAAGGAGGCTTTAATTTCACCTCTTTTTTTTGAGCAAAGCTTTAAAAAACTTTCAAATATTTTTTTAATAAAAAAAATTCTTCGCTTTTCGATTAGTAATAAAAAAAAATTTTTTAAATTTTTTGAAAAATTCAGTTTTTCAGCAAATAAATTAACTACTTTATTTTGCTGAGAAATACTCTGCGTTGGATCTTTAATAAAATTTTGGATTTCTTGACTTGAATTTAAAAGCATTTGGAAGCTTATAATATCATTTTCAACTTTTTCCAGTTCATTCGTTTCATTCGTTAATTCAAATAAAGCACGTGAATACCTTTCTGAAGTTTCAGTTGAGAAAGATTTTAATGTGCTCATTTTATTTATTGTATGAATCTATAATGAAATATGCTTTGGTCGTATCATAAGAGTATACCATGATCAAGTTACCAATTTTGAACTTAAGAGAAGTTTATAGGATCAACATCAACTGTAAGTTTAATTTTTGATGATATTTTAAGCCCATTTAGTATGTTTGATATTTTCTTTTGAAGTAAATTGCGACTATTAAATCTTATTAATAATCTAGATCTAAAATTTTTTTTGATTTTCAGTAAAGGAGAGTCAACTGGCCCCAAAACTTCTAATTCATTAATTTTATTCAATTTAACTTTAATTTCTCTGGCGCCTTGTAAACTAAGTTTTCTATCTTTTGAAGAAATAATAATAGAAATTAGTCTAATAAACGGAGGTAATTGATTTTTCTTTCTTAACTTCAGTTCTCTCTCAAGAAGTTCTTCTGCCTTGTTTTGAATTAATTCTTTAAGAATAATATCCTGGGGGGTTAAAGTTTGATAAATTATTAAAGACTCAGAGCTAAATCTTCCAGCTCTTCCACTTAATTGATGGTACAATTGTATATTTTTTTCAGTAGATCTTAAATCATATCCTCTTCCAGAAAAATCTGCGTCGATGACGACAATACAGTTTAACTTTGGGAAGTTAAATCCTTTTGAGATCATTTGAGTTCCAACTAATATATCTATTTTATTTTCATAAATTTTTTTAAATAAACTTTTCGTTTTTCCTTTAGTTTTAAGGTAATCACTTGAAAATATATTTATTTTTTTACCAGGAAAAATTTCTTTTGCCTCATCAAATATTTTTTCTACCCCGGGTCCAAACATTTTTAGTTCACAATTTCCCTTTACTTTGCATTTTATTTTTATAGTTTTTTCAAATGAACAGTGATGACAAATTGCTTTATTTTTATATTTATGAAATGTTAAATAAAGTGAACAATTTTGACAAACTTGTTTGCTCCCACATTTTTTACAAATCAAATATGGAGCATAACCTCTCCTATTGATAAAAAACAAAACCTGATCTCCTTTATCTAGATAACTTTTAACTATTCCCACTGTCTCTTCAGCTATAAATTTATTTTTAGTTTTATTTAAATTTAAATTGATAATCTTTGTATTAGGTAATGGGTAGTCATCAAATCTTTTGTAGATCTTAATTTGTCTATATTTCTTATTCTGAATGTTGTTATAAGTTTCAATAGATGGCACTGATGTCACGAGATGAACTGGAATTTTTTCAAAACTAGCTCTAGAAATTGCCATATCTCTGGCATTATAAATTACTCTTTCATCTTGTTTGTAAGAAGTATCGTGCTCCTCATCAACAATAATAATTCCAAGTTTCTTAAATGGAAGAAGTAGCGCTGATCTAGCGCCTACTAAAATTTTTATACTATTTTTATTAATCCCCTTCCAAATTTCTCTTTTTTTTTTTGGAGTAATCTTTGAATGCCAAATAGCAGGCTCGAAACCAAAAAAATCTTCGAATCTTTTTTTAAAATCATTTGTAAGAAATATTTCTGGTAAAAGAACTAAAGCCTGCTTATTATTTTCAATAATTTTTTTAATTCGCTCAAAATATACTAATGTTTTTCCAGATCCAGTGGTTCCTAGTAAAACTGAAACATCAAACTTATTGTTTATTTTTTCTAAATACTTAAGTGCATGCAATTGTTCATTGTTTAACGTATATACCTTTGTATTGATTTTTCTTATTTTATTAAAATCTTCACTTGCTTTTATGAAGCTTTCGGCTCCTCCTATAGCCATTTTCAAAACAAGTCCTACCGGAACCATGTTATAAAAAGAAAACCACTCTATAAAATTTACTAAATTTTTATCAATTGAGTATTCTAATTTTCTAAAAATATTCTTTATTTTAATACCTTTAGGTTCTGAATAATTATTTTTCCAAATTACACCTACTTCTCTATTTTTTCCGAAAGGTACCTCTACCAGATCTCCAATTTTAGCCTCTACCGTCGAATTATAAGTAAAAGGATAATTAAAAATTTTTGGCAACAAAACTTGTGCTTTCATATAATAATAGTATTAGAATTAATCCTAATTAAAAATGAATTGGTCTTTTATCAACAGCTAAAGCTGCTTCTTTTATTGCCTCAGTATGTGTTGGATGAGCGTGACATGTTCTAGCGATATCTTCGGCGCTAGCTCCGAATTCCATAGCTAGTGCCATTTCAGCAATCATATCTCCACAATGAGGGCCGATTATATGAACACCTAAAACTTTATCTGTTTTGCTATCTGCTAAAATCTTTACAAATCCATCTGTTTCGTTATTAACTTTCGCTCTAGAATTAGCTAAGAAAGGAAATTTACCTACTTTGTAAGATTTATTCTCATTTTTTAGTTCTTCTTCAGTCTTTCCAACTGTTGCTACTTCTGGTGACGTATATATTACACCTGGTATTACATTATAATTAACATGTCCCGCTTGACCCGCTAAAATTTCAGCTACTGCAATGCCTTCTTCTTCAGCTTTGTGAGCTAACATTGGTCCTTTTATAACGTCGCCAATTGCATAAATATTTTTGATCGAAGTTTGTAATTTTTCATTGACTTCTATTCTCCCTTTTATATCTTTTTTCACACCCACTTTTGTAAGATTAAGTCCTTCTGTATAAGGCTTTCTTCCAACAGAAACTAATACTTTATCGAAATCCAACGTTTCATTTTTTGAATTTTTTACATCTGTATAATTTATCGATACACCGGTATTTTTATTTTTTACAGAATTTACTTTTGATCCTAATTTAAATTTTATTCCTTGTTTGATTAAGATTTTTTTAAATTCATTTGAAATTTCTCTATCCATACCTGGTGTTATATAATCAAGATATTCAATCACAGTTACTTCTGAGCCTAGTCTAGACCAAACAGATCCCATTTCTAAACCTATGTAGCCACCGCCAATAACAGCTAATTTATCTGGAACTTTAGTAAGTGAAAGAGCGCCAGTTGATGAAATAATATTTTTCTCATCAATTTTAATTCCAGGTAAAGAGGTGACATCCGAACCAGTTGCAATTACGATATTTTTAGATTTATAATTTGTTTTTTTATCATTGTGGTAAACAACTACATCGTTTTTTGAAAATAAGACTCCTTTTCCTTTAATGTAAGATACCTTATTTTTTTTAAATAAAAACTCCACACCTTTAGTTAAGACTTGGATAGATTTATTCTTATTTGACATCATCTTCTCTATATTTAGTCTGATGCCGTCAATCTCTATTCCCTGTTGATTGAAATCTTTTTTTGCTTTATGAAAATTTTCTGATAAGTTTAATAGACTTTTTGATGGGATACATCCAACATTTAAACAAGTTCCTCCTAAAGCACCTCTTGACTCTACGCAAGCAGTCTTTAAACCAAGTTGAGCAGCTCTAATAGCACACACATAACCACCTGGGCCACCACCGATTACAATTAAATCAAAATTATCCATGACTATATATTTAAGAAAAGTCTCTTTGGTTGCTCTAGAGACTCTTTTACTATTTTTAAAAATGAAACTGCCTCCTTGCCATCAATTATTCTATGATCGTAGGACAGTGCTAGATACATCACAGGTCTTACCTCAATATTGCCATTAACAATTACAGGCCTTTCAACAATATTATGCATTCCAAGCACAGCAGATTGAGGGGGGTTTAAAATTGGTGTAGATAGCATGGAGCCGTAAATACCGCCATTAGTTATAGTAAAGGTCCCACCTTGGAGATCCTCAATTGTAATTTTTCCTTCTTTAGCTTTTTGTCCTAGTTGTCCAATATTTTTCTCGATTTCGGCAAAAGACATCTCGTCTGTTTCTCTTAGAACAGGCACAACTAAGCCTCTGTCAGTTCCAACTGCAATACTAATATTATAATAATTTTTATAAACTATTTCTTCTCCTTGAATCTCTGCGTTTATTGCAGGATAGTTCTTTAATCCAATTACGCAAGCCTTTACAAAAAAGGACATGAAGCCAAGTTTAACTCCATAATTTTTTTGAAATTCGTCTTTATATTGATTTCTCATCAAAATTACTTCACTCATATCTACTTCATTAAAAGTAGTCAACATAGCAGCTTTTTCTTGAGCTTCTTTTAGTCTCTTTGCAATGGTAAGCCTTAACCTTGTCATCCTAACTCTCTCTTCGGGACCATGTTTAATTTTTCTCTCTGAAGGCTGCGGTTTAGAACCCATCAATTTTAAAATATCCTCTTTCAGAATAGTTCCATTTTTTCCTGTTCCTGTGATTTTATTAATATCTACATTGGCCTCACTTGCCATTTTTCTTGCAGCCGGAGAAATTATTGTTTCTTTTTGTATTTGATTAGTTTTTTTTAATTGTGATTTTTCAGTATGAATTTTTTCTAAAATTAATGGCTCTTCTTCAGTTTCTTTGCTTTCTTCCTCTAATTTTAAAATTGATTTTTCAATTTTAGTTTTGTTAATTTTTTTAGCTTCAGAGGTTTTTTGATCATTATCAAATAGTTTAATATTTTTCTCATTATCTTTTTTTTTGGGTGGACTATAATTTTTGATTTCATTTGAGCCACTAGTATCTTTGGCTAAATTTTTGCTTATAGTGCCTAATAGAGATCCTACATTAACTGTTTCACCCTCTTGCACATCTATGCTTCCTAAAACTCCATTTGATGGTGCAGGGACTTCAACATTTACTTTATCAGTCTCTAATTCTACTATTGGTTCATCAGCTACAACTTTATCCCCTTGAGATTTTAGCCATTTAGACACAGTTGCTTCTGTGACTGACTCACCTAATGTAGGGACTGTAATTTTTTCTGACATTTAATATTTAAGTATCTTTTCTAATATTTCTTTTTGTTGTGCAAGATGTTTATTTGCATTTCCAGTCGCAGTAGAAGAAGATGCCTT
>MDSW01120160.1_pt1 | contig 14525 bp, 14 predicted proteins | sample 811171 | NCBI WGS metagenome assembly MDSW01 (sample SAMN05326641, study PRJNA326480) | marine metagenome | isolation source: seawater | place: Atlantic Ocean: North West | collected 2012 | reverse complement strand
TGTGTTCGTATAAATTCATTTAAATTCTTTAATAAAACGTGAGGATATACTATTATAAGTCTTCAATTACAACAGTAAAAAGGACAATAATTAAATAGTTTTTATATGTTTTCATTAATTTTTCCTGGCCAGGGTTCTCAAATTGTAGGGATGGGAAAAGAGTTTTATGAAAAGTATGATCTTGTAAAAAATTTATTTAAAGAGGCAGATGAAGCTTTAAATTTATCTATATCAAAAATTATTTTAGAAGGACCAAAAGAAGAGTTGGATCTTACAGTTAATACACAGCCTGCAATTTTTTTAATTAGTTATTCGATATTTCATGTTGTTAAAAAAGAATTTAATATTGATCTTCATCAGGCAAAATACTTTGCCGGGCATTCATTGGGAGAGTATTCCGCAATAGCTTGTGCAAATTATTTAGACTTTAGAGAAACTATACAAATACTAAAAAAAAGAGGCGAAGCTATGCAAAATGCTGTACATAAAGGCGAGGGTGGAATGTTGGTTGTTTTGGGAACTACGGTAAAAAATATTGAAAAAATTTTAAATGATAATAAAAATGATTTTGTAGCTGAAATAGCAAATGATAATTCAGAAGGACAAACAGTATTAAGTGGCAAGAGTGATAATTTAGTGAAACTAAGTTCATTTTTAAAAGAAAATAAAATTAAAAATATTAAACTTCCTGTAAGTGCTCCTTTTCACTGTAGTTTAATGAAAAAAGCTACGGAAATAATGAGTACAGAATTAAAAAAACTAAATTTCAAAAAAGGAAAGAATGTTCTAATATCAAATATTACAGCAGATGAAATTTTTAACACAGATGAATTAAAAAACTTATTAACACAACAAATTGAAAATAAAGTACGTTGGAGAGAAAGTGTTATTAATATGATAAATAAAGGAGTTAATCATTTTATAGAAATTGGACCAGGAAAAGTTTTATCTGGATTAATAAAAAGAATTAATAAAGAGGTAGATGTAAGTTCAATTAATAACGAGGAGGATATTAAAAATATCAAGATATGAGAGATTTAAAGAAAAAAAATATAATTGTAACAGGTGCATCAGGAGGAATTGGAAGCTCTATAATTAAAAAATTAATTGAATGTGAAGCTAATATTTTAGCATCAGGAACAAAAATTGAAAAACTTGAACAGCTTAAAAGTAAATTTAAAAATATCAAAATATTAAGATTTGATATTTCTCAAAGTGATAAAATAGAGGAATTTATTGAAAATGCCTCAAATCAATTAGGGGGCTTAGATTGTATAGTAAATAATGCAGGGATAACCCAAGATAATTTAGCAATTAGAATGAGCCTAGATGAATGGAAAAAAGTAATTGATATAAATTTAACATCAACTTTTTTAATAAGTAAATTTGCAATTAAAAAGATGCTAAAAAATAAAAAAGGAAAAATTGTAAATATTACATCGGTAGTTGGTCATACTGGTAATTTAGGTCAAGCTAATTATACAGCTTCTAAAGCTGGAATTATTGCAATGTCTAAGAGTCTTGCAATCGAATATGCAAAAAAAAATATAAATGTGAATTGTATCTCTCCTGGATTTATTAAAACTGCTATGACTGATAAGATAGATGAGAAATTTAAAGAAGTTATTATTTCAAAGATACCTTCAGCAAGACTGGGGGAGCCAGAAGATATTGCAAATGCAGTCCTTTTTTTAGCATCTGGTCAATCAGATTATATAAATGGTGAAACTTTACATGTTAATGGTGGCATGTATATGGCTTGACAATCAAACTAATTAAACTATTAACAAATTTAGAACAAAAGGATCAATATGTCAGAAGATGTTTCAAGCAAAGTAAAAAAAATAGTAGCAGATCATTTAGGTATTGATGAAGCTAAAGTTACAGAAGAATCAAGTTTCATAGATGACTTAGGTGCTGACAGTTTAGATACTGTAGAATTAGTAATGGCTTTTGAAGAAGAATTTGGGTCAGAAATTTCTGATAGTGAAGCTGAAAAAATTTTAACAGTTGGTGACGCAATTAAATTTATTGAGAATAAAGCTAACTGACAATATTTAAAATGCTAATAGATGCCCACAAACAATGATGGGATAATGGTTATTTTATCTTCTCCTTCAGGGGCAGGTAAAACAACACTTGTTAATTTAATTTCAAAAAATGATAATTTTGAGATTTCTACATCTCATACCACACGGCAACCTCGTTTAAATGAAGTTAATGGTAAGGATTATCACTTTGTAAATGAAAAAGAATTTAAAAGACTCATTAAAAATGAAGAGTTTTTGGAATATGCAAAAGTTTTTAATAATTATTATGGCTCAACTAGAACACCAGTTATCAATAACCTAAATAATGGAAAGAATGTTTTATTTGATATTGATTGGCAAGGAGCAGATCAAATTAAAAATAAACAATTAGATTATAAACTAATCACATTTTTTATTTTGCCACCAAGTAAGAAAATTTTATATGAAAGATTAACAAGTAGAGACATGAAAGATAAGTTAATTGTAGATGAAAGAATGAAAAAGTTTGAAAGAGACGTACTGCACTGGATAAATTATAATTATGTAGTTGTAAATGATGATCTGAATAATTGTTATTCAAAAATTAACAATCTAATTAAAGCTGAGATGAATAATGGATCAAAAGATTATGATCCAGAATTTATAAGAAATCATGTTGAAAAATTAACCAAATAATTTTTCATATTCATTTGCAAGCTTAAAATAAGTATCGGAATTTAGATTTTGTGGCCTTAATTTTAAATCAATTTTGAGTTTTAAATAAATTGAATTATTACCTTTAAAGACTTGATAATAAGGTTTTCTAATCATTTTTCTTCTATGCATAAAAAAAATTCTTGTAATTTTTTCTAAGCTTTTTGGGTTAATTAATTTATAAAAGTCTTTTTTAGGCTTAAAAAATAATACGCTGCTATTGATTTTAGGTCGAGGTGAAAAACTAGAAGGTTTGATATCAAAAATTTTTTTAACATCAAGTTTCCAATTAGTTAAAATGGACAATCTTCCATAATTTTTACAATTATATTCAGAAATTATTCTATCTGCTACTTCTTTTTGAAACATGAGAACTAAGTGGTCAAACCATATATTTTTGTTATTAAGATTTAAAATCCATTTAGATAAAATTTTCGTAGATATATTGTAAGGAAGATTTCCAAATACCGTTAGAGTTTCTTTATTTAAAAGATTTTCATCAATTTCTAGCACATCTTCATTTATTACCTTAATCCGATCTCTAAACTTTTTTTTTAATAAATGTGATAATTTATTATCTTTTTCAATAACTATTAAGTTTTTAGGATCTTTATTTAAAATTGCAGATGTTAAATTTCCAGTGCCAGGTCCTATTTCAAGGATATTTCTATTTTTTATATCTACAATATTAATTATTTTATAAATAACATTTTGATCTATTAAAAAGTTTTGACCGAGACTTTTTTTGGCTTTAATCACTTTTTATCTAATAAGTTTAAAGCTTTAATTAGACTTTGTGGATTAGATTTATTTTTTCCAACCATTTTTTGATTGGGCCCATGATCAGGTGAAATACGTAAAAATGGCAAACCCATAGTAATATTAATAGCATCATATTCAAATAAAGTTTTGAAAGGACTTAAAACTTGATCATGATACATACCTAAAATAATATTAAATTTTTTTCTATTTTGTTTTAAAAATATAGTATCTGCGGGATAAGGACCTTTAACATTAATTCCTTTTTTTATTTTTGTTTTTATAGCTGAGTAAACTATTTTTTCATCTTCATTAAATTTTAGAATACTTTCACAGTGAGGATTCATTCCAGTTACAGCTATTTTTGGTTTAATTTTAAAATTTTTCTTAAAAAATGAATCTATTATTTCTATTTTTTCCTCTATTAATTTTTTAGTAACTTGTTTGGCCACAAGTTTAATTGGCAAATGTGTTGTGAGAGGACATACAGATAATTTTTTATTGTAAATAAGCATACCTATTTTTTTTTTTTTAAAATATTTTGATATGTATTCTGTAATTCCAAAAAATTTCTTGTTTAGAAATGTTTTTTTATTTATTGGACCATTAATTAGTTTGTTTGATGATCCATTTTTTATTAATTTAAATGCTATTATAAAAGAATTTTCTATGTATTTTTTTATTAATATTTCTTGATTTTTTTTGTTTGGAATTTTTTTTAATTTAACATCAATTAAATTGATAAATTTATTATCAAGTTTTATATCTTTTAATTTATTAATTTTAATTGATCTCAATTTGTTATTTAATTTATATTTTTTCATCTGTTGTAATAATAATTTTTTACAACATATTAAAACTAAAGGACTTTTATATTTTTTTTTCTTTATTGATTTAAAAAAAATTTCTAAAAAAATACTATTAGGCTCCCCGGCCACTAAAATAATAGGTTTATTTTTCATTTATTGTATAATTTATCTTAGTTTTACTAAAATAAATTTTTGAAAATTGGTTTAACTGTTTATTTGTTTCTATTTGAATTAAATTTTCAATCTCTTTTTTCTTATCGATTTTTACTTTATTAATTTTAATTTTTTCAACCTTTAAAATTAAATAATTATTTCCTAATTTAATAATGTCGGTATATTTATCCTCTTCAATTAACTTTAATTTTTCTATTATCGGCTTTGATAAACTACTTTCTTTTATCCAGCCTAATTTTCCTCCTAATCTAGAACTTTCAGAAGTACTATAAATGTTGGCAGTATTATTAAAACCAATTTCATTAATACTAAGTTGGATTTGATTTATCAAATTTTTTAAAGATAAATCTTTTTTTTTAACAAAAACTATTTCCGATAGAAGATATTCTTTTTGTTTGTCATTTTTTAAATTATTAACTTTTTTAATTATAGCTTCTTTGTCTATTTTTAATTGATCTTTATATTTTTGATAAATTAATTCATTCCAAAATAGTTCTATTTTAATTTTTTCTTTTATTTCATTTAAACTAAAACTATTTTTTTCTTTTAAGAGTATTTTAAATTCTTCTTCACTATTTAGATTAATTTTAGAATAAAGATTCTTTAAGAACTGGTCAACAAACAAATTTTTACTGTTTATATCTATAAATTTTTTAATCTCTTTTTTTTTTATAATTTCATTTATAATAGATCCCTTTGCTAAATTTAATATTTGCTCATTATTTAATTGTGTGATGTTTGGATTTAATATTTTTAAATAATCACTTTCTTTTTTAAGATCATAATTTGTAATTATTTCATTATCTACAGTAGCTACTATTGTTATGTTAGCGATTGATATCTTTATAAAAAAAAATATTAGAAAAAAAATATTTAATAAAATAATTTTTTTAAACATTAGTTCTTAAGATTTGGGCTACTTGTTTCACCAAATGGAATTATAGTCAGTTTAAAAAATATACTTTCACTTGGTTTTAGCTCTCTATCGCTATAATAATCTTTATTATACTCAATAGATGCTGCCAAGCAGTCATTTTTGTACTGATACATAAAATTATAATATTCAGTTAAATCTTTTGTTTTATTTTTTCTTGTAGAGAATGAAAAGCTATTAAATTTACCCATTAATAAAGTTGATTCATTAGTTAAATAAGAATTTTTTGAGGATGTATTGTTTTCATTGAGATAATCAAATTTTGTAATAAAGTTATTTACTTTAAATTCAGTAATTAAATTTTCATAACTAATATCATTAAGGTTATTTTTTAAAGCACTATTGTATTTAGTAGTAAAATATTTATTTGGATTAAAAATAATTTCGCTGAAAATATTTGAATTTTTTTCACCTATTTGGTGTGAATTAGATAAATCATCATTTTCTTCTAATCTTAAGTTTTGAGCTAATTTAAGGTTAAAAATTTCGTTAGATTTTTTGTTATCAAAAATAGAATAATCACTTCCATAAGTGATAGATAATCCTCCTTCAGTTGTTTCGTCAGATAATCTATTTATAGAATAAACATTACTGAGGTCAATTTTAGTATCACTATTTCTACTATCTTTAGTATGTGGTGGAGCTAATTTTAATGAAAATTTAGGTTTTAAAATTTTTAAATAATTTTCATTTTCTTTAATTAAAGGTAAAAATGAATTGTATTGAAAAATACTTGATAAATAAATGTTATCAGTATTTTTATAAGTAGATTTTTTATTACTAGTATTTGAATTCTTAATCAAAAATTCATAATTATTATAGAATCCATTAGAAGTAATTTTAGGATAAGATTTAAAAATTAGGTCATTTGTATTTGTTCTTTCATGAACATTTGTGTTGTAATTTCTAACCAATGCTTCAGATTTAAAAGTAAAATTTCCATTAAGATTAGTCTTGTTATCAATATTTTTAACTAAATTAATTCTAGGCAAAATATACTCATACCTATCGTTATTATCTTTATCTAAATTTTCATATATATTTGTATTAAAACTTATTGATAAATCATCAGAATATAAATTTAAACCTATAGAATTTTCTAAAATATCAATTTCATTAATAATATCCCCCTCTAATTTATCAGTCTTAAGATAGGTGTCATTAGAGGTTTGTTGAATTTTAAAGTTAATTTGATTATTTTCAAAATTTTCAATACTGAACTCTTTGTCATACTCATAGAAAAAATGATTTTTTGAGTTTTTATCTTTTTCAGCAAAATAACTAAAATCAGCAATATGATTACTATTTAAATTTGCCTGTCTATATTCTGTTTGAAATAAAATTTTATCGTCAGCATAAAATCTTGGAGAAAAAGTAGCATCTTTATTATCTGCAATAGCAAAAAAGTAAGGTACATTAAGGTAATTATCAGAATTATTAGAATTTTTGATAGTAGGGATTAAAAATCCAGATTGTCTTTTTACTGTTGGATCAGGGTGAAAAAATTTTGGAAAATACATGATTGGAAAATCATAGATTTTTAAAAGAGCATTGTCATAACTTATAATTTTTTTATTTTTATCGTGTTCTATTTTTTCAGCAGACATTTCCCAAGGAGGACAGCCATCTCGTCTTTTACAGGTTGTAAAAATTCCTTTTCTTAATTTAGTAATATTCTTATCCTTACTGATACTATTAGCCTTTAATCTTGGTTCATTTTCTTTATTAAAAGATGAATTATTAAAATCTATATTTATATCTTTACCGAATAATTTCCCTGATCTAGTATTTATATATGCTAACTCAGTGTTAACAATATTGTTATCTTTATCTTTTAATTCTAGATTAGTTACTTTTAGTAAGTCTTTATTAATTTCAAATATAAAATTATCTGCAACATATATGTTTTGAAAATTATCTTTTAATATTGTTTTAGTTTTAGAATTGATTAAATCATTTAATTGTTCGTAAATTATTCTTTCTGTTTCAATAAAAAATTTGTTATCAGTATGATTAATTTTTATATTTCCCGTTGCTTGAAGAATAGAATTTTTTAGATCGAAAATTGCATTATCAAATTTAATTATTAAGTCTTTAGATTTTATTAAAGCTTCACCGTTTCCTGTTGCTTGGATAGAAGAATTATTTTGATCAAATATTGCTTTGTCAAACTTAATAATTAAGTCTTTAGATTTTATTAAAGCTTTACCATTTCCAAAAGATTTTAATATATTTAAATCTTTTAAATATTCAAATCTATCAGAACTAATCTCCATATCATTATCTGAAGAAAAAACCTTACCTTTTCCTGCAATGATTTGATTTTTTTCTTTTAAAATATTTATATTTGATGTTTCAAATTTAAATGTGTTTGCAATAGCAGCACTGCAAAAAATAAAAAAACTTATGATTAAAATTATAGTTTTATTTATCATTTATGTTGACTAGGCCTATAATTGATATGACTGATACAATCATTAGTGGAAAAAAAACTGATAAATATATTGGTATTTTACCATTATTTCCCAGTGAATTGAAAATAAAATTCATATAATAAATTATTACTGACATTAAAATACCAATAATTATATGGATGATTAAAGATTTATCTTTTGAAAAATTAAACATTATGATTGCAGATAGAATTGTTAAAATTCCATAAAATAGTGGCATTGAAAAAAGCTTAAGTAAATGAATTTCAATTTCATCAGAAGAATAGCCAAGTTTATTAAAATCTTTTTTTAAGTTAAAAAGCTTAATCAAATCCAGAGTTGAAATGTTGGAAAAAAGATTATTGATTTTTTCTTCATTAAAATTTGTTGATAAAATTAAAGCATCATCCTTATATTCTTTTGAAATATTATTATTTGTTATCTTTGGTTGATATATAATCCAGTCATTTTCTGTAATATCTACTTTGTTAGACTGAATGGTTCTTAATAGTTCAAAATCGATATTAAATTCATTAATAATTGTTTCAGACAAAAAATTACCTTTAACATATTTAGATTTTATAATTAATTTTTTGTTATTAATTTCATCTTTAATCCAAAGCCCACTATCTGTAACCATTGCTAAGTATTTGTTGTCTTTAGAAAAATTATTTTTAATATTTGAGTATTGAAATTTCAGTACTGAGGATAAATTATAATAAATTAAAATATTAAAGATTCCTATAATAATTGATAAAAAAAATAAGATCTTGATGATTTTTAGATTATTTAGACCATTTTTCTTAAGTAAATTTAGCTCTTCATTTTTGAATAAATCATAAAATAAAAACTGTGTTGTTAACAGAAAGATGAATGGAAAAATTTCGAATAGTGTTATTGGAGCGTTTAATAATGTTAGAAAATAAGGATATAAAAAATTTATATCGTAATCTTTAAAAAAAGAAATTTCTTCAAGAAGACTTAAGATAATTGTTAAAGAAAAAAAAATAATACTAATATACAAAAACTTTATTAAAAAATTATTTATTAAATATTTTTGGTAAATTTTAAGCATATTTTACAGTCCTATAAAAAATAAAATAAGAGATAGCCAACATGATTATTGGAATTGTCAGACATAATGTTGTTAAATAATTGGATGATCCTACGTATCTCATCGATGCTTCTGAAAATATTAAAAGCAAAAGAATTATAATAAAAACAGTAAAATTATATTTTTTAAAATTAATTTTATTTCTTGCATTGATAATTAAAAAACCACTAATTAAAGCTATTAAAGGTAAAAATATTGGCTTATAAATTCTTTTAAACAATTCTCTTTTGATTTCTGGTGGTAACTGGCATTCATAAGACTCTAACTTTTTTTTTATTTTATTACTAATACAACTTAATAGAGTAATTGTATCTATTTCTTGAATTTTCGGAACCGTTATTGTTCGGGTACTTAAATCTTTTAAATTAAAATCAATTTGATCAAATTCAAAAATATTAATATCTGTATCTTTGTAATTAACAATTCTGCCATCTGTAAGTTTGAATTTTTTTTGAAACCCATCATTAACTAAAATTCCTTTTTTCGCATATATCATTTTTGAGTTTTCGTTTCTCATATCCTCTAGAAAAATATTATTATAAGAACCATCTTTATTTTCTTTATCTATAAAAATAGTTATATTTTTTGCTATATTTATAAATTTTCCATCTTTTATTAATGAAGTAAAAAAATCAATATTAGAGTTTTTTAAATATTCTCTAGCCTTAAGTTGTGATAGAGGTGACACATAGCTACCAAGAAGTATTTGAAAAATCATAAGATAAATAGAGAAAAAAATTAATTTATTTAAAAATTCTATTTTACTGATTCCATTAATCCAAAAAATACTAAGCTCATTTCTTAGTTCATAATTTATAATTATATAAAATAGAGATATAAAAAACATAAAGGGCAATATTCGATTTATAATTTTTGGAAAGTTTAAAAGTGTGTATGAGAAATACACCTTTAATCCATGACCATCTTCAGTAACAAAATCAAAATAATTGACAGCTTGAAGTACCCATACAATTAAGCCCATTATTAATAAAGAGGATAAAAAGAAGGAAGTGGTATCCAGATAAAGTTTTTTAAATATTAATTTTTTCATTGAAATAAAATTTTAAATTTATATATACCATTCAACACGTATAGAGTGTATGAAAAAATTATGACTATCCAAATAAATTATAAAAGCAAAAGTTCTAAAAAAAACTCAAATAACCTTATCTTATTTACTGATGAAAAATTTAATACTAGGCATTTAAAAAAATATCTATCTATCTCAGAGTTTTCTTACATAAATGATTTATTAAAAATTAGTGATTTAAAAAAAAATTTATTCATTTTTGAGTTAAATTCTAAAAAAAAAATAGTTCTAGTTTCTATAAAAAAAGATTTAAAAAATTATAAAATAGAAAATTTGGGTGCTGAATTATATGGACGTATAAATTATGGTAAGAATTGTGAATACCTAATAAATTCTGATAGTTTAATTGGTAAAAATGAAAATTTTATTGGGCATTTACTTCATGGGTTAAAATTAAAATCATATGAATTTAATAAGTATAAAACTAAAAAAGAAACAAGACTTATTACTATTAATGTTTTTGGAAAAAAAAATAAACCATCAAATCATACTTTACTAAAATTTAAGGCATTAGAGGAAGGGACTTTTTATGCAAGAGATCTAGTTTCTGAGCCAGGAAATATTTTACATCCAGATGAGTATGCTAAAAGATTAAAATTGTTAAAGAAAAATGGTTTAAAAGTAAACATATATGAAAACACAAAATTAAAAAAATTAGGCATGAACGCTCTTCTTGGAGTAGGACAAGGAAGTATAAGAGGATCATATTTAGCAACTATTGAATGGAATGGAGCTAAAAATAATTCTAAGCCTTTGGCTTTTGTTGGAAAAGGAGTGTGTTTTGATACCGGTGGCTATTCACTTAAACCTGCAAAATTTATGGAAGATATGACCTATGATATGGCAGGCTCAGCTACAGTAGTTGGTTTAATGAAAAACCTAGCATTAAGAAAAGCAAAAATTAATGCAGTTGGAGTTGTGGGACTTGTAGAAAACATGGTAAGTGGAAATGCTCAAAGACCAGGTGACATTGTAAAATCTTACAGTGGTAAGACCATTGAAATTTTAAATACAGATGCAGAAGGTAGATTAGTTTTAGCAGATGCTCTTACTTTTACTGAAAAAAAATTTAAACCTAAATTCATAGTTGATTTAGCAACTTTAACTGGAGCAATTATAGTTTCGCTTGGTTCAGAGTATGCAGGACTTTTTTCAAATAATGACAAGTTATCAAAACAATTACTGGATGCAGGTGAGAAAGTTGAAGAAAAATTATGGAGAATGCCTCTCCATAAAAACTTTGACAAATTAATAAATTCTAAAAATGCCGATATGCAAAATATAAATTATGTTGGAGGAGCTGGGTCTACTACAGCTGCACAATTTTTACAAAGATTCATTTTAAATAAAACACCGTGGGCTCATCTAGATATTGCTGGAATGGCATTTTCAAAATATGGAGGAGCGTTAAATTCAGGTGGTGCAACTGGTTATGGGGTGAGGCTATTAAATCAATTAATTGAGGATAACTTTGAATAGTATGGAACAAACTTTATCAATAATAAAACCAGATGCTGTAGAAAGAAATTTAGATAATGAAATTAAAGAGATTTTTAAAAATAAAGGATTTAAAATTGTTAAAGAAAAAAAAATTCAAATAGAAAAATCAGAAGCAGAAAAATTTTATAAAGTTCATGAAACAAAGCCTTTTTATAATGATTTATGTACATATTTATCATCAGGACCAATAGTTGTTATGATATTGGAAAAAGAAAATGCTGTATTAGCTAACAGAAAATTAATGGGCGCTACTAATCCAAAAGATGCAGATGAAGGAACAATTAGACAAAAGTATGGAATTTCAATTGATAAAAATTCAGTTCATGGCTCTGATAGCATTAAAAATGCTAAAATTGAAAAAGATTTTTTCTTTAAAGATTAATTAATACTTTCCTCAATGCTTTTGGATACAAAATGTGTTCTTGTTTAAGAATTCTTTTTGATAGTTTTACTGAATTATCATGTTTAAAAATTTTAATTTTTTTTTGTAAAATTATTTTACCAGAATCTAATTTGGAATTAACATAATGTACTGTGCATCCAGAAAATTTATCTTTATTTTGAATTACTCTTTGATGTGTATTTAAACCTTTATATTTTGGTAATAGTGAGGGATGAATATTCAAAATTTTACCCCCAAATTTTTTAATAAAGTTTTTGGTTAATATTTTCATAAAACCTGCAAGACAAATTAATTGAATATTATTTTTTTTTAAATAAAATAAAATTTTATTTTCTGCAATTTTAATATTTTTGTAATTAATAATTCTTTTTTTTATTTTATATTTTTTAGCATATATAAGTCCTTTTGCTTTTAAATTATCTGAAATAACAAGATTTATTATAAACCTTGAGTTTTTTTTTAAAGAAAATTTAATTAAGCTTTTTAAATTACTACCATTCCCAGATATAAATATAGCTATATTTATTTTTTTAAATCCATTTGATCTTATCATTAAGCTTTACTTTTCGATAACCTTTTTCAATTTTGCCGATAATGTATGGTTTAAATTTACTAGAAAAATATTTTTCAATTTTTTTTAGATTTTTAGGATTAATTACTAAACAAAATCCTACTCCACAATTAAAGGTTCTTAACATTTCCTGATCTGAGATATTATTTTTTTTTAACCATTTAAAAATTTTCAAAGTTTTAATTTTATCAAGATCTATTTTAGCAGAGAGTTTATGTGGAATAATTCTTTTAATATTGTCAGTTATTCCTCCACCAGTAATATTTGCACATCCATTTACCAAATTATTTTCTACTAATTTTAAAATTTCTTTAACATAAATTTTAGTAGGTTTTATAAGTTCTTTTTTTAAGAAAGTATTTTTTTTAATATCAATTTTTTTTTTTTTTAAAATATGTCTTATTAAGGAATACCCATTAGAGTGAATGCCACTTGATGGAATTGCTAATATTAAATCATTTTTTTTTATTTTATTTATATTCAAAATATTTTTTTGAGCAACAATGCCTACTGCAAAACCTGCAATATCGAACTTACCTTTTTCATAAGTTCCAGGCATTTCAGCAGTCTCTCCCCCAACCAGTTCACAATTAGATATTTTGCATCCCTTAACAATTCCTTTTAAAATAGACTTAAGTTTCTTCAAATCAATTTTATTAATAGAAATGTAATCTAAGAATATTATGGGTTTAGCTCCCTGAACTATTAAATCATTTACACTCATAGCTACTAAATCAATACCAATTGTGTCATATTTTTTTATTAAATTTGCAATTTCAATTTTAGTACCTACACCATCTGTGCAAGCGACAATTTTTGGTTCCTTAATATTATTTGGAATATTTGAGATGGACCCAAAACCACCAATATTACTGAACTTTTTTTTGCCTCTTTTTTTTGCTGAAATTTTAGATATGAAATTTACAAATTTATCTGAAGCATCAATATTGACGCCACTTTTTTTGTAGGTAAAGATATTTTTATTCATTACTATAGGTATTAATTTTACAATGTATTATTTTAAAACTTTATATATATTTTTTTTTATTATAGCTTTAAATATATTTTTCTTTTCCACAAAAAATGTATCAGCAAAATCATTTCAAATAGATGACATTGAAATTTCAGAACCATTTAAAGAAAAGTTTGATAAAAATTCTGTTATAGATAGAGGTTTTAGAATCGCTTTTTTTGAATTATTAAATTTATTAGTTAAATCAACTGATTTAAATAAAATTAAACTTATCAAACTAAATGAAATTAAAAGTATGATAGAGTCTTTTACAATTAAGGAAGAAAAATTTATAGATCAAACATATTATTTAATTTTAGGTGTTACTTTTGATAATAGAAAAATTTATGATTATTTAGAAAAGAAAAATATTTTTCCATCACAGATAAAAAAAGAGAAATTTTTATTTTTGCCTATTATAATAAATGAAAATACAAATGATATACTTGTCTATGCAAATAATCCATTATATAAAAAATGGAATTTAAATAACAGTAAAAATCATCTAATAAATTTTTTATTACCAACTGAGGATTTAGAAGACCTAAATATTATTAAAAAAAAAAAATATAATATTGAAAATTATAATTTTGAAGAAATTATAAAAAAATATTTTATAAAAAATTCTATTGTTTCATTGATCTTTAAAGATAAAAATAATATTAAAGTTTTATCTAAAATTTATATTAAAGATAAAGAAATAATACTAAATCACTCATTTAAAAGTTTTAATTTCAATAATGAAAAAGATTTAAAGTATTTTATAAAGGAATTAAAAATAATTTATGAAGATTTATGGAAAGAACAAAATGAAATCAATACATCAATTAAACTTCCATTAATAATTAGAATTGATAATCAAAACTTAAATACTTCTTTAAAAATAGAAAATACTTTTAAAAACATAGATTTAATAAGATATTATTCAATTAAAAACTTTGACAAAGATTATATTTATTATGAGATAATTTTTAATGGAACACCTCAAAATTTTATTAAAATTA
>MDSW01134684.1_pt1 | contig 14526 bp, 13 predicted proteins | sample 811171 | NCBI WGS metagenome assembly MDSW01 (sample SAMN05326641, study PRJNA326480) | marine metagenome | isolation source: seawater | place: Atlantic Ocean: North West | collected 2012 | reverse complement strand
TCGACTGCGACCAGGTGCTCCCGTCCTTGATCTCTGTTGCGGAAGCGGTGAAGCCGCAGCGCCGTGGTTGAACGCGGGCTTCCAAGTCACTGGACTGGATATCGCTCCACGAGCCCTCGACCTCGCTGCGGTTCGCCATCCCGACCTGACGCTGGTGGAGGGTTTGGCGGAAGACCCCCCATTGCCGAACAACCAATTCGCCGCGATCCAGCTCAGCGTGGCCCTGCACGAATTCCCGCGCCGAGACCGTGAGCAGGTGCTGCGCAGCTGCCTGCGCCTGCTGGAACCCGAAGGCTGGCTGGTGCTGGTGGATCTGCACCCGGCAGGACCACTGCTGACCGTGCCGCAACAGCTGTTCTGTGCTCTGTTTGAAACCGAGACAGCCCTGGCCATGCTGGAGGACGACCTGCCCGGCGAACTCGCGGCGCTGGGGTTCACATCCATCGATCAGCAGCTGCTCGCCGGCCATGCTCTGCAACGGATCACTGCGCAGCGGCCGCTCACCCCATCGTTATGACCAAATCCGATCTCGATCGCCAGGCGACTGACTTGGGCATGGGCGGACATCTCGCCCCTGAAGGCGACGAGGCCGGCTACCGCCGCCGCATGGAACGCCGTCAGCAGGTGCAGCGCCAGCGCGTCGAGGAGCGCAACAAGGAGAAGGGGTTGATGCTGGTCTTCACCGGCCATGGCAAAGGCAAGACCACGGCCGCCCTGGGGTTAGTGCTGCGCACCCTCGGGCATGGCGAACAGGTGGCGATCGTGCAGTTCATCAAAGGCGGCTGGGAACCTGGGGAAGCACGGGCCCTGCGGACCTTTGGCGAACAGGTGAAGTGGCATGCCCTCGGCGAGGGATTCACCTGGGAAACCCAGGACCGGGCCCGTGATCAGCAGCTGGTGGAACAGGCCTGGGAGACATCGCTCACCTATCTCCGGGATGCCTCCATCCGACTGGTCGTGCTCGATGAGATCAATGTGGCCATGAAGCTGGGTTACATCGAGGTGGGCACCGTGTTGGCTGGCCTTGAGGAACGACCTCCTCTCACCCACGTGGCACTGACCGGCCGAGGAGCACCTGACCGTCTCGTGGACCAAGCGGATCTCGTTACAGAAATGACCCTGATTCACCACCCCTTCCGCGAACAGGGGGTGAAAGCACAGGCTGGCATTGAATTTTGAGCCGTGAGTCAGGATCTCAGGCCGCGGCGTCGAGGTCGTTACCGAGTGTGTTGTCGAGATCGTGCTGGAGCCGTTTTGTCGCCTCTGTGAGCACCGACAGACCACTCACCAACAGCGCTCGGTGAACCGTTGGTTCCCGCCAACAAGCCGGATCCCGACTGGCACGCTCCAGGGCTGACAAGGTCAAGCGAGCCATGACGGCACTGTGACTGACGTCAAGTTCGGCCATGGGATCGCTGCATTAGACCCATCCAAGCGGTCCCGGACTCAGTTGACCAGTGCTTGCTACTGTCAGCGGGATCAAGGCACTTGATGGCGTACTCCCGCGTCCTGCTGAAACTCAGCGGCGAAGCCCTGATGGGGTCCCAGGGATACGGCATTGACCCCGCCATTGTTCAGTCGATCGCCGAGGACGTGGCTGCCGTTGTTGCTGGCGGCACCCAACTGGCGATCGTGGTGGGCGGCGGCAACATCTTCCGCGGCCTGAAGGGTTCGGCCGCTGGCATGGAACGCGCCACTGCGGATTACGTGGGGATGCTGGCCACGGTGATGAATGCGATCACCCTGCAGGACGGGCTTGAACGAGCCGGCGTGCCCACCCGCGTGCAGACGGCCATCGCGATGCAGGAGGTGGCGGAGCCCTACATCCGCCGCAAGGCGATGCGGCATCTGGAGAAGGGACGTGTGGTGGTGTTCGGAGCCGGATGCGGCAACCCCTTCTTCACCACAGACACCACAGCAGCGCTGCGCGCTGCGGAAATCAACGCCGACGTGGTGTTCAAAGCAACCAAGGTGGACGGCGTCTATGACAAGGATCCTGCCCAACATGCTGATGCGGTGAAGCACGAGCAGCTCACCTTTCAACAGGTTCTCAGTGAGGAACTCGCCGTGATGGACAGCACCGCCATCGCCCTCTGCAAGGACAACAACATCCCGATCGTGGTCTTCAACCTGTTCGAACCTGGCAACATCGGCAAAGCCGTCGCCGGAGAACCGATCGGATCCCGCATCGGTAACCCCGCCTGAATTCAGAGCCTCCCCTTTTCAACCACCATGTCGACCCAAGATCTCGAAGCCAGCATGCGCAAGTCGGTGGAGGCCACCCAGCGCAACTTCAACACCATCCGGACCGGCCGGGCCAACTCCTCTTTGCTGGATCGGATCAGCGTTGAGTACTACGGAGCTGATACGCCACTGAAATCGTTAGCGACGCTGTCCACCCCCGATTCACAGACCATTCAGATCCAACCCTTCGATATCAGCGCGCTGGCCTCGATCGAAAAGGCCATTGCCATGAGTGAGTTGGGCTTCACACCCAACAACGACGGCAAGATCATTCGGATCAACGTGCCCCCCCTCACCGAGGAACGTCGCAAAGAGTTCTGCAAACTGGCCTCCAAATACGCGGAGGAGGGCAAGGTGGCCCTGCGCAACCTCCGCCGCGACGCCATCGACAAAATCAAAAAGCAGGAGAAGGAGGGCGACTTCTCCGAAGATCAGAGCCGCGATGAGCAAGAGAGCGTTCAGAAAACCCTCGACAAGTTCATCGCTGAACTCGAGAAGCACCTGGCCACCAAGGAAGCCGACATCCTCAAGGTGTGAGCAGCGGAGTTGAAGCGACCCGCGATGTGCTGATCGTCGGGTCCGGGGCCGCTGGTGGTGCGGCGGCGGTTCATCTGGCAGCGGCCGGCCACAGCGTCACGCTGCTGGAACGTGGTGACGGCACGACCGTGAAGCCATGCGGCGGGGGGATGGCGGCATCGGTGCAGCAATGGTTCCCCTTCTCTCTGAATCCCGCCGTTGAGCAGGTGATTCAAAGAGTGGATTTCAGTTGGTGCCTGCAGGACCCCGTGGTGGCTGAGCTGCCAGGGGATGCCCCTTTTTGGATTGTGCGGCGGGAACGGCTCGACCAGCTGCTGGCCGAGCAAGCGATTCAACGCGGCGCCGTACGCCACACCGGTGTGGAGGTGACCCATGTCGAACGCCTCGGCGACAACTGGACGGTCACGGCGCATGATGGTCGCCAATGGCAGGCCCGCAGCCTGGTGATTGCCGATGGCTCGGGGTCACCCTGGCCGGAACAGCTCGGAATCGGGCCGCGAGGCGTGAGTCACGCCAGCACCGTGTCCGTGCGCCTGCAGGGGCAGGGCAAGCTGGCCGATGGCTCGGCCCGTTTTGAATTCGGCCTTGTGCATCACGGCTTTGCCTGGGCCTTCCCTTTGGCGGGTGGCGTGAATGTCGGCGTTGGCAGCTTCATCGGCCGAAACGAGCTCGACAGTCAGGCTGTGCTTCAGGAGTTGCTGCCGGATCTTGGCTTCTCCGCGGATGCCGGCGAGCGACAACACCGACAGCTGCGCATCTGGAATGGCCATCACCGGCTCCACGGCGATGGCGTGGTCGTGGTCGGTGATGCGGCCTCGCTCTGTGATCCTTTCCTGGCGGAGGGGCTGCGGCCGGCCTTGATGAGTGGTTGTGAAGCAGCCCTGCATCTGAACCGCTGGCTGAAGGGAGAACAGCGAACCCTGCGCGGTTACAGCGACGCGATGCGTGAGCGATGGGGTGAATCGATGGCCTGGGGACGACGGATCGCCCAGGTGTTCTATCGCTTCCCCGGTGTTGGCTATCAACTTGGAATCAAACGGCCCACAGCACCGAGGCGCATTGCCCAAATCCTGTCTGGAGAGATGGGCTACGGCGACATCGCCCAACGGGTGATCAAACGGTTGCTGCTGCAGCGCAACTAAAGGCCGAGGCTGAGCTGCTGGCTGCCGTTGTCGGGTTGCTGTGGCTTGCGCCGGCGACGAGCAGTTGTTGGCTGCAACCCCGCCTTGCGGGAGCCATGTTTCCGTTGGATCGCATCGGCATGACGATCGAAGCCGGTGGAACGCCGAATCGCCCAGATTTTGTCCTTGGCCTCACGCATGGATGCGGTGACATCCACGATCGGTGCGGGTGAACCGCCACCGAGCATCCAGGGTTCATGAATGTGAATCGTGGGCACCCCCTTCAATTCCGGACACCATCGCCGGATGAACACCCCCTCAGGGTCGTGATCCATCCCCTGCTTGATCGGGTTGTAGATCCGGATCGTGTTGATCGACGTGCTGCCGGACTGCATCTGGCATTGGCTCCAATGAATCCCCGGTTCGTAATCGACGAACTGACGCGCCAGATGCAGACCACTCTCCCGCCAAGGCAACCAGAGGTTGTAACTCGCGAACGACATCAACATCGCCCGCATGCGGAAGTTGATCCAGCCGTGGGCTCGCAGAGCCCGCATGCAGGCATCCACAAACGGCACACCGGTGCGCCCCTCACTCCAGGCCGTGAGCCGTTCGCCATCGGACTCGCGAATCTCGCGCATGAACGGATGGAAATCGCTGAATTCAATCGCCGGCTGATCCTCCAGCTTCTGGATGAAATGACAGTGCCAGTGCAGCCGTGATTCAAAGCTGCGCACTCCGCGACCTTGAACGCGCCGACTGCTCTGAATCACCTCCCGCATCGAGACACAGCCCCAAGTGAGATAAGCCGACAGACGGGAACAGCCGCTGAAGGCGGTGTTCGGGCTCGAGATCGAACGGGAATAGCGCACGGCTCGACGCTCAAGAAAATCAGTGAGTTCCAGCAGCGCCTTGGCACGGCCTCCGCCTTGGCGGTGCGGACAAGGATCCAACGCCAACTCTCGACAAGGACGGATGGGAATCTCACCGGGATCAATGCCATCGGGAGGTTGCAGTTGAGGCGGTGTTGACGCAACAGGCTCCGCCATCTGCGCTTCCCAACGCTTGGCCCAACCATTGCGAGACCGCATGCGTCGAACCACACCGAACTGAGGACTCTCCCTCCAAGCGATGCCGTGGTGCTTCGCCCAGGCCGCTACCCGCTTGTCGCGTTGATACGTCCAGCCATTGCCGGTTTCCTGATGACTCCACAGCGCCTCGATCCCGAACTGGCGACGAGCCCGCTCGAACACCTCCACCACATCGCCGCTGCGCACCACCAACGGCTGGCCCAGCTCAGCCAACGCAACCCGCAACTCCAGCAGCGACTCCCGACAGAACAACCACTGACGTTCTGAGGCATCGGGCTGGCGCCACAACTCCGGCTCCACCACGTACAGCGGCAACACGGCGCCAAGCGCACTGGCCTCTAGCAACGGCCGATGATCGACAACCCGCAGGTCCCGCTTGAACCAAACGAGCTGCACAGGTGCCATCCATCGGCGACAGGGAGCTTGTTCTAGTGGATCAGCACCATCGGCGGTTCCGCCCTGTCAGCACAGATGGGACGCCGCCAGCATCCCAATCAATCTGAAATCGTCTGCATCACCTGGGCAAGGTTGAGCTTCATGCTGCGTCGGAAATCTTGGACATCGAGGTAATTGATCAGAAGCGCTGCCGTCAGGAACAGGAGGATCTGCAACCCCAAGACACCGCCGTAGGAGGCCATCGGATCATCGCCAGTGATTGTTTGGAACAACGTCAACAATCCACCACCACTGATGGTTGCCAAGCCGCGGGCATAGGCATAACCCATACCCCAAACACCCATCAGGACGGCATTGAGACCTGGCTGAACGAAGTTGAACATCAGGTTGAGGCAGGAGTGAATGCAAAGTCCCAGCGACAAACCGAACAAACCAATCGAGATGCGAAGAAGAAATTGCCATTGTTCGGGTGCGGCAAAAAGCATCAGCGCCAGAGACAGTGAGGCCATCACCGCACCGGTTTGGGAGCCTCGCAGCATGCCAAACCTCGGCACCACCTGAAAGCCGCTGATCAGAAGACCCGCCAAGAAGCCGATGGCCAGCAGAGCGTTTAAAGAGGTGGTCTCGCAGATGTTCATGCCGAAGAGGGCCGCTCCGTAGGGCTCCAGCACCGCGTCATTGAGAAACATGCTGAAGGTGAACAAACACATCACAGCCATGAACCGTTTGACCTGGGGCACGACAAACACCGTGCCAAGCAATTGAGGCAGCGACAGGCTTAACGGTTGATGGTTGTCGGAGTCAGCCGGGGAGGATTGTGCTCGTGACTCAACGCCGACCACAGCCACCAGTCCGAGCACGAACAGGATTGGTGGTGCCGTCACCATCAACCGTTCCAGACCGAGAAGAATGTCTGCAGAACTCGCTCCCGGTTCGCAGGCCTGACCAAACAAACGGCCCACCATGGTGGTGGTCAGCAGGACACCGAGCAGTCGCAACGACCAGACCACAGCCAACAGACGGGTTCGCTCCCTCTCCGAGGTGAGATCGACGATCAAAGCGGAAAACGCTGTACCCCCAGCAGAGATCGCTGTTCCAAGGCCAACGAACACAAGCGTCAGGAGGACCAGCCAGGGCGTTTCCGAGACAGCGAGGCCCGTCTGCTTGGCCTGCGCGAGTTGAAGCACAACCCAGATCGCTGCTCCCAGGAGCAGCGACACGGCCAAAGAACTGCCAATCAGGAACGGGGTTCGCCTCAAGACGCCCACGGGACGACGATCCGATCGGTGGCCGAACCAGGCTCGAGAAAAGCCCATCAACTCTTGCGTGCCAATGGCCAATGCCACGAGCGCCGCAGGCATCTCGAAGTCCTGGATCAAGAGGCGATTGAGCAAGCCCAGGGTCAACACGCTGAGGCTTCCAAGGCTCAGTTGAAACAACCCGAGCCGCAGCCCCAGTCGCACCAGACGCATTGAACTCAAGCTTGTGCAAATACCACAAGCATTATCGCCAGTTGATCCAAATCAGACGAAGTTTTTGATCAATCGGAGGCCAGTTTGATGTCTCGCAGCCGTTCGTCCACTGATGCGAGCAGCGCAATGGCAAACATCGGAGCTTCCTGCATCGCGAACAGGAACTTCTCGCGATTCATCTCAATCAAACGGGTGTTCTCGGCTGCCTTCGCAGTACCGAGTCGCTCGTGGTTCTCCATCACCAGAGCTCCAGCGCCAAACACGTGTCCGGCCTTGATGTCCTCATGGCCTTCCTTGCCATCCTCGGCCGTCCATGTGAGGCGAATGGTTCCTTCCAGGATGCCGTACATGGATTTGCCCAGTTCACCAGAACTGAACAGCACCTCACCTGCACTCAGGGTCACCACCTCGCCTTGATTGGCAAGGGCACGCATGGTGTCAAGAACGTTCACGAGGACGAAGGGAAGACCACCGAAGAATGATCAGACGAGGTGAAGACGAGGTAATGACAGCGTCCTCACCTCGTCTTCATCGCGGCGCTGGACTTAAGCGGTGGTGAGCGCCAGAGCGGCACCGAAGCCCTGACGGACATCCTCCTGGGAGATCAGACCATCGTGGTCCTTGTCCAAGGCGTCAAACACGGCATCACTGCCCAGCCACTCATCGCGGGTGATGGAGCCATCGCCATTCATGTCGTTCAACATGAAGATCTCCTGGACGGCATGGCCGAAGGCAGAACCACCCTCCAGCTCAGCCAGACGATGGGCCAGCTGATGCTCCAGCGTTTCGATCGCCTTGCTGAAGCCCTTGATGCCCTCACCGAGCTTGTCGGTTGCCATCCGGTCCTCTTTCATCATCACGTCAAACCGCTCCCGATCCACATGGATCTGTTCCTCGCCACCCGTGGGGTTGGAACCATCCAGCTTTTGGGTCAGTTCGGCGTTGCTCTCCCGCAGCTGATCCAGCAACTTGGGTGAAATCGTGAGCAGATCGCAACCAGCCAGCTCGGTGATTTCGTCGATGTTTCGGAAGCTGGCGCCCATCACCTCGGTCTTGTAGCCGTAGGTCTTGTAGTAGTTGAAAATCCTGGTCACCGAAACCACGCCAGGATCCTCCGGGCCCGGATAGGAATCACGACCCGTATCAGCCTTGTACCAATCAAGGATGCGACCGACGAAGGGAGAGATCAAGGTGACACCGGCTTCAGCGCAGGCAACCGCTTGGCCGAATCCGAACAGCAGGGTGAGGTTGCAATGAATGCCTTCCTTCTCGAGCACCTCTGCGGCCTTGATGCCCTCCCAGGTGGAGGCGATCTTGATCAGCACACGGTCATTGCTGATGCCAGCGTCGTTGTAAAGGCGAATCAGCTTCCGCCCCTTTTCGATGGTGGCGTCGGTGTCGTAACTCAGGCGGGCATCCACTTCCGTCGAGACACGACGGGGAACGATCTTGAGGATCTCCTTGCCGAAGATCACGCTGATTTCGTCGAGAGCCTCATGCACCACGTCCTCAACCGGTGCATTGGGCCCGATGAGTTTGCGAGACGATCGCAGAGCCTCATCAATCAGGTTCTGATAAGCGGGAATCTGGGCAGCCGCAAGAATCAGGGATGGATTGGTGGTGGCGTCGCGAGGGGTGAACTTGCGAATCGCTTCGAGATCACCGGTGTCCGCCACCACGACGGTCATGGTGGAGAGCTGCTCGAGCAAGCTGGCCATAGCTGGGGATTCGGGCCTTCGCTCGTAACGTAGCGACGTTTTTGAGGGCGTCAGCTCTTCGCTGCCTTGTTCAATTCTGCAGGTTTTGAGGGGGGGATTTTCTCCACAACCAACAGGGCATCGATCACCTGCTTGGCCACAGGAACAGCCACCGTGGATCCGTAGGCATTGCCTCCCTGGGGCTCGTCAACAACCACCAGAACGATGTAACGAGGCTTCTCGATCGGAAGTGCCGCAACAAAACTGCAGATCTTCGCCCCGGGCAGATAGATGCCATTCAAAGCCTTCTGAGCCGTGCCGGTCTTGCCACCGATCCGATAGCCGGGGGTTTTCACACCTTTGCCACTGCCCTTGTCGACCACGGACTCCATCCAGCTCATCAGGGTCTTGGACACCTCGGGCTTGAGCAACTGCTGGCCGCTCGGAGCCGTGGCTGGAGCGAGGGCGTTGCCGGAACGGAAGCCCCGGGTGATGTGGGGGCTGACAAGACGTCCGCCGTTGGCCAAGAGGCCATGCAACTGCACCAGCTTGAGCGGGGTCAGGGAGAAGCCTTGTCCGAAGGCCGTCGTGGCTGGCTCAATTGGCTGGGTTGTGAACTGTTCCTTCGTCTTGAGCTGACCGGCCACCGCGCCGGGCAGATCCGTATCCGGCTTGGCATCGATCCCCAGGCGCTTCATCCAGTCCCAGTAGACATCGTTCTTGAGTTGTCGCATGGCCTGCACCATGCCGACGTTGCTGGAGACCTGAAGAACGGTGGGGAAATCAATCAACCCATTGGCACGCTTGTCGTGGTTGTTGATCGGCCATCCACCGATCTGGAGACGGCCAACGTCATGGACCCGTTCACCAGGTTGAATCGCGCCCTCCTGGAGAGCCAGGGCCAGATTGATCGGTTTGAAGGTCGAACCCGGTTCGTAGAGATCCTGAACCGACCATTCCCGGAAACGACCTGGGTGGAACTGCCAGAACTGATTCGGGTCATAGGTCGGCGTTGAGGCCAGCACCAACAATTCGCCATTCGTGGCATCCATCACGATGACGGCGCCCTTCTTCGCCTTCCACTTCTTCACCTGATCGGTGAGCGCCTTGGCGGAAAGCTCCTGCAGCCTGGAGTCCAGGGTCAGCTGCAGGCGCAGGTCATCGCCGAAGAACACCCCAGGCGCCAGATTGTCGGGCAAAGGGGTTCCATCGGCTCCCCGGCGGAGGCTGCGGGCCTGTTCATGGCGCAGCAGTTCGTCGTCACGACTCTGCTCCAGCCCTGCCTGGGCCACGCGTTCATCGTTGAGAAAGCCAACGACGTTGGCAAACAGATCGCCCTGCGGATAAATGCGTTGTGGATACGCCTCAAGGTCAAGGCCACTGATCCCCAGAGCGCGAATGCTGGCGGCCGTCTCGGGGTCAATGGCCGTTCTGAGCTTGATGCCCGACTCCCGCGTTCCCATCGCTTGCAGAAGGTCTGCGGCAGGCACCGACAGCACCGTGGCGAGGCGCTCAGCCACATCCTGAGGAGATCGCACCCGATCCAAGGGGTCCCCTGGGAAATTGAAGTAGCGGGGATGCGCCCAGAGTCGGAACCGCTCTTCATCCAAGGCCACGAGGCGGCCATTGCGATCCACAATCGGCCTGCGTTGGCCCAGGGGCTGACTTTGCTGCGTTTGAAGCTGACGAGCCTTGGCCTCCAGCTCACTGGTCTGCACCAGCTGGAGCCAGGCCATCCTGCCCATCAGACCGAGCAAACCGGCAGTGAGGATGAGAAACACCCACCAGAGCCGTTGAGCCGGAACTTGTTGGAGAGGAATCACCCGCGACCGCACGCGGTGTGCTGACGACCTCGTTCGTGTGGACAACCTGGAGCTCATCAATAGCCCGGTCGAATCCGCTGGACGATCAACTCATCCAGGGACGGCAGCATGGACGCTGGTTCTGCAGCTTCAGCGGCTGCTGATGGTCGCTCCAGATAAATAAGGTTCTCCACCTTGGTGGGAATCAGCTGGCTGGGACGCTGACTGGCCTGAAGCAGGTGCCGTTCCATCAAGGCTGTGGATTCCGTCAGGCGATGGGAGAGGGAGCGGGTGCTTTCAAGACGGTTGAACGACAAGGTCCAGCGGTGCTGCCAATGCAAGGTCAATCCCGCCAGGACCGCAACAGCCGCAAGAACGCCCAGCATGGTTCCATCCACGAGGCGATGGAGTCCGCCGAGCAGCGGAGAACGACGTGCCACACGTCCCGCAGACAGCGACCCTTGGATGAGCTCCAGGGTGGTTGCAGAAGGACGAGGTTCCGGTGCGGCAACCACCGTGGAAAGGGCGAATGAATCAGTGAACCACTCGCGTTGGCCCTCGGCAAGGCTGCCGCTGGGCGGCTTTACAGCAAAAGCAGATTGAAAAAGGTGATCGCGTTCCAGAGCGCGTGCATCAAAACGCAGGGGAACAGGCGGCCGCTCCGCAGCCGGATCAGGGCCAATCCAATGCCGAGCACGGTGAGTGGTGCCAGCTCGCCAATGCTGATGTGGGCCAAACCGAAGAGCAGGGCACTCAGAAGAACCGCCGACCAGGCCCCAAAACGGTCCGCCAGAACCGGTAGAAGAGCGCCCCGGAAGATCAACTCCTCGAACAGGGGGGCGAGCACGACGGCCGTGAACGCCAGCAAGGCCAGGGCGATGGGATCGCGACTGCCGAGCACCAATTCCAGCAAGGGGTTGCTGCCACCGGGATCCCCCACCAGCTTCACCAGCAGCCAGCCCGTGAGCATCACCACCGGCGTCACCATCAGCCATCCCGCCACCGCTGCGCCCAGGGCAGGAAGCATCGGTTTCAGCTTCCACTGCAACCAACCATCCGCTGGAGCGGACTCGTGGGGAAGGGCACGCAGCTGTCGACGCAGGATCAACACACTTGGCAAGGCCATGACGCCGTACTGAATCACCACGCCGAGAGCCTCCTTGCGCGGGCTCGCCAGACCTGACGTGAGTGTCTGCACCAGCGGCGCTGCCACCACCGGCACCCCAACAGCGCTGACCACCACAAATCCACCAGCCACCAGCAGCACCATGTCCACCAGGGTCAGCGCCGGACCCTGCAAGGGTGGCCAGGGGTTCTGACGGCGGACGGCGATCAGCCAGCCTTGGCGGAGAAGCAGCAGACTCCCCAACACAACACTCAGCACGGGCAACGCGATGCTGAGCCCCAGCCGCAAGGCTGCGGCCTGCGACGCTGAGCTGTTGGCGCAGGCGTCCGCAGGGCCTCCAGCGGCCTCGCAACGCAGGCGAACCAGCAAGGCATCGTCCTCAGCCAGAGGCCCCAGCTCAGGGGCATCACCCGGTTCCGATGACAGCAGCGTCAGCAGGTGTTGCTGACGCTGATCAAGCCGATCCTGGGCATTCTCCAGAGCCTGCAGCAGCACGTTGCGGGGATCAGCCCCGATGAGCACTGGTTGCAAGGCTTCGGGAACAGCCGGCTGCGCAAGCAGGGTGAGTTCCTGCTGCTGAAGCTGCAGGGTTGGCGCCACCGACGGACGGGTGAGACTGCCCACCAGGCCGATCAGCCAGATCGCCGCGGCCAGGAGCAGCGCCACGGCAGCAAGCGGCGTCTTCCAAGCCGATGTGGGCGGTCGTGAAGAGCTGGGCGGCACCACGTCGGCTCGACTACATCCGATTGTCCCCCTGCGGACCCCGCCCCATACGATGGCCGCGCCTTGTCGCCGAACGGTGCCTCTCCGACTTCTTCTGGTCCGCCACGGCCTGAGCAGCTTCAACAAGGAACGTCGCATTCAGGGGCGCGACGACCTCTCCAATCTCAGCGAAGAAGGGCATGAGCAGGCCCGCAGGCTCGGACAATCACTGGCTGATGTGCCCCTTGATGCGATCTACAGCTCACGGCTGAAGCGAGCAGCCTCCACCACAGCCAGTTTGCTCGAAGGGCGCGACGCTCCTGCACCGCAGACCGTCTTCGACGACGGCCTGTTGGAGGTGGACCTCAACCCCTGGAGTGGCCTGCTGATCGATCAGCTGACCGAACGATTCCCAGAGCAGTACGCCACCTGGAAACGTCGGCCGATGGAGCTGGAGTTGCAGCACAGCGACGGCAGACCGTATCGGCCCCTGGTGGAGTTGATGCAGCAGGCACGCACGTTTCTCGATGCCTTGCTGCAACGGCACCCGCTGGATGGACACGACACGGTGCTGGTGGTCGCCCACAACGCCATCCTGCGTTGTCTGATGCTGGTGCTGCTGGGAGAACCGGACCACGGCTTCAGACGGCTCCGTGTCGACAACAGCTCCCTATCCGTTTTCAATCTGCGACCTGGAGCGCAAGGCCCCCAGGTTCAGATCGAATGCCTGAACAGCACCACCCACCTCAGCCCCCTGCCTCCGAAAGGGCCTGGCGCACGCCTGATCCTGGTGCGCCACGGCGAGACCGATTGGAACAAGGAAGGGCGTTTTCAAGGTCAGATCGACATCCCCTTAAACGACCACGGACGCCAGCAAGCGGCAGCTGCTCAGACGTTTCTCAAGGACGTGCCCATCGACCGGGCCTGGAGCAGCTCCCTCTCGCGCCCGACGGAAACAGCTGAAATCATTCTCCAGGCTCACCCATCCGTCGGCCTGAGTCAGACCGACGGACTGGTCGAAATCGGCCATGGGGCCTGGGAAGGCAAGCTCGAATCCGAGATCCGCGCCGACTGGTCCGAGCTGCTCGACACCTGGAAAACAGCCCCCGAAACCGTGCAGATGCCTGAGGGGGAAACGATTCAGGACGTTTGGGCGCGATCGGTTCGCAGCTGGAACGAGATTGCTTCACAGCTGGAGAGCCAGGAAACCGCTCTGGTGGTCGCCCATGACGCCGTCAACAAAACGATCCTCTGCGATCTGCTCGGGCTGACACCGGGCGACATCTGGATGGTGAAACAGGGGAACGGAGGGGTCACCGTGGTCGACATCCCCGCCGATTCAGGCCAGCCTGCGGTGGTGACCTGCCTGAATCTCACCTCGCACTTCGGGAGCGTGATCGATCGGACTGCGGCAGGCGCCCTTTAAGACCATGCACGACACCCTGCTGCTGGACCCTGTACGGATCCTGCATGGTCCTGACCGGGACGAGCAGCAAGGGGCCGTGTTCCTGGAGGACGGCATCCTGCGTGGATTCGACGAGGGAGCCCGATCGCTGGCCGCCGCCCAAGGCGTGACGGCAACAGCTGCCCAGAACAAACTGATCGCGCCCTGCCTGGTCGACCCCCATTCCGTTCTGGAAGCCCCTGTGAGCGGTCGGGCCGAAACACTTCAAAGCCTGACGCAGTGCGCCACCGCCGGCGGCTACGGATGCATCGGCCTGCTGCCGCGCAGCGGATCCTGGCGTGACCGTCCTGAACGATTGGCTGGGCTGGACAGGGATGAACCATCGCAGCTGACCATCGATCTCTGGGGCAGCTTCAGCATCGACGGCAGAGGAGAGCATCTCTCCTGCCATGGCGACCTGCTGGAGCACGGAACCATCGGTCTTGCCGATGACGATGCCATGGTGCCGCTCGCGCTGTTGGAGCGAGGACTGCTCCTGGGGGAGATGGCATCGGCCCCAGTGCTGCTGGCCCCACGCGATCCCGATCTTCAGGCCGATGGCTTGGCTCGTGAAGGCGTAGAAACCCTGCGTGCTGGCTGGGCTCCGGATCCCAACAGCAGTGAGCTGCTACCGCTGACGCAGCTGCTGGCCCTGCAGCGGCAACACCCTGAACGGAACCTGCGGCTGATGAATGTCTCCACCGCAGCAGCCATCGCGCAGCTGCGCAATGAGAAGCAGCCACCGATGGCCACGATCAGCTGGTGGCATCTGCTCGCCGACAGCGGCGGCATGCAGATCGGCGATCCAGGCTGGCGCGTTCGGCCATCGATCGGTTCACCAGCCGATCGTGCTGCCCTGCAGCAGGCCCTGCGCGAGGGTTTGATCACCGCTGT
>MDSW01101581.1_pt1 | contig 14527 bp, 5 predicted proteins | sample 811171 | NCBI WGS metagenome assembly MDSW01 (sample SAMN05326641, study PRJNA326480) | marine metagenome | isolation source: seawater | place: Atlantic Ocean: North West | collected 2012 | reverse complement strand
TCTGATTATCGCTCAACGCGTCCCACTCGTCCTGGGTGTACTCGATCACGAGGTCCACCGAGATGGTGGGATCCTGGGCCCTCGCGGCGTTGAACTTCTCCATGATCGTCTCGATCTTGGCCGGCGCCCAGTCCGACCAAGGCCATTCCACGTCCCCGGAAGGGTCCGCGGGGTAGTCGCCGCTGGCGGCGTCGACGGGATCCGCGGCGATCGCGATTGCGATTGCGAGCAGCCACGGCGCGACGCGCGCGGGAGAGCAGTTCACGAAGACGCGCATCGCACGCCGAGAACGACGATACCCACGATGGGTCGACGCGTCGACGCGTTTTGCGCGCACGTGTCACTGAACCGTGCGTGCCTCTCGCGCACGCGAACGCGCTCAAGAAGACTGACGTTCGGGATTGTCTACAACGAGAAAGACGCCACTTGTCAAGCACATTATTCTACTGTACGGGCACGGAAAACATTTGTACGGGTGAATCTATCTGCCGGTGATGAGAGAGGATTTTTCCCTTGGCACTTCTACAACTCACGTCTCTCAAGTGCTAAACTTTAAACCCTCACTCTTGAGTCGACGACCCCGTAGATCGACCCCTTTATACGATGGATTTAAACCCAAAATCGCGGTTTGAAGGTTATTATGACAATTTGACTTAAAGTGGTGACGAAGTAAACGAAATCAGCGAAATGAAATCGACGACTTCGTTTGATGACTTCGTCAACTTCATTTCGTCGACTTGATTTTGAAGTTAAACGACTTCGTCGACTTAGATGACTTATCATAATGCGCTGTCATTAGCTGTGAGGCGCGCGCGGCCGCCCGGCCGGGCACAATGTAGACTGCTACGAAAGTACGAGACGTCGGTGCGCGCGATCCTCACAACGCGCGGCCGCATGTCGTCCCCGCGCGCGCTCCCGCTCGTGTGCGAGCTCCGGGCGTCGCCCGACCTCAGGGCTCGCCCCGTTTGCCTGGCGGCGTCTCGCGAGAGCGACCACGTCGTGCTCGGATACGAGAACGGCGCGGTCGCGGCGTGGCGCGCGGCCGATTTCCCCCTTCCCGAGGAGGCGTCGCGCGTCCTCTCCTCGGGCGCGGTCGCCGCGCGTCCCAGCTGGGTCGTCGCCGAGCTCGAGGGCAGCGGCGGGGACGGATGTCCCGTGGACGCCCTCGCTCTGCTCCCCGCGTGCCTCGCCCACCCCTCCGGCGCCGTGGCCGTGGCGCACGGCGGCATCTCCGCGGACGACTCTCGGCCCGGCTACCTCCCGAGGCCCGCGCGCGTCGCCGTCCTCGACCTCGAGACGGGTCGCGAGGCGCGCGTTCTCGACCTCCCCATGGCGTGGCCCGACGGCGGCGTGTGTCCCATCGCGCGCCTCGCGGCGGCCGGCTCGGAGGGCGGCGTCGTCGCCGTCTCCGCCGCGCGCGTCTCTCGCGTGGGCGAGGGCGCGCGGGGGTTCCAGGGCGCCTCGGCGTGCATGGCGGTGTGGGGCGCGGGCAGCCCCGTCCCCGTCGCCGTCGTCCAGGCCGGCCCCAAGCACGCCCCCGCGCTCGGCCAGGACCCGTCCGCGCTCCCTCGCGACGGGTCTCCGCGTAAACTCCGCGAGAGGCTCCGCCCGGAACCCATCCTGGCCCCGTTCGCGGGCCTGAGCGTCTTCGCCCGGGCGAGAGAGGACGGCGGCGACGGCGACGCGCTGTGCGTCCGCGCCGCGCACGCCGTCGTCTCCCTCGACGACGGCGCCCTGCGCCTGTGCTACCACGAGTGGCACCTCGCGCAGCCCGCGACGCCCGCGGGTTGCGCGCTCCGCCCGACGAAGCTGGTGGAGATGCCCTCCTTCGCCCTCGGCGAGCGATCCCCGGCGGACGCGATGCGGCTCGAGGCGGAACGGAGGCGGAACCCGGACCTCCCTCGGACCGAAAATGTCGAGCCGTCCCCCGCCGATCCCTCGCGCGGCGCCCCGGCGGTGGCGACGTGGGAGTGGGGGTGCGCGGCCGCGTGGGCGGGGTGCGCGCCGCGGGCGAACGCGTGGCGCCTTCACACCGCCTCCGCCCCGGACGAGTTCGCGCCGCAGCCGAGCGTCGGCGCCGCGCTCGAGCGCGTCGCCGCGGGGCCCGACCGAAAAATCGCCGCGATCGTCCCGGCGCCCGCGCTCGGCCGCGTGTTTCTCCTCGCGCACGACGACGATCGCGCCCGCGGGCCGACGCGAACGACCGCGGCGAGGCTGTTCGTGACGAGGGCGGGGGAGGCGTCTGAGGAAGAACGTTCAACCGAGCGGCTCGACGAGGCGGAGGTCGGAGAGGCGCGAGAGGCGCGAGAGGCGGAGGGGGACGAGGAGCCGTGTCCGATATGCCTCGAGCCCCCCGGGACGAGCCGCGCCGCGCGAGCCACCCGGGACGAGCCTCCCGCGACGAACCCGTTCGCGGCGTACCCGGCGGCGAGCGCGTTCGAGGACGAGCGCGCGCGACGCGAAGCGGCGACGCGCGTGGCCTGCTGCGGGATGGCGTTCTGCCGCGAGTGCCTGGTCGACTACGTCGCCAACTTCCCGGCGGGCGGGTGCCCGCACTGTCGCGACGTCGCCGCGTTCGGGGCGGAGCGGGGCGGCGGACGTTTTCGCCGCGGCGCCGAGGAGGACGCGGCGGCGCCCTGGCGCGAGATCGCGCTGGACGCCCTCGGGCGGGTCGTCGCGGAGACGGGGCCCCCGGGGGCGACCGTGACGCTCCCGGAATCGATGCGCGGGGACCTGGCGGAGGATTTCCTGAGGCCGGTCTCGGGGTCCTCCTCCGCCGCCGCGGGTCGCGGAGCGGAGCGTCGGACTTTCGCGTCGGACGTTCTCGCGCCGGACTTTCTCGTCGGCGCGCGGCCGCCCGAGGCGGAGCCGATGGCGGACGGCCCCCCGCCGGTGGGCAACGCGGGGCTCGGCGCGGATTTTTTCCGCGCCGACCGCGTGTACGGCACGGATCCCCCCCCCGAGAACATGAGCGACGACTTCCTCCGCGGCCTCGCGCCGTCGGATCTGGTCGCCGGTCCCGGCGCATCCGGCGAGTGGGAATCCTCGAGGCGCGAATCCTCCGCCGCCGACGTCGCCCCCGCGGCGCCGTCCTTCGTCGGAAGCGTCGCCGCCGGGTACGCCGCGTCCTCCGCGCCGCCGGTGGAGGACGAAACGCTCGCGCGGTGTCACCGCGTCGTCGCCGCCGTGGACGACAGGGAGGTGGGCGGGAGGCTCGTCGTGCTCACCGCGAGAGGCGCCGCGGTGTTCGACGCGTCGGCGGAGGCGACGGCGGCGCTCTTCGCCGACGAGAGGCGATGAGGCGCGCGTAGGTCTCCGTTAAACCTTTACTAGTAGTCTACGTACCTCGGCGCGTGCATCTCTGAAGCGAGCGATTGTTCGCGGGCTACCCTCCCTCATCGCACACCGCGTCACTCCTTGAGCTCCTCCGTGAACGTGGGCATGGGCGGGGGGGCGGCGGCGTCCCCATCCTCCGCTTTTCCGCCCCCTCCGAAGAGCCCCCCGAAGAATCCTCTTCGCCGGTTCTCGCCCCCGGCGCCGCCGCCGGCGGCGCTCTCGAGCCCCCCCCCCTCGGTCACCATCCCCTCCGCGTTGACGACCGCGGCCGTCGGCGTGGGCTGCGGCCCCGCCGCGAGCGCGGGCGCGGGCGCGGCGGGGACGTCGATCGGCATCGGCTGCGGCGGCGGCGGCGCGGTGGCGCGGGTGAGCATGATCGAGATGCCCTCGATGACGGCGAGGAGGAAGCCGCCAAAGGCGGCGGACCGGCCGGCGCTGGCGAGGCCGTAACGCAGCTGGAGGACGCCGCCGGTCAGCGCGCCGGACATGATCGGGTTCCACGGGTCCTCCTTTCGCCTGATGGCGACGAGCGTGCAGTCGAAGGCGCTGAAGAGGCCGCCCCACACCGCGAACGACCCGCCGATCTTGGGCGCCTCGCGACGGATTGCGTGGAGGCCGCCCGCGAAGCCGTAGCCCTTGGGGGAGTTGTAGAAACCCTTGACGAGGTTCACCGCGCCGCCGCCCACCGCGCCCATCGCGAAGGCGCCGCCGATGTCGTCGAAGATGCGGTGCGGGCAGGGCTCGCGCCTGCGAGCGCGAAGGGCGGGGAAAGAGGAAGGAGCGCGATCGTCAGCGGAGAGATCTCAAGGGAAACACGTGCCAGGGAGCGGGGGAATCGGCGAAGCGCCGGGCGTCCTGGACGCGCGAGACGCAGGGGTGGATCGGGGGACGATTGCGCGCGTCGGTCGCGAACGCACCCGTGATCGACGCCGGACATGATGGAAAGACGCGCGAGTCTCTCGCGTCCCGAACTGGAGGCGCGTGAAGGCGAGTGGCGACGCGACGGCGCCGACACGCTGGCGACGCGAGACGACCTCAGACCGCCAAATGACCGGCGCGCGCGTGACCAAACCGCCGCAACCGTCTTCGCGGCGGTTGATCGGGGGGACAATCCGAGGGGAGGCAAAAAGTGCAAAAGACGGCGCATGTTTTCGCGATATTTGTTATCTAATCGTGCGGGGGGCATCGTTCGCCGGACGGGCACTCCACGACGCGCCTTCGCACGCCGTGACGACTTCAGGACCTCGTCGCCGGACTTCCTTCGTCGAAGGACTCTCGCGATCATGATGGCCACCGCCGCGACCACGACCCCCGGCGCCGCGCACCGCGTCGCCGCGCTCTCGGGGAAGAGGGCGATCGCTCGCAAGCCGATCGGCGCGGCGCGCGTGGCCACGCGCGCGCGCGCCGCCCCCGCCGGCGTCGTCGCCGCGGGCAAGACGATGTACGACAAGATCGTCCAAGATCACGTCGTGGACAAGCAGGAGGACGGCACCCTGCTCCTGTACATCGATCGTCACATGGTGCACGAGGTCACCTCCCCCCAGGCGTTCGAGGTGCGTCCCCTCGGCCGATTCCCGAGACGGCGCAGAAATATCTCTCCCCCGCGCGTCCCCCCCTCCCCGCCCTCCCTCACGCGCACTCCGTCTCCATCGAGGCACGCTGACCCTTCTCTCGTCGCATTTCTATCTCCAGGGACTTCGCACCGCCGGACGCATCGTCCGCCGCCCCGACTGCACGCTCGTGACCGTGGACCACAACGTCCCCACCTCCGATCGCTCCGGCTTCGACACGGTCGAGAACTTCATCAAGGAGACGGACTCCCGCCTCCAGGTCATGGCGCTCGAGGAGAACGTGGAGGACTTCGGCCTGACGTACTTCGGCATGGACGACCGCCGTCAGGGCGTCGTGCACATCATCGGCCCCGAGCAGGGATTCACCCTCCCCGGCACCACGGTGGTGTGCGGCGATTCCCACACCGCCACCCACGGCGCGTTCGGGGCTTTGGCGTTTGGCATCGGCACGTCCGAGGTAGAGCACGTCCTGGCGACGCAGACTCTGCTCCAGTCCCCGAGCAAGAACATGCGCATCACCGTCGAGGGCGCGTTCCCCGAGGGCGTCACGGGCAAGGATTTCATCCTCCACGTCATCGGCGTCATCGGCACCGCGGGCGGCACGGGAACCGTCATCGAGTTCGCGGGCGAGGCCATCCGCAACCTCAGCATGGAGGGCCGCATGTCCATCTCCAACATGGCCATCGAGGCGGGCGCGAGGGCGGGGATCATCGCCCCGGACGACGTGACGTTCGAGTACCTCAAGGGCCGCCCGATGTCTCCCAAGGGCGAGGCGTGGGACAAGGCGGTGGCGTACTGGAAGACGCTCGCGTCCGACGCCGACTCCGAGTACGACACCGAGATCGTCATCAAGGGGTCGGACATCGAGCCCACGGTGACGTGGGGCACGTCCCCGCAGGACGTCGTCGGCATCAGCGGCGTCGTTCCCGACCCGGCGGATTTCGACGAGAACCGCGCGAAGGCGATGCGCCGCTCTCTGGAGTACATGGGCCTGGAGCCGGGGACCAAGATGGAGGACGTCAAGATCGACAAGTGCTTCATCGGCTCCTGCACGAACGGCCGCATCGAGGACATCCGCGCCGCCGCCGCCGTGGCCAAGGGAAAGAAGGTGGCGGACCACGTGTACGCCATGGTCGTGCCCGGGTCCGGCGTCGTCAAGGACCAGGCGGAGGCGGAGGGCCTGGACAAGATTCTCGTCGAGGCGGGCTTCGACTGGCGCGAGCCCGGGTGCTCCATGTGCCTCGCGATGAACCCGGACAAGCTCCTCCCCCAGGAGCGCTGCGCGTCCACCTCCAACCGCAACTTCGAGGGGAGGCAGGGCAACGGCGGCAGGACGCACCTCGTCTCCCCGGCGATGGCCGCGGCGGCGGCGATCACCGGGAACCTCGCGGACGTTCGTAAGATGTCCATCGCCGAGGACGTCGGCACGGGCGTGAAGGACTCGAAGGAGTTCCTGGACGAGGGCGACGTCGTCGCGCCCATGCCGAAGAAGGGCGCGGGCTCCGCGGCCGGCGGCTCCGGCGGGATGCCCTCGTTCACGACGCTCAAGGGCAAGGCTGCGGCGCTCGATCTGCAAAACATCGACACGGACATGATCATCCCCAAGCAATTCCTCAAGACGATCAAGCGCACGGGCCTCGGCGTGTCGGCGTTTTACGAGATGCGCTACAACGAGGACGGCAGCGAGCGCGACGACTTCGTGCTGAACAAGCCCGCGTACAGGGACTCCACCATCCTCGTCGCCGGGGACAACTTCGGGTGCGGCTCCTCTCGCGAGCACGCGCCGTGGGCCATCAACGACTTCGGCATCCGCTGCGTCATCTCCACCTCCTTCGCCGACATCTTCTTCAACAACTGCTTCAAGAACGGCATGCTCCCCATCAAGCTCCCCGAGGCGCAGGTCAGGGAGCTCATGGCGGACGCGGACGCGGGCGGCGAGCTCGAGGTGGACCTCGCCGAGCAGGTGATCAAGCGTCCGGACGGCTCCGAGATTGCGTTCGACGTCGATCCCTTCCACAAAAACTGCCTCCTCAACGGCCTCGACGACATCGGGCTGACCCTGCAGAAGGCGGACAAGATCGGAGCCTTCGAGGAGACCCGATCGAAGGAGTTCCCCTGGTTGGACGGCGCCGGATACGAAGAGCGCAAGGCCATCGCCGCATGATTTTCACGCGAGCGAAGCGATGGATGCCCGATTGATGATCGCGAGAAAGCCCCGACGGAGGGCGACGACGCGGATGCGCGAGGTGTACACGACAAGTATAAAAGAAGTTTTTCTGCTCACCCGACGACGATCTTTTTCCACGCGTTCACCACGGCTTTCGCCTTGGCGGCCAACTCCGCGTTCCCCTCGCTCTTCGACAGCCGCTTCACCTCCTTGCCGACGCCGGTATCCGCGAGGAGCTCGGCCGTGACGCGGACGCCGAGGAGCGCGTCCAGGGCGTCCGCCGCGCGCGCCGCGTCCCCCGCGCTCGCCTCCGTCGCCGCCTTGACCATCCGCGTCAGCTCCTCCGCGGACACGACGACCGACGGTCGAAAGTTCTTCTCGTTCTCGCTCTTCTTCTCGCCCGGGGCGGCGCCTCCCGCGGACCCTCCCGACCCTCCCGCGCCCGCCTCGCCCTTCGAAATCGCCGCGTCGAAATCGATGTGGAACCGACCCGGGTTGGAGGCGGCGGAATGTTTCTCCCCAGCCTTCACCGCGGCGACGAGCTGGTTGACCCTCGCGATGTAGTCCGGGATCTTGAACTTCTTCTCGCACCCGCTCAGGGCCATGTACCGGATCTTCCCGAACACCGGGCGCTCCTTCCACCCCTGGTCGTGCACGCCGACGATGGACCACGCGCACCCGACGTACCCGTTCGGGTCCCGGCCGTCGAGCGAGTACTTGTCGTTGAGGTGAATCGCAAACTCGAGCGCCTGCTCCGGGGTTTTCGTCCACTCCAGGATCTTCTTCGCCCAGTACATGCGCATGAACCCGTGCATCTTCCCGCCGTGGACCAGCTCGAGCTGCGCCGCGTTCCACAGCTTGTCGTGCGTCTTCGCCTGTTCGAACTGCTCGAGCGAGTACACGTGATCGCGAGGATCGCTCGCGTGCGCCCGGAGCGTGTCTTTCGCCCAGTCGTACTTCTGCCCCTCCAGCTGGTCGTACTTGGGGCTGTACCAGCAGAAGTTATCGGCGAGCTCGCGACGGACGACGAGCTCCTCGAAGAAACCCTCGACGGCTTTCGAGGCGGACTTCGAGAACCGCTTCGCCTCGAGCGCGCACCTCGCCCCCGAGATGTGCCCGAAGTGCAGGTACGGGGAGAGCCCCGAGAGCGCCTGCGGCTTCGCGGGGTCGTTTCTGTGCTCGTACAGCCGGAGCCGGCGCGTCAGGAAGTGTTCCAGCGTCGCCCGCGCCGCGTTCTCCCCGGGCACCGCCCAGCTCACCTCCGGCACCGCCTTCCCCGCCTGGACCGCCTCGGCGATCGTCGCGTCCCAGTCGGTCACTCTCGCGGCGTCCACCGCTCGAGCGGCGGCGTCGGAGAGCTTCGCGTCGGAGACGTTCGGGAGGTCGGGGAACTCGACGAGGAACTCCGGGTAGAGCTTCGCGAGCTTCCCGCGCAGCGTCCGGGCGCCGACCTCGAGCTTCGGGGAGGCCTCCCAGACCGGGACGACGTTGTGAGCGTCCACCTCGTGCGTCGGACACGGGGCGCGGTCGGCGACGGCGTCGCGCCACTCGCGCCCGAGGCGCAGCGGGGACTGATCGACGACGATCAGGCCCGCGTCGAGCGCCTTCGCGAACGCCGGGACCGTCTCGCTCGGGTCGCCGCGCAGGAGCGCGAAGGGGATGCCTCCGGACTTCAGCGCCGCCTCCATCTCGCGGAGGCCGCGGAGCATGAAGCCGAACTGGCGCGCGCCCGCGCCGAGGAACGCGGGGACGAGCGAAAAGGCGACGACGACGGGCGCGCCCGTCTCGGCCGCGCTCTCGCACGCGTGAATCAGCGCCCAGTTGTCCGCCGCGCGCTGGTCGCGGCTGCACCAGTACACGACGGGACCGGGGCCGACGTCCCCGGCCTTGAGCTTGCGCACGCGCTTGCGGTTGACGAGCTTACTCGGCATCGCGGAGGGCGGTCGACGGGAGCGCTTTTCGGGGACAAGGAGCGGCGAAGGCGCTTTTTTCGATCGACGATCGAAAAAGGAGGCGGCTCGGCCGAGGAGAGGCAGCCGGTGCGGACGCGCGCGCGGGAAGACGCGGAGCTCGACGGAGGAATCGAGACGCGCGATGGAGGTCGTCGCCGCGAAGGATCCACGCGCGAAGGAGTGACGGGCGCGAGGGGTCCGCGTGATTTCTGGTGACGGGTGACGTGGCGCCTTTTTCGACCGAGAAATCCTGAACGAACGGCAGTCATCAGCGAGCGCGCCGATGTCCGGCGCGCGATCGAAATGTCATCGGCCGCCCACTCCGGCCAAAATGCTGATTTGGCGTCCCCGACGCCTCCGGTCCCTCGGACGCGTCGCCGCGCGCCACTTCCGCGCGCTCTCGCGATGCCTCCCTCGGCCGACGCTTCGCCGTCGCGCCCTCTCGGCGCCGCCGCGAGCGCCCGCGCACGTCCGCCCGCGACATCCCGCCGGCCGCGGCGCGCGGATGCGGCGCGAGGGGGCCCGTCGATTCGTCGCGATGCGTCCACCTCCTCTGCCGCGGATGCCGCGCCGTCGTCGCCCTCGGGCGCCAAGACGGTGGGTTGGGGCCGTCGCCGCGGCGCGAACGCCCCCGAGAGCCCCCTCCTGTCGGATCCGGAGACGCACGGGTACTGCGTGTACAGCCACGCGGACTGGTCGCACGCGTACCGCTCGGTCCGCGGCGAGATCGACTACGCGTCGTGTCGCGTCGAGGGCGTCCTGCCCGAGGCGCTCCGCGGGGGCGTCTTGTACCGCAACGGCCCCGCGCTTTTCGAGCGGGGCGGGAAGCCGTACGCGCACATGCTCGACGGCGACGGCATGGTCCTGCGGTTCGAGTTCGACGACTCCGGCCGCGCGTGCTCGTTCGTCTCGCGATTCGTCCGCACGCGCGAGTTCCGCGCCGAGGACGCCGCCGACGCCGTCGTCTTCCGCGGGACGTTCGGGACGATGCGCGACGGCGGCCCGCTCGCCAACGCGTTCGACTTGCACCAGAAGAACCTCGCGAACACCAACGTCCTGGCATGGGGCGGCCGCGTGTACGCGCTGTATGAGGCCGGTCGGCCGGTGGCGCTCGACCCGGAGACGCTCGAGTGCTTGGGCGAGGCGAGCCTAGACGACAGGCTCGCGCCCGGGATGTTCGTCTCCGCGGGGCTCCCGCGCGCGGTGGAGCGCGCGCTCGGCCTCGGCGGCGTCGCCTTCACCGCGCACCCGCACGTCGACCCGTGGACGAACCGCGCGGTCGGTTGGGGGTGGAGGAGCCTCGTGGCGAAGCGCGCGGTGGAGGCGACGTTCTGGGAGTGGGACGACGAGTGGAGGGACCGACCGAGCTCGCGCTCGGCGGCGGGACCGGAGAGCTCGAGCGGGACGACGCACGAGCTCGCCGGGTGCGAGGCTGCGCCGCACGATTTCGCGGTGACCCGGTCGTGGTACGTCCTGATCCAGAACCAGCTCAGGGTGAGTCCGGGGCCGTACCTCGCCGGTCTGAAAGGCGCGGGGGAGTGCCTCGTGAGCCAGCCCGAGGACCCGATCGCGATCCACCTCGTGCCCCGCCCAGACTCGGGGTTCGACGGCGGCGCGCTCGCGTCGGGGCGCGCCGCCGTCACCGCCGCGGGACCCGACGCCTCGTTCGAGATCCACGTCGCGTTCGCGCACGACGGCCCGCCGATCGATCGGGGCGAGACGAGCGACGAAGAACGCGAGGCGTGGGTCACCGCGTACACCGCGGGGTGGGACGAACTCGCGCCCGGGTCGTTCCTGGGGGAGTGGCGCGCGTCCGGGGGGTGGGACTTCCCGATCGCCACGCCGCTGTCGCCGGATTTCAACGCCATCCCGCGGACGCTGCTGTGGCGGTACGAGATCAACGCGAAGACGAGGGAGGTGCGCCGCGCGCCCGCGCCCGGGTGCGAAGATCTGTGCATCGACCACCCGCACGTGAACCCGCGGTTCGAGGGGCGGAGGGAGTGCCGCTACGTCTACGCCTCCGTCTCGAACGAGGTGCGCGTGAGCGGACCCCCGCTCGGGTACGTCCGGATCGATCTGCTCACGGGCGAGACGCAGACGTGGTGGGCGGGGAATCGGTGCTTCTGCGAGGAGGTGGTGGTCGTGCCGAAGAACCCGGAGGGAGAGACTCCCGGCGCCGAGGAGGAGTGCTGGATCCTCGGGATGATCGCGGACCACGGCGAGGGCGGGGAGGGGCGAAGCAGCCTCGCCGTGCTCGACGGCGCGGACCTGACCAGGGGACCCGTCGCGCGGGTGTGGCTCGAGCACCGAATCCCGCACGGCCTGCACGGCGCGTTCGCGCCCAAGGCGGAGCGAGCCAAGCAAAAGGCGAGGAGATCCTGAAAGTGGCCATACACCTTTACTAGTCTACCGTCTTTATCGTCCGGCTGCGTTTGTTCTTCCCGTCGACGATGTCATATTTTTCCACTACAAAGTATAGTCTACGTCTACGCGCATCGCGCGCCCCGCTCTAGCCGTGGAGCGCCCCCCCCTACCCGTCTCCGTTCCTCACGCGCGCCTTCCCGTCCCCCCGAACCGGTCCCCCGGCCTCGACATCGCGCCCGGGCGCACCCTCGCCAACCCTCCGCCGTTTCCGTCGGCGCGTCCCCCGGCGGCGGCTTCGCGCGCCCTCGCCTCGGCGCGTCGCCGCGCCACCGACTGCACCGCTTGCCGCTTGAGATCCGCCTGGAGCGCGGCGAGGCGCTGGAGCGACGGCTCGCCGCCGCCCTTCACGGGCGCGTCCTCCGCGGCGCGTATCGACGCCGTCCCGACCGTCATCCCCGTCGCCGCGGTTCGCCTGGGCCCCGCGCCTCTCGCGGCGCCGGCGGGGGCGTTTGTTTCGCGGCTCGTTTTCCCGCCGGCGCCGGCGAGCAGCGATCCGATCGTGGCCGCCGCCGCGCCCGTCTTCAGATCGCCGAGAGCGGCGCTTCTCTCGACGGCACCCGCGCCCGTCGGGAGGAACGCGGGCGTTCCCGCCTGCGCGGTCCCCCCGCCGAGCCTCGCGCCGTTGTTCAAGAGCTGCGGCCCGAATCCGACGCGCCCGAGCGCCGCGTTCGCCGCGTGCGCCGCGTGCTGCGCCTCCGCGGCTTGGTCCACCGGGGAGAAGAGGTACTCGACGTGGTCGCGTTCTTCCTCCGTCACCGCCTTCCCGTCGAGCGTCCGCAGCGCCGGGCAGTGCCTCAGCACGATGGGTCGGTACACCTGTTTGCGGCACGCGGGGTTCGCCGCGAGGTTGGCGACGCGCAGCTCTCCGAGCGCCGCGAGCCGCTCGAGCTCGGCGATGTCCGCCACGCGGTTGCACGCGAGGTGGAGCTCCCTGAGCTTCGCCAGCGGCGCGAGGTGAGCCAGCGTCTTCAGGCCGTTCTCCTCCATGCGAAGCACCTTGAGGTTGACGAGGCCCTCGAACGCGTCGTCGTCGACGCGCTTGATCCTGTTGCGGTCCAACACGAGCGTCTCCAACCTCGCCAACCCGCCGCCCGACAACGCCGCGGCGTCGAGCCGTTGGATGTCGTTGTCCTGCAGATACAGGGCGCGCAGCGCGCCGAACGACGCGCTCGGGAGGGTCGCGTGCACCAGCTTCAGATTCGACGCGAGCGTGATCCCGCACGCGCCGAGGTGGAGCTCCTCGAGCGCGGGGAACGGCGGGTGGCGCGCGAGGAATCGGCGCTCGTCGTCCGCCGAGGCGGAGGGATCGCTCTTCTCCGGAGCTTCTCCTCTAAGAACTCGCGGGTGATGAGAAGCTCCGGAGGCGTCCCCTCGCCGCCTTCGCTCCGCGTCCCTCGCCTCGGCGTGCGCGCGCAGCGCCGCGACGCTCCACATCGCGTTCGCCTCGATCCTGTTCCCGTCGAGTCTCAGCACCGCGAGCTTCGGCAGCGCGCACAGCGCCTCCGGCCGCGCGATCGAGTTCCCGCGCAGATCCAACGCCCTCACGGCGTCAAACTCCGAACCGCTCGCGGCGAACTCGGTCCCGAGCTCGCGCACCCTCTGATGGCTCAGGTCGAGCTCGCGGACGTTGTTGAAGAAACGCCTCCGGAGCTTCTCCTCTAAGAACTCGCGGGTGATGAGGCCGGAGTACTTACCCTTCGCGCGGCTCAGCTCCGCCGCCTCCACGCCGACGCCGTCGAGCACCTTGACGCGGCGCAGGTGGTACACGACGTACTCGCGGTAGGCACCCGCGTCCGAGCCCTCGCCGGCGTCGCACATCGGGTTCCCGAGCGCGTCCAGGACGATGAGTTTCGGCAACGGTTTGAGGTGGAGGACCTCCCTGAGCTCCGCGATCTGGTTGTTCCCCACGTACAGCTCCATGAGGGCGTCGAGGCCGGAGATTCCGCGCAAGGTCGTCAGGAGGTTGTCCTCCAGCGAGAGCTGCGTCAGGTTCGCGAGGTGCGGGGCGAGATTTTCCACGCGCCGCACGCGGTTCTTCGCGAGGTTCAGGGCGCGCAGGGCGACGAGCGTCTGCGCGCCGTCCAAGGCGGTGATCCGGTTGGACTCGAGGTTCAGCTCCTCCAGGGCGACGCACTTGTCCAGGCCCTCCAGGCGCGAGATTTCGTTTTGCGAAAAACGAGCGACGCGAAGGTTCACCAGCCGCTCGAGGTTGGTCAGCCGCCGCACGTCGCGCCGCTCGAGCGAGAGTTCGTCCACGCGAGCCCACCACGCGTCCTCCTCCTCCTCCTCCTCCTTCGCGCCCGCCTCGTCCGCGGCTCGAGCGGTGCCCCCCGCGCCCGCGCTCTCTCGACTCGCGCGCGCCTCGTTTTCGGCGCGTTTGAACGTCGCCCCCTCGCGGATCGTCGCGGCGTTGAGCGCCGAGCTGCTCTCCGCCGCCGCCTCTCGATCGCGCTCGGTGACCGGGACGCCGTCCAGGGACTCGAGCGCGAGGAGTCGCCGGAGGACGAGCCCGCGGTAGGTGCCGTTGTCACTCACGGCGTTGCCGCGGAGGTTCAGCGACGTGAGGTCCGGGACGCACCGTTTCAGGGCGTTGAGGTCCTCGAGGCGGAACAGCGCGTTGTCGTTCATCTCCAGCGCCCTCAGGCGCCCCAGCCCGGCGAGGCCCTCGATGCGCTTGAGCGCGTTGAAACCGAGGTCCAGCCGCTCGAGCCTCGCCAGCGGATCGAGGCCCTCGACCTTCGTCACCGCGTTGAAGCTCAGGCCGAGGAACACCAGGTTGGGGCACGCGTCCAGGCCGGAGATCTTCGCGATCCCGGAGGCGTGCAGGTTCAGCCGCGTCAGCGACGCGAGATCGACGCCCGTCGCGACGCGCGCCAACGCGTCCGAGACGCTCGCGACGAAAGTCGCCGGCGGCGGAGGCTGAGGCGCTCTCGCGACGAGATCCAGCGCGGACCCCACGCCGCTCGCGGAGCTCCGAGGCACGCCGCGCGCCGCGGAGCGGCGGGGCGTCGGACCTCCTCCCGCGTCGCCTTCCGTCGCGTCCACACCCACCCCCTCCCCCTCCTCCTCCTCCCCCT
>MDSW01176345.1_pt1 | contig 14530 bp, 14 predicted proteins | sample 811171 | NCBI WGS metagenome assembly MDSW01 (sample SAMN05326641, study PRJNA326480) | marine metagenome | isolation source: seawater | place: Atlantic Ocean: North West | collected 2012 | reverse complement strand
GCGGCACCTGCAGCAGAAGCAAAGCCTGAAGCGGCGGCGGCACCTGCGGCAGAAGCAAAAACTGAAGCGGCGGCGGCACCTGCAGAAGAAGCAAAAACTGAAGCAGCAGCGGCACCTGCAGAAGAAGCAAAGCCTGAAGCAGAAGCGGCACCTGCAGAAGAAGCAAAGCCTGAAGCAGAAGAAGAAGCCACCGTGTACTACGGCGAGCAAAGAGATCGCTCAAACATCATGGCTGCTCTTGGTTTTGCTGGACTCAGCCGAAGTGCAAAGCTCAATGATGCCGCCGATAGCGTGAACTCAGTTAGCGGTAACACCGGCGGTTTCGTGCCAAGTCTTGCCGTTGATATCGAAGCCTATCCACTCGCCTATTTTGATGTTGGCCCTTGGTGGGCACAACTTTTCGGTCTTCACATCGAAACCTTGTGGAGCGCTAAAATCTCATGGGCAGATGCTGGCCAGACTTTCGAAAACAGCTTCTCAGAAATGAAGCTTGGATTATCTTATCGCTTTGTCCTTTGGCAGGATAAAGCGGCGCCTCACGCGACGTTGCGAACCGGTTTTGCAATGATGAATTATCCCAACTCAAGTTCATTCCCTGGCGCCAATTACAGCTCGCCTTATATTGGACTTGAAGGTGAGTATGCGTTGCCTTTGGAACTTCCAATCATCGATTCTCTCAGCGTCCAAGCTGGACTCGATTACTTCTTGGCACCATCGGTCAGCGGCGGTGTTTCAAACTTGGGCGTCAACACCGCTAAGTCTCTGTTTGGAGCCACTTTTGGCGCCAAAGCAGCTATGGATATGTACTACGTTCAATTTGAAGGCAGTTTCCAAGCCGGTAGCCTAAGCTACGATGGGCCTGCAGGAGCCCCATACGCCGCACCCAAGTTTAGCGAGAGCATCCTGGGCGGCAAAATTCTTGTGGGCGTAACGTTTTAACGCTCTGCACCTTTACCAGAGAGTTCTAAATGAACTAAAGGCATGCCACGGGAGGATGTGGCATGAATACCCATTTAGAATTCAAAGACCTCGAAGATAACTTCAATTCACTCAGCGAAAGTGTCGACTTTTGTTCGCTGAGGTTTATTCGCGAGCAAACCGAAGAACTCTCGGTTCGACAAAACGTCGTTCAGCCCCTTGGAAATACAATTGATTCTGGCGTCATGCTGACGGTTCTCCATGGAGGCGGTATCGGTTACGCTTCGACGTCTGACTTTTCGCTATCGGGGCTCAAGAGCGCTTTTGAAATTGCCAAAGATTGGGCCAAACTCAGTGCCGGTCGCGCGGTTACGGATTTCAGTGCCATTGCCATGCCGCACCCCAGAGCCGAGTACCAGAGTCCGGTTCAAAACCCATGGAAGAGCACGACGCTGAGCGACAAGCTTGGTTACCTACGAGAAGCCAGTGAAGCTCTCGGCGTATCAGAAAAAATTGTAGATTGGGCATCAACGCTTCGGAACGTGGATACCGAAAGCCTTTATTTAACCTCTGGTGGCGGCTGGGTTCACCAGCATCTTAGCCACTTAATGCCTGGACTGACCGCCGTAGCCAATCGGGGAACCGATACTCAGAGGCGCACGTTCATCGACTCCTGTCAGCAAGGCGGCTTAGAGCTCCTCGAATCCATGGGCTACAAGGATCGCGCTCAAAACTTAAGCGCGGAAGCCATGGCCTTATTGGATGCTCCGAATTGCCCCAACGGGAAAATGGATCTCGTTTTAGAGCCCGACCAGATGCTCTTACAGATTCACGAGTCCATCGGTCACCCATTGGAACTGGACCGAATTCTTGGGGACGAGCGTAACTACGCAGGCACAAGTTTTGTCACGCCCGAGATGTTTGGCAGCTACCAATACGGCTCGGAGCTTCTCAACATCAGTTTTGACCCAACTCACGAACAAGAACTGGCCACTTACAAGTACGATGACGACGGCTCCAAAGCCGAAAAAGTGATGATCATAGAAGACGGAATTCTTAAACGTCCACTCGGTGGTGTCATCTCTCAAAACCGCGGCAATCAAGAAGGCGCATCCAGCACCAGAGCCTGTAGCTGGAACCGGCCCCCCATCGACCGCATGGCCAACTTAAACCTGGAGCCCGGTAAGCTTTCTCGCAACGAACTGATTGGCAATGTCGAAAATGGAATCCTCATGAACACCAACCTTTCTTGGTCCATCGATGATTCTAGAAACAAGTTTCAATTCTCCTGTGAAATGGGACGCATCATCAAAGATGGCGAACTCGGAGAGCTGGTTAAAAACCCTTCTTATAGAGGTATTTCCGCGACCTTTTGGCGCAACCTCAAAGGTGTAGGCAATGCCGAAAGCCGACAATTCCTAGGCACTCCCTACTGCGGTAAAGGTGAGCCCAACCAAGTTATCCGAGTCGGTCACGCCTCACCTATTTGCCACTTCGCAAACATTGACGTTTTTGGAGGTGAGTCATGAGCCAGACTCAACGCGATTTTTTCTATTCCATATTCGATTACGCCCAAACACTTCTCAAAGAAGACGAAACTCTCCTCGCCTCTTTTTACTCAGAAGCATCATCTTTTGTCCGCTTTAATCAAGGCAAAATCCGTCAACCGGGGAGTGTCAACCAGAGCGAGCTTAACTTGGAACTCATCCAGGGAGCAAAACACCTCAGCGCTGACTTTACTCTTTCTCAAAATGAAACAGGCGACAAAGAGACCATCCGGCAAACCCTTGAGAACCTTCGAGAGAGCATTGCATCCATTCCCGACGACCCCCACTTTCTCTATGCCACCGATGTCAACTCATCCGAAAACATAGAGACCGGTGCATTGCCAAGTGCTCAAGAGCTGACAGAACAAATCCTCACGGCAGGCGATGGTCTTGATTTTGTGGGCATCCTTGCGCACGGCTCTATTTCATTTGGGTTTGCCAATTCTCTCGGACAACGCAATTGGTTCAAGCGAGACAACTTCAACTTTGATTGGAGTGTTTACAGCCATGCGGATAAGGCCATCAAATCGGGCTACAGCGGTTTTGATTGGAACCCGGAAACCTTAAACGCAAAATTCAACCACGCTCGTGAGCATTTGGACATCTTGAAATTACCAGCCAAAACACTCGAGCCTGGCGAATATAAAGTATTCTTAACGCCGTCAGCACTGGGCGAAGTCCTGGGACTTCTTGGGTGGTTCAGCTTTTCTCAAAAAGCAGTTCAAACCAAGCAATCAGCCTTGCTTACATTGATCGAAAAGCAAACTGCGCTGCACACCAAAGTTGATATATCAGAGAATAACGAAGGCGGTGTAGGACCAGCATTCAACACCAAGGGCTTTATCAAAAAGCCAAGTGTCCCGCTTATTCGAGAAGGGCTCTATGTCGGTGCTCTCACTTCAGCCCGGTCCGCCCGCGAATACGATTTAACAACAGATGGAACCAATGCCTCCGAGCATCCAGAGTCGCTGGAACTGGGCCCGGGGCAACTCTTGGAATCAGATATTTTGAAAGAGCTGGGTACGGGACTCTACATTTCGAATCTTTGGTACATGAACTTTTCAGATCGTCAAAGCTGCCGTATGACTGGCATGACTCGCTTTGCTACCTTTTGGGTCGAAGATGGAAAAATCAGCGCGCCCGTCAATGTCATGCGATTCGATGAGTCTCTGTACCGAATGCTTGGAGAAAATCTCTTGGCCTTAACGCAGGAACGCGAACATATCCTAGATGCCGGAACCTACCACCGGCGCTCCACAAGCTCCACCAACTTGCCTGGCGCTCTGATTCAAGATTTCAAACTTACACTCTAGACGTTAGGGAACAATCAGACGGACAGAACCGGAGAGTCCCGTCACCGAGGAAAGCAGCTCTAAGCGGCGCGCCATACAGGCGGCGATGTTGGCAGCATAAACTTCCTCGGGCTCTGGCACATCAGACTCAACACCCTCTACCGCACCCACCCAAGTCAACACTGGGTCTCTTGTGGTTCCGGCCAAATTAAGTCCTAGCTCTGTCACTTCAAATTGATTTTGCAGTGCGTCCGCCAAACAAATACCAAAATCTTGTTTAACCACATGTCGTGCACCGCGCCGGTTACGCGCCTGCTTCAGTGATTTGATTTCTCGCTCGATTAAACTTACGCCAGCGGGATCATACTTCACGACTTCATCCATCCGCAGATAAAATGCAGCGCACTCAGTTTCGTAACGAAGCATCTCTGGGCTCAGGCGTTTTTGATCTGCCTGGGCGGTCACGGTGTGTCGAAAACGAGCGGCAACCTTCAATACATTTTTACAGTCCCGTACTTGGCGATAAGCCCAGGCCTGCTTAACGCGAGAGTCAGCATAATACTCACCAAATGAAACAGACTCATACTGGTGGGCCGCCGCTTCATAATTTCCAATGGCCGTCTCGAGATCACCGATGCGCATATGGATTTCAGGAATCAGGCGAGCATTACCAATTTGCGTCGCCTCACCGTAAGCAGAAACCGCTCCAACCTCATCTTTCAACGACTCATAAAAAATCCCGCGCAGATACAAATTATAGACCTGCATTCGGGGTTCATCATCGGATGGCATTGAATCTTCCAAGCCAGCAACCAAATCACCGTATTCCGGAAAAGGCTTCACCGGTTCTCGGCAATCCGCCTTACAGGACTTAAAACGCTTCAGCGCAGTTTTGTAGTAGGCAACATCTTCTTCATAAATGACGCTGGCTTGGTCCCATTCCAGGAGAATCCGAGCGATGGTGCTGCTGCCGGTTAAGTCGAGTGAGTAGAGTTCTGGCAATACTGCGTCCCGGGCTGCATCTCGCTTTTGCAGAAGATCTTTAAGGCGCTGTTTAGGCGTACTCGCTTGTTTGGCTCGAATGTAATTTTCCCGATGCATGAGAGCGGTTTTCAGCTTTTTACGAGTCGCCTTATCCAACTCTAAAGGTTGAAGCATCTCAGCAGTAATCAAAGTTACTGGAATAACTTGATTATTTCGTGGTGAGATTGAGGTCGGTACAATCTCTTCAGCCTTAAAGTGTACAGCACCCATGGCCAATGAACTGCAGAACAATGGCGCGAGCAAAGCTGCTAAGAGTCTAAAATTATTCAGTATATTTTCTAACCGGTTCATGTCTTCTCCAACAACACATCACTTCTCTCAGCTCACCTTAACCAAAACCAACAAAGCGGGACGTGTTTTTTGTAAGAAAATGAGTTGTGCCAATGGCTTGAAGCAATTGCAAACCGACTAATTCGTTTGTCGATACCTTAAAAGGCGGGGCAGATAAGCCTGTTCCCAGGCCTTGGCCTCCGCAAAATCCGGGTAAGACTCTTCCAGAATCACAAATTCGGGCGGGTGAACCAGCCGGCGACCACCGTGTTCTTCCACTCCCAATACTTCATGGAGCATCTCGTGGTAGACCACCCAGGATATGTAGTAGCGGGGAACAAAACCCTGATCCAAACAAGGGTGAATGCGAATCAGCTGCTCACGCTCACTGTATGAACCCAGAACAATCGACTTACGCCGAGTCTTGGAACCGGCTCTTCCCCAAGTGATTTGAGCATGACAGGCATCGTGAAAAAACTCAGAATTGAGCGAGCGAAAAATCTCCTGCAAGTCGTAAACTTTGCCTAGGGGATTTAGGTTTCCTCGTTTGGGGATTTCTCGGTGCGTTGACTGGATATACTTATCGATAACGCGACCCGCGACTGGGTCTTTGGCCCCCAAGTAAGAAATCATCGCTTCCCAAACAATGCCCGGAGCCTCCACAAACATCTTGTGTAGACGAAGCTCCAAAATCCCCTGGTGCTCTTTCCAACTCATCATGGTGCTGCGGTTATTGGTAAACTTCACCTGAATCGGTCGCACCAGGCGACTGGCCAACCATTGGGCTGCCACTTGATCTGGGTTCGCACTGCCCCAAACCGGCTTGTCGCAGCTCTCGAGGCCTCCCTCTAAAGAGACACCTGCAAAGATTTCTTTACCGTCACCATGCATCGTCATTGACCTATTCGTAACATCTGCAACTGACATAACCAAACGGACGGATTCATATTGCAAACCAGGGGCATTCGGTGCGACTGTGCCCCCATGAATATTGGGGACTATCGCGTCATTGACAGGTTGGGTATCGGCGGATCCGGCGAGATATACCGTGCCCACCACAAAGATGAATCCTCCGAGAAGATAGTTGTTATCAAGAGACTCCTAGCCAAATTACGCAGTGACGCGCTGGCTCGAGACCAATTTCTGACCGAAGCAGATTTGGGGCGGCGCCTCATGCATCCCAACCTCATTCGTCAATTGGCCTTTGGACTTGAGGATGATGAGCTCTTTCTCGTGCTCCAGTATGTCGAGGGTCCCAATCTTTTTACGCTTCTCAACACCTTACGCTCGCGCTCCATGCAACCGGCCGGCTATGTGGCGGGATATATCATTTCTCAAGTACTTGAAGGTCTGCACTTTGCTCACGAACTCAAAGGAGCCGATGAATCCTATCTTGGACTTGTCCATCGGGATGTGAATCCTCACAATATTCTGCTTTCTTACCACGGTGGGGTTGTCCTGGCCGATTTTGGGGTCGCGCGCCTTCAAGGACTTGAAGGGGGCCGCGCCGAAGAGGCGGCATTTGGCAAACTGGGTTATCTCTCCCCAGAACAGCTCCAGGGTAAACCCATCGACCGACAAACCGATATCTTTGCCTGCGGCGTTTTAGCCTACGAACTTTTTGTCGGTATCCATCCCTTTGTCATCCAGGGAGATACGGACGAAGATGTATCCAAGCGCATCTTAGACGGTGAATTCCCAGATCCAAACTTAGCGGTCCCAAGTCTGCCGAAAGGCATTGGCGATATTCTGCGTAAAGCACTCCAAGTGAAGCATAAAAAACGCTTCGGCACCGCCAAAGAAATGAAAGAGGCTTTATCGCGCTTTGTGCCAAATATCCGGGAATCCAGGCTTGCTTTGGCCCACCAGCTCCACCAGCTATTCCCCCGAATTCACTAAATTAATTAAGAATCGGTTGCGTGAAAAGCCCAAAGGTGACAGTTAAAAAGAGTGAGTACAACGCAGAAAACTAGAAAATGGCTTCATATTGGCCTCTACATCGCACTCTTAACCAGTGCCGCAGGAAGCCTATTGTATACCCACGGACTTTGGGTTGCTTTTGGGGCTGGCGATTTGGCACTTTGGGTACCTTTGGTTGCACCCGCGGCATTTACTGTGTTTGTCATCATCTACACAGTCGACAGATGGCTTCTTGTTCGCAGACGCGACTACCCCATCGTGAGAGCTTTTGTCCAAGTGGGCGTCACGCTCGTGTTTTTGACCTCTTTGATGCAACGTCAGGCAGTTGAGTACAAAGCTGCGACCGAAGTCCAGGCGGCTCCGGAAGCAACCAGTAGCCTTTTAAAGCATCGCGAAGCGCGTGTCAGAGCAGCTGTTTGTGAGCTTCTGGCCATGCGAGGCGAGCTCAAACAATACGCTAATATCGAATTGCTCGCTCTTGGCGATAAAAGCCCAGTGGTTCAAGAACGCTGTTCAAAAGCGTTAGAGACCTTACGGGCGGTAGGGCAAAAAGCTCCTGCACAAGAGCCAAAGCAACCCAACGACACCAACTGAATCTCTTGAGTCACCTTCCCCATTTCGCATAGAGAGCGAAACGCGATAGAATCTAAGCAGTACTCCACGAAGCTTTGATGGGCGGGAAAACATGGCAGAAGAGATCCAAAAAACAACACTTCTCAAACGGGTCAGTATTTTTAAAGATCTAGACGAATTCGCTCTTCATAGCCTTGCCGCACGGCTCGAAACGGTAAACTACAACAAGGATTCTGAGATTTTCCGACAGGCTCAAGACGGCGACTCATTGTTTATCGTCGTATCGGGCCGGGTTAAAGTTGTTCTTCACAACGAAAATGGCAAAGAAACAATCCTGACCATTTTCAAGGCCGAAGACTTTTTTGGAGAAATGAGTCTACTCGATGGAGAGCCCCGCTCCGCTGGCGTCTACACGACCAAAAAGTCAACGCTGCTCAAACTCTCTCGGGCCGACTTCATCAGCCACCTCCAAGCGTTTCCAAACTCTGCACTCAATATTCTTTCCGTGATGTCCAGCCGGCTGCGCCGCGCCAGCGAAATCATTGGGAACCTGGCGTCCCTTGACGTCTACGGACGTATGGCCCGGGTTATTCTAGACCTCGCCAAGACCGACGGTGAAGCAAAAGACGAGGGTGTCTTTATTAAATCACGACCTGCTCAGCATGAACTTGCCGCAATGATTGGCACGACGCGAGAAACCGTATCGCGCGTCCTAAGCGAATTCCAAAAGCGTGGCTTGATTATGATGTCCGGAAAAGGACTTCTCGTCAGCTACGGATTTGCCGAAGATGAAAGCATTGTGAAGAAACTTTAAATCTAGTCTTCAGTTGTATGGGTCACCAGTTGAGTGGCAACCACCGACCAATCTGTCTCGGCTTCAGAATCAATGGCTTGGTTGGAGTCTTTAAGAGCAACAAATCGGGCCGCATCTTCCAGCAATTTAATGACCGCTTTCGATTCTTGACTCTCGGGAGAGACCTTTTCGAGATAGCGTCGGTACAATCGCAGCGCCAAAGCACGGTCTCCTTGCTTCAGGGCCGCAACGGCCATAGCCCGAAACGTGTCATGATCCTGCTCTGCAAGCGTTTGGTATTCCTTCAGGAGTGTCATAGCGGTCTCAGGCTGCCCATCGGCCAGTGCCTTCAACGCACGTGCTCTGACTTCCTCAGCCATTTGTTCTCTTGTAGGCGGAGGAATCACCAACTCATCAACTTGCCACCGAGCGAGCACTGAGCCATATGCGAAAGCTGATAACACAAGACCCACGGCCAAACCCATGATGGCGAAAGGCAGTAGCCAGGATGCGGGCGCCTGATTAACCACGACCGGCTCTTGGTTAAACTCTACATAGTCGTCGTAATTCTTAGTTCCAACGACCGACTGATTAAACGCTGGTAACTCGGGTAGAGGAACATTAGCACCCCAGGATTCAGCTGCTCCATCGGGCTCAGGTACCGCGGCAACCGGTGGAGCCTCCATCAAGTCGACCGAGAGATCTTCGAGCTCTACTTCCTGAGAGTCTCCTGTGGATAGAGAACTTTCGCCAACTTCAACATGAAGCTCCGCTACATCGACTATAAGTTCATCTTCTTCGAGTTCATCTTCTTCAAATTGAAAATTTGGCATTTCCGGTAATTTAAAGACACCGGTAGCACTGGCATCATCACCTTCAACCACCGGCGGAGCCGGCAAAATCGCCGCGGACAAAAGCTCTCGGCTTTCCTGAGCCACATCCTGCGGAACCGCTTGCTCAACCGGAGCACCCTCCGAAAGCTGTGTTTCGCGATGAAAGGCCACCAATTGCTTGGCCAAGTTGCTCCCCGGCTCAAAAGCCATGGCGACCAAAGTCGGCATCACATCCGAGCGTTTAGGCTGATCCAACCAAAGTTGCCCCGAACAGGTTGGACAAGATCCGGTAATCACCGCGCGTTTGGGCGCGGAGGACGAAGACCAGTCACAGGAGGGGCAGAGCAAATGCATAGTAAGAACACTATAATGCCGATTGATCGCCAGAACCAAGACCTTAAATCCTAAGGATATTGCACCGATTTTCAGATTGTGAAATTCAGCATCCATGGCAGATACTATTTTTACGAAAATTCTCAGTGGTGAGATTCCATCTCATAAAATCTATGAGGATGAGTTGGTTTACGCGTTTCTCGACATTGGACCTCTGAGCCCGGGCCATACCCTGGTTATTCCCAAAGAGCCTGCAGCAACCATGGATCAACTCTCAGACGAATCCTCAGCGGCCATTGGACGGGTTCTTCCACGGCTCTGCCGAGCTGTTATGGCTGCCACGGGAACCAAAGAGTACAACTTACTGCAAAATAACGGTTCCTTGGCTCATCAAGCGGTGATGCACGTTCATTACCACATCATTCCTAAACCCGACGGAGAAAGCGGACTTGGAGTGGGTTGGCCCAGTAAAACTCTGGACCAAAATGACGGTCAGGCCTTGGCAAAGGCCATTACAGAGGCCATTAACTAGATTAGACATGGAAAGTCCCGTAAGACTGCGGTATTCTTAAACGATAAATAAAAGCGCTAGCGGAATGATTAAATTAAATGGCTGAACTACTAAATTTATTGGGCATTGGATTTAGCATCTGGATGTTCGTAGACGCCCTTCGGCGCAAAGCGGAATTCTACTGGTATATCCTGATTATTCTGCTCATGCCTATCGGCGGCTTTATGTACTTCTTTTTTATCAAGCTACCGGAACTCCAGGCGGCCTCAGCCGATGGAAATGCGATGCCAGCCATCCCATTCCCCATGCGTAAAGGACCGTCCATCCGCTCACTGCAAGCTCAGGTTCAAGAGACCCCCAGCCAGGCTAACAAGTTGTCACTGGCGTGGGCCCTTTTTGAAGATAACCGTGTCCAAGAAAGCTCCGAAATCTTTAGCGCATGCCACCAAGATGACGACGACGATGCGGAATGCATTTACGGACTGGCCCGCTGCCTCAGTGCCAATGGTCAGCATCAGGAAGCCGTGACCTTTTACGAGAAAGTCATCAGCTTAGATCGCGTCTTTCGCGACTACGATCCGTGGTTGGACTTGTCCTTCGGATACCTGCAAAGCGATGAGACCAACAAGGCGCTGGAAGTTTTAGGGAAACTGGTTGTGGAAGCACCTCGTGTGAAACACAAGACCATTTTGGGACGCTGCCTCGCCGATGCAGGACTCAACGACCAAGCACGAACCGTCCTAACCGAAGCCATTGCCGACTACGAAGAGTCGAGCTTCTTCCTGCAAAGAGACAACGAAAGTTGGGTTAATCAGGCTAAGGAACTTTTGGCAGGCTTATCACCAACCCTGAACTGATAATCTAATCTTCAGTGTCAGACTCAGCGCGGTCTTTGTTAATCACTTCACCGAGATAATTAATCAGATCTTGAATGCCTTCACCGGTTGCCGCTGAAATCGCGAAGAATGGTAGACCCTTCTCCTTTGCGTATTCCTTAATGCGCTCGGCCTCAGCCTGAACGTCCGGCAAATCCATTCGGTTAACGACGAGTACTTTTTCGACATCGGCCAAGCGTTCATCGTGCAAACGAAGCTCATTCTCAATGGCTTCAAAATCCTCAATGGGGTCACGATCTGGCTCTTCTGGACAAACTGTCACCAAATGCGCAATTCGCCGTACTCTTTCCACGTGCCGTAGAAAACGTGAGCCAAGCCCTGCCCCATCTGATGCTCCCACAATCAATCCTGGGACATCCGCAACCACATAGTGCTCAGTGATACCAAACTTAACCACGCCTAGGTTAGGAGCCAGCGTCGTAAACGGATAGTCGGCAATTTTTGGCTTAGCTGCGGACATACGTGCAATCAGGGACGATTTACCGACACTGGGCATTCCAACGAGGCCTACGTCAGCAATCAGTTTTAGCTCGAATCTTAACTCAAGTTCCTCGCCCTGCTCACCTGGCTGCGCGAACTTAGGTGCTTGCCGCGTTGAAGTCTTAAAGTGAGCATTGCCCTTACCGCCGCGACCACCTTTTGCTACCACAAATGGAACATCTGGCTCGCAGAGGTCTCCGAGTTCATCTCCGGTCTCTTCGTTGTAAACAACGGTACCAACAGGAACACGCAGTACAATAGGCTCACCATCACGACCTGAAGACTGATTGCCTTCACCGGGGCGGCCATTCTCTGCAAAATGTCGGGGCTGAAATTTGTAATCGAGAAGTGTCGCGATTTGCGTATCTGGATAGATCACAACATCACCGCCGCGACCACCGTTACCACCGTCGGGGCCACCGAGGGGAACGTGTTTTTCGCGACGAAACGAAACGCAACCCGACCCACCGTTACCTGAACGGGTGAGGACGGTTGCTTCATCTATAAATTTATATCTCACGGGAAGGGACGCTTACCGCTTAACTGACTCTTTAAGTCAGGAAGCGTTTTCAATTACCGCAACTGTGCGGTTCTTGCTCTTTTGGTAGCGAACAACACCTGTTTCAAGTGCGAACAAGGTGTAATCTTTGCCCATGCCTACGCTACGTCCTGCATGAATCTTGGTGCCTGTTTGGCGTACCAGGATATTTCCTGCTTTTACGAACATACCGTCTGAACGCTTGACGCCGCGAAACTTTGGATTCGAATCGCGACCGTTACGGGTAGAACCCTGACCTTTTTTGTGTGCCATGACTGCAACTCACTTCGTTGGTTGTTGAACCAAATTAACCGTTGATTTCGATGATTTCAACTTCGGTAAATGGCTGACGGTGACCTTTCAACTTGTGAAAGCCCTTACGTCGCTTGCGCTTGAAAACGTCAACTTTAGCGTGACGACCTTGCTCAACAATCTTTGCAGAAACGGTTGCACCGTCTACTACTGGAGTGCCAATCTTAATGTCATCATCATTGCCTACCAGCAAAACGTCAGTGAACTGATAATCAGCTCCGACTTCACCAGCTAGCTTTTCGATCTTAAGGCGCTCGCCTTTGACAACGCGATGTTGTTTGTTTCCTGTGCGAATTACTGCGTACATATGCCTATCCTCCAAGGATTGCTCTTGCGGGCAAAGGGCCCGCACCGCCCCCGATCTGGCAAACATCACACTGGCCAGCCCGGTATACGGATTGCGCCTTCTAGGGTTCACCAGCTTGTTTGTCAAGCATCCATACCGTAACTGCCTGGAAAACAGGGAGATATCGCGATCGATAGGATCCAATGGTCAAAATGTCGCTAGGTTGACACCGGGAGCCCGTCAGCATATCGAAATCGTTTGGTTTTTAGGCAAGTCAGCAGGAGCAAAATACATGAAAATCTTTATCGACACCGCAGATGTAGAAGAAATCCGAGAAGCTGCAAGCTGGGGCATCCTCGACGGCGTCACCACCAACCCGTCGCTGATTGCCAAAACCGGTCGTGACTTCAAAAGTACCGTCGAAGAAATCTGCCAAATCGTTGATGGACCCATTTCAGCGGAATGTGTTGAAACCACTCATGAAAAGATGCTCCCGGAAGCCCGCGAAATCGCTAAGATTCATCCCAATATCGTCGTAAAAATCCCTTTGACAATCGATGGGCTCAAAACGGTTAAAGTGTTGAGCGCTGAAGGTATCAAAACCAACGTCACCCTCTGCTTCTCAGCCGCTCAAGGGCTTTTGGCAGCCAAGGCTGGTGCCACCTATATCTCGCCATTTATCGGTCGACTCGATGATATCTCTCATGTGGGAATGGAAATCGTGGATGAACTGGTCAATATCTACGATGTACATGGCATGGCCACAGAAGTATTGGCCGCATCCATTCGCGGCCCCAGACATGCTGTTGACGCTGCCTTGGCCGGAGCTCATGTTGCCACCATCCCATTTAAAGTCCTCAAACAACTTATTTGTCATCCGCTCACTGATGCAGGACTGGCCAAATTCCTGGCGGATTGGGAAAAAGTCCCGAAATCTGAGTAACTCCAGTGCGAAATCGACTTCGCGCCCCAGACTTCTGGGCAGCGTCCTTCGCGGCTATACATGGCCTTAAATTCAAGGACCAAACCCACTAAGTGTTTAGAATATAAGCGTTTTACCGACTTCTCGCTCTGATTTCATTTCTGGCATACACCGTGCTTGAAAAGAGAGTGTGGCAAATTCGTCACATTAGAGTTTCATTGGAGAGGTTCAGCCATGCTTGAAGTCGCTGCAACGCAAGATAAAGAGCAAACAATTGCATATCCCGAGGCCCTCAAGGTCGTTCACGGAGATGAAACCAAAGTCGCGGTGCTTCTGAACCGAAATGCGAGACTCGTCACCGACAAGCTGGTCCGAAAGATTGAACGCTTGGTTGGACGCGACCACGTCTACTACAGCCGCTCTCTTGAGGAAGCCGAAGCATTTACCCGCGAAATCATCCAAAAGAATTACGGCACCATTGCTTGCGGTGGCGGAGATGGAACACTCACAGGAACCGTTAACTTTGTTCAGCGCTACATCACCGAAGCCAATCGCTGGCGTATAGAGCGTTACGAGCGATTTGGTGAGCGCCAAGACTTAATTGGCATGCCCCGCTTCGCGTTTTTAAGACTTGGTACCGGTAATGGCATTGGACCTGTTGTAGGTGCTCAAAGCCCTCTCCAAGACCTTCGTAAGCTTATCGAATACTTGCCCGGACGTAATCACGAAGTCCCAATGATGGACGCTGACGGTGAGCAATGTTTTGTGGCTGGTTTCGGTTACGATTCCGTACTGCTTAACGATTACAATCAGCTCAAGAAAACGACCAACAACCCTATTCTCAAGCCGATGATGCACTCGGTTCTTGGATACCTTGCCGCCACTGTGGCCAAAACGGTGCCAAGAGCGCTCTTTAGCGATGCCCGGGTTGAAGCTCGCGTGGTCAGCGTAGGCAAAGGTTATTTCATCGATTCAAGACGCGGTGATGCTGTCATTGAAATTGAGCCCGGCACCACGCTCTTCGAAGGGCCTGCCTCCTTTATCGGCGCCGGCACCCAGCCT
>MDSW01060530.1_pt1 | contig 14531 bp, 20 predicted proteins | sample 811171 | NCBI WGS metagenome assembly MDSW01 (sample SAMN05326641, study PRJNA326480) | marine metagenome | isolation source: seawater | place: Atlantic Ocean: North West | collected 2012 | reverse complement strand
GTTTATACATGCTCCTGTAGTTAAATGGCATAACAAGTCATTGGTAATGACTAGTTCCCTGGTCAGTACAGGGTGGGAGCACCATTAATTATTGTAAAATATTTTTCTAAAAAAAATAGTAATTCCTAGCAAACCAAAAAAAGCAATCATTGGAATATATATCGACGGAGATGTTATCAAATCAATTAAACTTGGAGCCTCTAAATTTTGATCAATTATTTCTTCAAGACCACTGCCAATTGAAATTACTAAAAATAATGAAGGTATCATTCCTAAAAATGTTGACCAAAAGAAATTAAATACTTTTACATCAAATATACATGGTAAAACATTTTGTATCTGAAATGGAATTCCTCCTACAAATCTATAAATTAATAAATACATAAATTCAGATTTTCTAAACTTTTCTTCAAGTTTATCAAAACGATTTAAAAATTTATCTCTAATCATTTCTTTTAAAAAATAGTTCGCAAAGATGTAAAGTAAAGTTGCGCCTAATGTCATTCCTATGAGAGCAAAAAATAATCCAAACCATTTCCCAAAAATAAATCCAGCAAACAAGGCTAATGGTGAACCAAACCCAGCAGCAAAAACCCAAATAGTTGCAAATAAGATAAATAATATCCCAAGTAAAAATAAATTTGTTTGTCGAAGTTCAAAAAAATAATTTCGATTATTTTTTATGAAATCATAACTAGTAATTTCATGAAAACTAAATTTAGTGAATAAAAAATATAAAAATAGACTAACAGCTGAAATATAAAATAGACCAATAAATAATTTAATTTTTTTTGATTTTGCCATTGATTTAGATGTTAATAATAAAATCTTCTATTTGCTATTTATATATTTAATTACTATAAAGGGCGAAATTTAATTAATTTTTAACAACAATTATGAAAAGAACTTACCAGCCTAAAAAGGGCAAAAGATTAAAAAAACACGGATTTAGATCCAAGATGAAGACAAAAGGTGGTCGAAAACTTCTAAAAAGAAGAAGAGCAAGAGGTAGAAAAAATTTAACAGTTTCGTCAACTGTTAAAAAAAAATAATTGAATCTGAATGAAAAGCAAAATCCTTGCTCTTTCAAAAAATGAGGAATTCAAAAACCTTATTAAACAAAAGAAGATTACTAATAAATACACGACTATTTTTTTTGGGAAACTGGCTAACAAAAATAGAAATAGATTAAATATTAGTTTTGTGACTAAAAGAAAGATTGGCAACGCAGTTAAAAGAAATAAAATTAAAAGACGTCTGAGAAATATAATGAATGATGCGGTAAAAAATATTACTTTAAAATTTGATTATTCATACCTTGTTATTGCTAAGCCAACTATGTTAAACAACAATTATACAACAATAAAAGAAACTTTATTTAAAGACTTAGAGAAAATAAAATAATGAAAACTTTTACAATAATTTTTATAAAAATAATTAAAGGGTATAAATATTTTATAAGTCCATTTCTTGGACAATCGTGCCGTTATTTACCAACTTGTTCTGAATATAGTATAGAGGCTCTCAAAAAGTTTGGTTTTTTCAGAGGATTATTTATGAGTATTAGAAGAATCTTATCTTGCCACCCAATTAAATTTCTTGGTGGAGGAGAGGGATATGATCCGGTGAATAAAAAAATTAAAATTAAAAAATAATGGATACAAAAAACGTAATAGCAGCTATTTCTCTTTCAGCGGCAGTAATAGTTTTATATTCACTATTTTTTATTCCAGAACCTGTTCAAAGAACAAATATCCTCTCAGAAAAAGATAAAACTGAAAAAAATGCTGATACACCAATTTTAGATCAAAAAGAAACTTTAATTAAAATTTCACGAGAAGAGGCTATCAACCAAAATGAAAGAGTAAATTTTGAAAACAAAAACATAAAAGGTTCAATATCTCTTAAAGGAGCGATAATAGATGACCTAACATTTAAGCAATATAATACTGATTTGAAAAATAATAAAAATGTAGTTTTATTAAATCCAAGAAATGTAGAAAATGGATATTTTATAGAAAGCGGTTTTGTAACTACTGATAAAAATATTGATATTCCAAATTCAGACTCCATGTGGTTACTTGAAGGCAATAATAAATTAACACCTGAAAATACAATAAAACTATCTTGGGAAAATAAGCAAGGTATCAAATTTGTGAAAGAAATTTCATTAGATAATCAATTTTTATTTACAGTAAAACAAATAGTAATAAATTCTACTAATAAAAAATTTGACTTTTATTCTTATGGTCAAATTATAAGAAATAAAATTCCTGATGGTCTTTCAAATTTTTATATCTTACATGAAGGAATGTTGGCTGCACTTGATGGAGAACTATTTGAAGAAGATTACGATGATATTGAGGGACAAAAATTTAGTCAAAATGCTAACAAAGGATGGTTTGGTATTGGAGATAAGTATTGGATAAGTTCTATAGTGCCGCCAAGAGACAGGGATTTCAAAGTAACTTTTGATTATAAAGATAAATTTCGGGCAAACTATATTGCAAGTCAGCCTATTGAGCTTGGTAGCAATGCCTCAATCGATGATGAAATGCAAATTATCATAGCAGCAAAAAGAGTTGATGTTGTAGATGGTTATGCTGAAAACTTAAATATAGATAAATTTGACTTGGTAATTGATTGGGGATTTCTATATTTCATAACAAAACCGTTATTCTATGGGATTGACTATTTTTTCAAATTATTAGGAAATTATGGATTAGCAATTATTGCAATAACTATCTGTATACGTTTAGTATTTTTCCCTTTAGCTAATTTTTCATTTAGAAGCATGGCCAAAATGAAAGCTCTTCAACCTGAAATGGCGAGACTTAAAGAGCTTCACAAAAATGATAAGATGAAATTTCAACAAGAATTGATGGCTCTTTACAAAAAAGAAAAAGTAAATCCAATGTCAGGCTGTTTACCAATTTTGGTCCAAATTCCAGTTTTTTTTGCTTTATATAAAGTTTTATTTGTAACTATAGAAATGAGACAAATGCCTTTCTATGGTTGGATACAAGATTTATCAGAACGTGATCCAACTTCTTTATTTAACTTATTCGGTTTACTCCCATACGATGTTCCGTCATTTTTAGTAATTGGTGCTTGGCCTATAGCTATGGGTGTTTCTATGTGGGTACAACAAAAACTAAATCCTGCTCCTACGGATCCAATGCAGGCAAAAATCTTTATGTTCTTTCCATTGTTCTTGACAATAATATTAGCTCCTTTTCCTGCTGGCTTAGTAATTTATTGGACTATTAACAATATTTTAACAATGGCTCAACAGCTGTTTATTATGAAAAGAACTACTGTAAAAACTACAACTTAAAATTTTACAAAAAGCGTATTAATGAACCTTAATAAGATATTACCAGAAAATGGTCCCCCAATAAGTGAGGTAACGAGATATATTGAGAAATATAAAAATGATTTAATAGTAATTAAATACGGTGGGAATGTTTTAATCGATAGAAATATATTTGATAATTTTATAACTGATATAAGTATATTAAATAAACTTGGCCTATCAATTATAGTTGTTCATGGAGGTGGTCCTCGAATTAAAAAAGAATTAGAAAAATTAAATATTCAATCTAAGTTTATAAAAGGGCTAAGAGTAACTGATAAGAAAATAATAGATATAGTTGAGAGAGTTTTAATTGATTTTAATATAGATATTGTAAATTCTTTAAAAAAAAAAGGATCAAATGCAATTTCTATACATACAAAAAGTAGAAATATTATTGAGGTAGTACCAGAAACACCTGAGCTTGGGTTTGTGGGAATACCAAATAAAATTAACAATGATATTTTATTAAGCATAATAAAAGAAAAAAAAATTCCTATTATTTCACCCCTCGGTTTAGGGAAAGGTAATCAAGCTCATAATATTAACGGAGATACTGCAGCAATGGCTGTTGCCAAATCTTTAAAGTCAAGAAGATTATTGTTGATGACTAATGTAGATGGTGTTTTAGATAAGACAAAAAATTTAATAGAAGAAATTTCCTCATCAAAAATTTTAGAAATGATTAAAGATGATACTATTACTGGAGGAATGATACCTAAAATTCATGCGTGCTTAGATGCAGTAAACAATGGTGTAACAGCAGTTGGTATAATCAATGGTACGAAAAAACATTCATGTCTATGGGAAATATTTTCTGATAAAGGGTCTGGAACGTTAATAAGAAAATGAATTTAAAAGAAAAAAAATATCTTTTACTTGATCTTGACGGAGTATGTTATGGAAAACATAATAACTACTCTTTGGAGAAAGTTTTTGGTCAAGTTTCAAATAGAATGACTAAATTTATTTCTGAAAGACTAAAAATAGATATCAAGGCAGCAAAGGAACTTCAGACAAATTATTTTTATAAATACAATACAAGTTTGAATGGCCTTATGATACATCATGATATACCACCTCAAGAATTTCTAAAATATGTCCATTCTATTGATTTATCATTTATGAAAGAAGATAAGATTATGAGAAATGAACTAGAAAAATTAGATATGGAAAAATTTATTTTCACTAATGGAAGTGCAGAACATGCAGAAAATATTTTAACACATCTTGGGGTATATGATTTATTTGGAAGGGAAAAAGTATTTGATATTGAAGATGCCGGATATGTTCCTAAACCTGAAGCTAAAACTTTCGATTTAATGGTTAAAAAATTCAAAATAAATCCAAAAGAAACAATTTATATTGAAGATATTGCCAAAAATCTGAGTATTGGTCATAAACGTGGTTGTACAACCGTTTGGTTGATTAATGATGAACAATTCGGAAAGCTAGACTCAGATAAAGATTATATTTCTCATAAAATTGAAAATCTATCTTTATTTCTAAAAGAAATAAGGCTATTAAAAAGTAGTTAAATTATGTCTTTAGAAAAAATTATAAACGAAGCATGGGAAAATAAAGATCAAGTAAATCAAAATTCAGACTCATCATTAAAAAATGCAATTAACCAAGTAATCGAGGATTTAGATAATGGTAAATCTCGCGTTGCCGAAAAGATTGATGGTGTATGGGTTACACATCAACATTTAAAAAAAGCGATTATGCTAAGTTTTAGAATTTACCCTATGGAAAATTTAAATGGTCCTTATAGTAGTTGGTATGATAAATCTCACTTATTAAAAGGTAAAACAGCTGGATGGTCAAAAGAGGATCATGAGAAAGCAGGTTTCAGAATGGTGCCAAACTCTCCTGTAAGAAAAGGGTCATTTGTTGGTAAAAACGCCGTCCTTATGCCCTGCTATGTAAACATTGGAGCATATATTGATGAAGGAACAATGATCGACACCTTTGCAAGAGCAGGGAGTTGTTGTCAAATTGGAAAAAACTGTCATATATCTGCTGGGTCAGGTGTTGGAGGAGTATTAGAGCCTGCTCAAGCATTGCCAACAATTATTGAAGACAATGTTTTTTTAGGAGCTATGTCTGAGGTTGTTGAAGGTGTTATAGTTGGTGAAGGTTCTGTATTAAGCATGGGCATGTATATAGGTCAATCAACTAAAATAGTTGATAGAAAAACTGGGAAAATTACATACGGAAAAATTCCACCTTACTCAGTTGTTGTTCCAGGATCGTTGCCAGATAAGAATAATTCATCCGCACCGTCATTATATTGTGCAGTAATAATTAAACAAGTTGATGAAAAAACAAGATCCAAAACATCTATAAATGACCTTTTAAGAGATTAATAATGAAAACTTTAAATGAATTACAATTAGCTAAGGAGCTAATCAAGTTTCCATCTATAACTCCAGTAGATGCTGGTGTAATGAAATTTTTGGAAAAGAAATTAAAAAAATTAGGTTTCAGAACGAAAATATTAGAATTTAAAGAAAAAAATTTTAAACCTGTTAAAAATTTATATGCACGATTAGGAACTAAAGAGCCTAACTTTTGTTATGCAGGACATCTGGATGTAGTGCCTCCGGGAAATATAAATGATTGGACAATTAACCCTTTTAGACCATCTATTAAAAAAGGTCATTTGATTGGGAGAGGTGCAAACGACATGAAAAGCTCTATTGCATCTTTTGTTTCTGCAGTTAGTAAATTTTTAAATGAAAACAAAAACTTCAATGGTTCTATAAGTTTATTAATAACTGGGGATGAAGAAGGTGATGCAGTAAATGGTACTAAAAAAGTTGTTGAATATTTAAAAAAAAAAGGAGAAAGAATTAATTTCTGTTTAGTTGGTGAGCCTACAAATCCAAATAAATTAGGTGAGATGATCAAAATTGGTAGAAGGGGGAGTTTAACTGGTAAATTAAAAATATTTGGATTACAAGGTCATGTGGCATACCCTCATAGAGCGAATAATCCTTCAACTACAATTATAAAAATTTTAAAAAAAATTAAAGAAATTAAATTTGATAAAGGCACGAAAGATTTCCAGGCTACAAACTTAGAGGTTACCAAAATAAATATAGATAACAAAGCTGATAATGTTATCCCTGCAATTGCTGAGGCAACATTCAATATAAGATTTAATAATAAACATACCTCATATTTAATAAAAAAAAGACTAAATAAAATTTTTAGTAAAATTAGTAAAAAAAATAAAGCTAGGTACAAAGTTGAATATAAAGTTTCCGGTGAAGCATTTTTGACTAAAGCAAATAAGACAACTTTTATGATTCAAAAAGTTATAAAAAAAATCACTAAGATCAAGCCAAAACTATCAACTACAGGTGGGACGTCAGATTTGAGATTTATAAGAAAAATATCCCCAGGTTTAGAATTCGGTCTTGTGGGAAAAACTATGCACAAAGTTGATGAAGCAGTTTCCATCAAAGATTTAAATAATTTAACTAAGATTTATCAAAATATTTTAAAAAATTACTTCAATTGAAAACTGGCTTAATTACTTCTAATACCTATCAAGATCATGATACTGGTCCTGGACATCCAGAGCAAATAGCTAGAGTGACTGTGATTAATGAAAACTTTAAAAAATTAAATAATCAAAATATTATATGGAAAAAGCCTTCAATAATTACTGATGATATTATTAAAAATACTCATGATATCAATTATATAGATTTTGTTAAAAATTCATTTCCAACCAAAGGTTTTTCTTCACTTGATGGAGATACAATTATTTCCCCTGGAAGCAAAAATGCAACTTTTGATGCAGCTGGATCGATTATTACAGCTATAGATGGTGTACAAAATAAAGAATTCAAAAATGCATTTTGCAACGTACGACCTCCAGGTCATCATTGTAATCAAAATAAAGCAGCTGGATTTTGTATTCTTAATAATATTGCTATTGGTGCTAAATATTTACTTAAAAAATATAGTTATAATAGAATTGCTATTATAGATTTTGATGTCCATCATGGTAATGGTACACAAGATATTTTTTACGATGATAAAAATGTATTATTTATTTCAACACATCAATATCCTTATTATCCCGGAACTGGTTCAGAAAAAGAAAAAGGGAAATATAATAATATTTGCAATATCCCATTACCTGCTGGCACAACTTCTGAAGAATACTTAGTTGCTTTCGAATATGCACTTAAAAGATTAAAAGAATTTCGACCTGAATTTGTCCTAATTAGTGCAGGATTTGATGGACATGTTGCAGATCCTCTTGCACAACTTAAGCTTAATACTAATGATTATTACGAAATTACTAAAAGAATACTAGAAACCTCAAAAAAATTTTCTAAAGGTAAAGTAGTTTCGATTCTCGAAGGTGGATATGATTTGCAAGCACTTAAAGATAGTGCCAAGAGGCATGTTGATGCATTATTAGAATTCAATTGATAATAATCAAATAGAATATAAATAACGCATCATGAAATTATATAGAATTAAAAAATCTAAAATTGATAATAAAGGTCGTGGATTATATGCAGCGAAAGATATTAAGGCTGGAACTAAAATTATCAATTATATTGGTAAAATTATAACAAATAAAGAGGTAGATGAATCTGATAAGTTTGATAATAAAAAACCTATTTATTTGTTTACGTTAAATAAAAAATATACTTTGGACGGCGACTTTCCGTGGAATACAGCAGGACTGATCAATCACTCATGCAATAACAATTGTGATTATGAGGGAAAAGGTCTTAAAATTTGGGTTACAGCAATAAAAGATATAAAAAAAGGTGAAGAATTTACTTGTGATTATGGTTTTGGTTATGATGAAGATTATAAACAATTTCCTTGTAAGTGCAGAGCAAAAAATTGTTGTGGTTATATTGTAAGAGCTGAATCGAGATGGCGAATTGATAAAAAATATTCAATGTCAAATAAAAAAAAATTAATAAATAATTCGCTCTAAATATAATCCTTCAGGAGGTGCTGGTGGAGCACATAAAATTCTTTTTTTTGATTTAATTACACTTTCAAATTTTTTTAATGACCATTTATTTTCTCCAAGATATTTTAAACAACCAACCATCGAACGAACTTGTTGTTGTAAAAAAGATTGAGATCTGAATTCTATTTCTATTTTATTTTTATAAGATTTTAATTTTACAAGTTTCATCGTTTTTATTGGACTTTTGGCTCTACAACTAGAGGCTCTAAACGTTGAGAAATCTTTAGTTCCAATTAATTTTTTAGCACCCTTTTTCATAGATTCTAAATCAAGTTTTTTCATAATATGCCAGCCTCTTTCCTTTTCTAAAACTGGTCTACTTGATCTGTTTATAATCACATATTTATAAATTCTAATTTTAGCTGAAAACCTTGCATGGAAGTTTTTATTTCTTTTTCTGATTTTAAGAATTGTAACATCATCTTTATTTAAAAAATAATTCATAGACTTTAAAAATTTTTTAGGCTGTTTAATTTGATTTTTACACTCAAAATGTGCTGATTGTTCAATTGCATGAACACCAGTATCTGTTCTGCCTGAACCTAACAGTATTACTTTTTCTTTCAAAAGATTTGAAATTTTTTCTTGAATAAGTCCTTGAATAGTTTGTCCTTTTTTTTGAACTTGCCAGCCCCTAAATTTTGTACCAACATACTCAATTAAAATTTGATACTTAAACATTAGGAATGAATGATCCCTTTTTAATTTTAGATCCAAGCATAAAATCCCCAATTTTTTGTGGTTTTTTTCCCTGTCTTTGAATTTCAAGAATCTTAATTGATTGATTTTTACTACAAGCGATTTCTAAATTATCAGAAATCACTTCACCAGTTTTACCAACTCCATTTCCAATTTCACCTTTTAAAACTTTATATCTTTCGCCACTAAATATAAAAAAAGCACCCGGAGCAGGGTACAGCCCATTAATTTTTCCAATAATTTTTTCTGCAGACTCATTCCAATTAATTTTTCCCTCTGATTTTTCTATTTTAGCTGCATAAGTTGCTTTTGAATGATCCTGTTCTTCAAATTTAGCATTTCCATCCAATATATTATCAATATTATCTAAAATTTTTTCAGCTGCGATTTTTGAGAGTTTTTCTGTAACATCTAATGCATTTAAATCATTTTTAAGACTAATTTTATATATTTTAGAAACTGGACCAGTATCTAATTTTTCAGAAATTTTCATGATGCTAATACCTGTTTCTTTATCAAGATTCATTATTGATCTTTGAATTGGAGCTGCACCTCTCCATTTAGGTAGTATTGAAGCATGAATATTAATAAATCCTTTTTTAGGTAAATCTAAATATTCTTTAGGAATAATTTGTCCATAAGCAACGACAATTGCAAGATCAACATCTATTTTTTTAAAATAGTCGTATTCATCAAAGTTATTTTTTAGTGAATCCGGTGTTCGAAAATTTAAATTTAAAGTTTCGGCCATACTTTGTACTGGAGATTTATTTATTTTTTGTCCCCTCTGAGACTTTTGAGGAGGTTGAGTATAAACTTCAGAAACGAAGTATCCATTTTGATATAGAGATTTAAGTATTGGCACTGCAAACATAGGTGTGCCCATAAAAACAATCTTATTTGACATTTACTAAAAAATAGCTGTATTAGATTTTTGTTTAGATAGTTTTTTTATTATTATTGATCTTTTTAATTTTGAAAGATAATCAATAAATAATATCCCCTCTAGATGGTCCATTTCATGTTGAATACAAGTTGCTAATAATCCATCAGCATGGAGAAATTGTTTTTCACCATTATAATCTAGATACTCCACATCACATTGACTTGGTCTATCAATTTCAGCAAATTGATTGGGCACTGATAAACATCCTTCTTCATAAGTTGCTTTCTTTGGATCTTTGTTCTTGATAACAGGATTAACAAAATATCTAGGTTCTTTATTTTCTGGATTTTTACTAATATCCATGACTATTATTCTCTTTGGTACACCGATTTGAATTGCAGCAAGACCAATTCCATTTGCTGCATACATTGTATCCAGCATATCATCCATCAATTTTTTTTCATCTTGTGTAACTTTTTCAACAGGTTTGGAGATTTGTCTTAAAAGTTTATTTGGTTCTGTTATTATTGGTTTAACTGTCATAATAAGATTTTATTTTAATTAATTTTTTAAACTTTTAAAGGTAGAACTTTTAACAGAATTTTATTCCTAATATAATCGATATCTAGCTGATTTAGTGCACTTATTATGAAATATAATGTGTCATCATCTAAAGTTTCAAGGTTGTCTTGTCCTATAACTTCAATTATTCTTAAAAGTGTAGAGCCAATTTCATCATTATTTATCATAACTTGGATGTCTGTTGGCATCTCAGATTCGTTAATTTCGTAGAGATTTTGATATTTTTTTGAAATTTCAATGCCATCAGATTTAATTGCCTCAATTAAAATTATATCCTTTTTCGATAAATTATATTTTTTATCTTTTTTTATTTTTTTTAAAAAATTATTTAAATCTTTTTCAATTTTTGATTTTGCAAAATCCCCATTAAAATAATTAATTAATCTTGATTGATGTAAAATGTCTTTATTAAATTTAATATTTTTTGACTCCTCATTTTCATTTTTTTTTAAATTATCTAAATAAAATGTTGTAAAATTAGATGGTACTTCATTTGGTTCTATGCTTTCTAAAAATTCCATCAACTTGTCATCAAATGCATTTGAGTATCCATCTTTTATAAATAAATTTTTTAGAAGTTTAATTAGTTCAAATTTTTTTGTAATATCGGACTCAAGTAAAGTTCTTTGATAAACTAATGCTCTTGCTTCAATGTTTGATAATGATTTATATGATTCAGATGCATTCAAAAGTTGATTGATATTAAATTGAAACCTCTTGTAAAGTGAAAATAAATCATTCTCTGAATAATTTTTTTCATGTGTCGCTTTTTCAATTAAAGAAATTTTCTCCTCTTCAATAATATCTATTTCTTCAATATTATATAATAAATTTGACGCTGATAAGTATTTCCAAATTTTTGTATTTGTATCTTTCTTTGGATCAAAAGAAAAATCAGGATTAGTTCTATGTGCAAGATGAAAATCTAGAATTGAAACCTCAGATATTGTCGTATCAGGTTCTTTTGTATATCCAATCAGATAATTTATTTTATTTTCAAAATATTCATCTTTAAACCCAAGTTCTTTCTTTAGGTCTAAAATAAGTTGCGCCTCATCATTTCTTCCCACATTTACTAAACAGTAAATATTAAATTTAGAGAGATATTCATCATTAATGACTTTTGAATTTTCTAAAAACAACTCACAAGCTTTTTCGATATTTGCCTCTGATAAATATTCATCAACTATATATCTACTAAGCTCTGGGAGTAAGTTTAATATTTGATTTTTAATTAAATATTCACTAATTAATTTTCTATCATTATGTTTTATAAGCCAATTAGATTTAATTTTTAAAAATTCATTCTCTGTAAAATTTATCTCGGGATTATAAGAATTAGTTAATAAAACTATGTTCATTAAATCTGAAGCATCTTTAGAAAGTTTCATTTTTTCTATATTGGAAAAAAGATACTTTAATTGATCACCATTAGAATTAGACCAAAGATCTATTCTAAGATCATAATCTTCAGGATCATAAAGTCCTATTAATTTTATCTCTTGAGAATTTAAAGATGAACTTACTTGAACTGTTTCTATTTCTTTGTCGGATTGTAAGTCAAATATACTCGAATTAGAAATTTGAGATTTATCATTTTCTAATTTATTTTCATTATTAGTTGATTGAGTTGCTTCAACTTCATTTTGATCTATATTCCATATATCTATTGGTTTATCCTCAGCATTAACATTTAAAGCAATTAAAAAAATAATTGATAGAATTGATAAATAACAGTTATTTAACAATTTTAAAATTTTCATTAGGAATAATTTTTTCAATTGCTTTTTTAGGTGCAGGAAAATCAACTTTGCTTAAAAGAAAAATTGGCACAAGAAATAAAACGCAAACTAAGGTAAACTTTAAAATCAAACTAATAACTTTTTTGCCTGAACTTGTATTTCTTGTAAATTGCATATATCGTTGGTTAAAATCAAATTAAGACATAATTGTGTTTTTTCAATAAAGAAACTTATGAATTCAAAAGGAAATTTAGTTTTTTTAGGCATGATGGGTTCTGGCAAGTCATCAATTGGCTTTTTAGTGTCAAAAAAACTAAAGATTGAATTTATTGATGTAGACAATGAAATTGAAAAAAAGGTTGGGTATAAAATTTCCAAAATTTTTGAGGATAAAGGAGAGAAATATTTTAGAGAAATTGAAGAAAACATAACACTAAAATTTTTAAAAAAAAAAAAAACGATTATTTCTTTAGGAGGTGGTGCTTTTTTAAATAATATAATTAAAAAAGAAGTGCTAGATAATCATATTTCCTTTTGGTTAAATTGGGATGTTAAAACTCTTGTTAACAGAATTAAAGATAGTAAAAAAAGACCTATTGCACATAAGTCCTCTCAGGGTCAACTCGAGGAACTAATTAAAAAACGATCTATTATTTATTCAAAAGCAATGTATAAAATTAATTGTGAAAACCTCACAAAAAATAAGATTGTAAAGAATATAATTAAAATTTATGAAGCCCATTAAATTAAAAATAAATACAAAATTAGAGAGTTATCCAATTATAATTGGTTCAAATTTAATTAAAAATTTAGATCACCATTTTTTGAAAAATTCAATTATTTTTAATCAATGTCTTTTGGTAATTGATAATAATGTGCCAAATAAAATGATTTCAAAAATAACTAGCTCACTAAAAAAAAAGAAAGTTTCAAAATTTTTTTTCAAAGCCAATGAAAAAAATAAAAACAACGAATTTGTCAAAAAAATTTTACAGATTTTACTTGATAAAAATTTTTCAAGACAAGATTGTGTAATTTCTATTGGTGGCGGAATAACAGGTGATGTAGCTGGTTTTGCAGCAAGTTTATATAAAAGGGGCTTGAGCTTTATAAATATTCCTACAACCCTGTTGTCTCAAGTAGACTCATCTATTGGAGGTAAAACTGGAATAAATACAAAAGAAGGTAAAAATTTAATAGGAAGTTTCTATCAACCGAAAATAGTTATCAGTGATATTGAATTTTTAAATTCACTTCCAAAAAAAGAAATTATTTGTGGTTATGGTGAAATCTTCAAACACTCATTAATTTTAAATAAAAAATTTTTCAAATACCTAAACAATTATTCATCAAAAATTTTGAGTCTAAAAAGCCCATATATAGAGAAGGCTATTCTCGAAAGTTGTAAAATCAAAAAAATAATTGTTCAAAAAGACGAAAAGGAAAAAAAATAAGAAAAATTTTAAATTTTGGACATACTTTTGCTCATGCTTTCGAAGCAACACTTGGATATTCTAAAAAATTAAATCATGGGGAAGCGGTAATACTTGGAATTATTACAGCACTTGAATTTAGCTTAAAAATAAGATTAATCAAATTTAAAGATTATAGCCTTATAATTCAACATGTTGTTAATAATAAACTACCATTTAATATAAAAAAATATTTCTCATATAAAGATATAAATAGAATTTTAAATTTTATGATAAAAGATAAAAAAAATGTTTCAAAAAAAATAAATCTAATATTACTAAAAAAAATAGGCTCTACTGTAATTAATAATGAATATAGTTATTTAAAAGTAAAGCAATTTCTTGTAAGAGAATTAGTTAATTAAAATTTGTAAAGAATGAATATATTTTTTCATTTCCTCATCTAAAAGTTTATATATTTTTTTATTACTTTCAATCCTCGAGAGATTGTTCAGTTCTTTAGATTCAATTTGAATTTTTAAATGAAACTTATCTTTTTGATAACCTAAATGCCTTTTATGCAAAAACGATTTATCCTCAATATTTATTTTTTCAATATTAATATCATTTTTTAATTTTTTTTTTACAATTGCAATTAAGTTATTTATATTCATAAATATTAATATTATATCATGAAAAATATTTGTGATTGGAATAATTGTAAAGAAATAGGTGAATATAAAGCGCCTGTTGAGAAAGATAATAGTAAAAAATATCGTATGCTATGTCTTGAACATGTAAAAGAATTCAACAAAAATTGGAATTATTTTTCTGGTAT
>MDSW01144732.1_pt1 | contig 14532 bp, 11 predicted proteins | sample 811171 | NCBI WGS metagenome assembly MDSW01 (sample SAMN05326641, study PRJNA326480) | marine metagenome | isolation source: seawater | place: Atlantic Ocean: North West | collected 2012 | reverse complement strand
TAAAAGTTTTTTCTGTAATTAATGAGTAATGTAGTAAAGAAGATAATGCTACACCTGATACTTTCTTGAATTTCAAAATATCTAAAATATCCATTTCATTTCCTGCTCCACCATGCATTATAAAAGGAACATTAATTTTATCATATATTATATCTAGAGCCTCTTTGTCAAAACCCTTTCCCATTCCTTCATGAGAGATTGAGGTAAGAATAATTTCACCAACACCTAATTGCTGAGCCTCGGAGATCCAATTTATTAATTTTTTTTTACTTGTTTCCCTTCCATAATTACTTAAACAGTAAAACTGCCCATCCTCATTTTTTGCTGTTTCAATAGAAAGACATATGTTTGCTGATCCAAATTTTTTACTGGCCTCTTGCAAAAATCTAGGTTTTTTTATAGCTGCAGAATTTATAAATACTTTATCAGCTCCTGCGCTAAGAACGTTTTCAATATCTTTTATTGACCTTATTCCTCCTCCAACTGATATAGGTATATAAACATTAGATGAGGTTTTCTGAATTATATCAAGCAAGTATTTTCTTTCATATAAACTAGCAACACAATCTTGATAAATTATTTCGTCAGACAAATTTTCATAATATTTTAGAGCAAAATATTCGGGATCTCCAAGTACTCTTAAACCCTCAAGATTGATACCTTTAACTAAATTTGGACCCTTTATGTCTAATCTTGATATAATTCTTTTCATTTATTTATTAAATTACCTATATTTAAATTTTAAAAAATAGAATATACACTAATGTTTTAGTAAAAAATATCTAATGTTAAAGATAAAAAAAAAAAACGTTTTAAAAATATATAATCTTCCTAAAGAAATTAAGTTTTGTAAAAAATGTGTTGTTTCAAATCAAAGACCAAGGATAACTTTTGATAAAAATGGTGTTTGTAATGCTTGCACTAACGTAGAAAATAAACCTAAAATAAATTGGCCTGAAAGAGAAAAAGAGTTAATCGAACTATTAAAAAAATATAGAAAAAATAATGGAAAATTTGATGTTATTGTGCCATCAAGTGGAGGCAAAGATAGTTCTATAGTAGCTCACAAACTTAAATATAAATATAATATGAATCCTCTGACTGTTACTTGGGCTCCTCACGTTTATACAGACATTGGATGGAAAAATTTCCAGGGACTAATTCACTCTGGATTAACAAATATACTTGGCACACCAAATGGCAAGGTACATAGAAATTTAACAAGAGATTCTTTAATTGAAATTGGTGATCCTTTTCAGCCTTTTATATATGGTCAAGTTAGCTTCCCTGTTAAAATGGCTTTACAATTTGATGTAAAACTAATTATGGATGGAGAAAATGGTGAAGTTGAATACGGAGGTGAAAAAAAATCCTCAAAAAAATCCTTTTCTAGAAAAGATGAAATTAAGTTTTGGTTTTCTGATTATGAAGCAAAAAAATGGTTGAAAAAAGGTTATAATAAAAAAGATATTGATATTTATCTTTCACCATCAACTGATGAGATTCTTTCAAAAAAAATTAATCGTCAATTTTGGAGCTATTATTCTTTTTGGGACCCCCAAGAACATTTCTATTACGCATCTAGATACACTGGATTTAAACCTAATCCTGATGGACGTTCAGAGGGTACTTTTTCTAAATATGCTTCATTGGATGATGCTACCGATGGTTTCCATTTTTATTTTATGTATTTAAAATTTGGAATAGGAAGAGGGACGTCTGATGCTGCACATGAGATACGAGATAAGCATATTACAAGAAAGGAAGGAGTCAAATTAGTAAAAAAATTCGATGGTGAATTTCCAAGAAAATATTACAAACAATTTTTAAACTATTGTGGTATTACTAACAAACAATTTAATCAAATCTGCGATAGTTGGAGATCTGATCATATTTGGACAAAAAAAAATGGTAAATGGAAAATTAAAAAACAAGTGAGCTAAAAATGGATATATGGTTAGATTGGATTGTATTAAATAAGATTTTAAAAAATAAAAAAAAAATATATTTTTTTGGTAGATCTGAAGATTGGGTGCCTAAAACTTTATCAAAACTCAAAAAGCTTAATTTAAATTTTGTTATTCTTGACAATAATCCTTTTTATAAAAACACTTCATTTCTAAATTGTGAAGTTATAAATCCTGATATTTTAAAAAAATTTAATTTTAAAACTGACTATGTGATTATAACTGCTGAGCCCGATACAATTGTTCCAGAGCTAGAAAAGTATAAATTATTAGCAGGAGAAAATTTTTGTTGTACGCCTGAAATTAAAGAATGGGGTAAATTACAAGAAATCAAGAATAATTCATCTAATATATTATTTTCATCTTCTGACTATTTTGATCTTGGTAAAGCAAGAAGTAGTAAACTTGGAGGTGGAATATTTTTTGCTAATATAGCTGATCAAAAGTATGAGAAAAAATTAGATGGTCAGTATCGTCAAATTATTAGAGTTAAAAACGAATATTTTGTTGTTGAATATGTTAAAAAGGAGCTTCATGTTTTTGATAAATCTTTTAAACTATTAGCTAAATATCAATTAGATCAAAGTAAAGAAAAAAAAGAGAAGCCTAACTATTGTGGAATAGCATATTTACCTGAAAAAAAAAGTTTTTTTGTAGCAAACACAGCTACTGATGAAATTTCAATCTACGAAGATAAAAATTTTAAGTTTGTAGATAAAATTATTTTTTCAGAAAAATCAAAGCAAATAAATGATGGTCAATGCCATATCAACGATATAACAACTATAGGTTCAAATATTTTAGTTTCTTATTTTTCTAGATCTGGCCTTTGGAGAAAAGGAATTTTTGATGGGGGTGTATCTGAGATTGAAATAAATAATAACCTTAAAGTGAATGATTTAATTGGAAATCTTAGTCAACCACATAGTCCAGAAATTATAGATAATCAAATTTATGTTTTGGACTCGTTTAATAAATATCTATATTTAGGTACAAAGAAGGTATCAAAGTTTCCAGGTTTTGTTAGAGGTCTTAGTTTTGATGGTTCTTATTTTTATGTTGGTCAAAGTGAAGATATGTATCTAAGTAAGGATATGGGGGCAGATCAAAGTAATACTATGTGTAATGCAGGAATTTATCAGTGTGATATCAATAAAAACATATCAAGATTTTTATCTGTACCAGAAGTTATGAATATTCATGACATCATTAGTTTCGAATAGACAGATTATAAAGAATTTATACTTTTAATTATTTTCAATTTTTTTTTTTTCAACAAATTTTCAAAAATTTTAAGAGAATTATACCTTTTAATAAAATTACCTTTATAATTATTTTCTAAATATAAGCGTTCTTTTTTTGATAAAAAAGAGTTAGAAATCCAATCTTTAGATTTTTGAAATGTGTACATATAATTAAACTCATATACATCCTGAATATTAAATTTTTTACTTTTATTTGCATTTAAAATAGTCTTTTTGAAATGTTGAAAATTTTTAGAAGGTTTTCCAAAACTATAAGCTGATTGTTTATTATCACCTACACAATAGGATGGTATACCCATGAATATAAATTCATGTATCGCAGTACCCTCAAAACTAAACATTGACTTAAAATTGTTGATTTTGAAGGATTTATTTGAGATAGATCTTGGTAAAATGTTCAGAAAAGGATACTTACTTTTTAATTTCTTTATTAATATTTCATTCTCTGGCTGACCATCAGGATGAGGTTTAATATACCATTCAAAATCTGTTTTTTTAGCGATTTCTAATAGTTTTTCTGTATAAGTGTAACTATCAATAAAAAGAGAATTCCTATAAAAAAAAGAACTATCAAAAAAATTAGACGCTAAAATAATCATCTTATCTTTCTTGATATTTTGAAATTTAACAATTTTTTTCTTTCCATAAGGATTTATTTCTCCAATCATTATATGTTTATTCATTTTACTTCTATTGATTCTTTGATTTAACTCTTTAAATGATATTTTTAATAACTTTTTTTTATTTTTAAGTCTTTTAAATTCGCGTTTATAGTTCCAATATGACTCCATCTGAACAAGATAATTTGAATCTAGTTTTATAAAATCAATATTTTTAAAAAAATTTCCCAACCTGTCACCTGGCTGAAGTATAAAAATTTTTGATCTTTTTACTTTAGAAAAGTATTTACATAAAATGCCATATCTTATGAATATACTATGTGAAATAAAAAGTTTTTCTATTTTCTTTTTTTTTAATATAAAATTAAGGTTATTAACATATGTAATTGCTTCAATTATAAATTTTCTAAGTTTTGGATCATTAATATCTACTTGCTCCTTAAGCAACTCTCTTGAGTATGATTGAAAAATATATTTACCAATATCTATACCTTTGTAATTTAAATTTATTAATTGATTTGTATTTTTAATTTTTTTAAATATTTTATTACCATAATATTTTTCAGTTCTATTGGGTTTATTAAACAAATTAATTACTTCTGCATTACAATTGTTTTTTAGAAACCTAATATAATTATAAGTTAAAAAATAAAATAATTTATTTTTAAAAATATAATCGTATTTACTATAATAATAAAAAATAATTTGAAATTTTTTTGATAAAAATAAGGAAACCGCTGCATAAGTAAGGGAAATTAAAACATTACTTAGGTTTAATTCAACAAAAACATATTTATCTTTTTTTTTCTTTTTTATTTTATTAAAAAAAATAAATCGATTACTTTTAATAAAAAAAAAATTCATTAAAATTAAATCGATTGTTCTTCTTAAAAAAATAAATCTATAATTCATTTAATTGGTTTTAAACTTAATAAATTTTGAGTTTTTAATTTCATAGATCTTATCACATCTTGATAAAATTCTTTTATTATGAGAAATTAATATTAAAGTTATTTTAGGAAAATATTTAAATAGATTATCAAAAAATAGTTTTTCATTTTTTTCATCTAAAGCATTGGTAGACTCATCTAAAATTAAAATTTGTGGGTCACGATATAAAGACCTTGCCAATGAAATTCTTTGTTTTTGTCCGCCTGAAATTTTTACTCCCTTTTCACCAGTTCCCTTCTCATAATTTTTAATATTTTTTACAAATTTATTTAATTGAACAATATGTGATATTTTTTTTAATTTTTTTCTGTCTTTCGGTTTATTTAAAATTATATTTTTGATTATACTATCATCTAAAATACAGACATTTTGCTGAGAGTAGCTAATTATTTCTCTTATTTCGTTTATTTTACTACTGATGTCATTATTATTTATTTTAACTTTACCTTTATTTGGAAGAACTAATCCTGTTATTAAGTCAGCAAATGTACTTTTTCCAATTCCACTCTCTCCAAATATTCCAATTTTTTCTCTTTTATTTAAGGTAAAGTTTAAATTTTTAAAAATAAATTTGTTTGTATTTGGATACTTAAAGGTGATGTTTTCAAATGAGATTTTTTCAAAATTAAGACTCCTGTCAGAATTTGTTAATACTCCAGAATGTTTGAACTTTTTATTATTTGAGTCTTTTAGTTCGCCATAAATTGTATCAATTGTTTTATGGTTAAAAGAAATTTGTTGATAACAAGAAACCAATCTTGAAAACATTGGCATTAACCTAATTGCGCTTACACCGTAAACACCTATAGTAATTATAAGATTGTTAATTGTTACATTATTTAATTTTGAGATTATTAAAATAACAATCAAAATTGATATTGCAATTAGTTCAATCATTTGTTTAGGGAAAGTTTGATAAACTTGAAAATTTCTTTGAGATAAAGTGTATTTTTTTAAATTTTTCGAAAGATTATTTATAAATTCATTTTCAAGAGCAAGCAGTTTTATATCTTTTATCGAAGAAAAACCTTCCATCATTATTTGAAGATAACTTTGATCAAAAAAAAATCTGTTTTTCCCTATTTTTTTTATATTTTTTTTAATCAGTGATATATAAATTGTTAAAACTGATAAAATTAATAAAACAATTGTAGAAGTTATTTGAAAATTGTACCAAAATAAAAAAGTCAGGAATAAAATTAGAACAAAAAATTCTAGAATAAAAATTGCAGACTGCATTAGCACACCAAAAATAAAAACACGGACTTCCTCTTTTAAACTTTTTATCAAAACAGATGTATTATTTTTTATGTGAAAAAAATAATCAGCGTATAAATATTTTTTAAAAATTTGTTTTGATGTTTTAAAATGAATGTTCATTATATATGTATTTTGTAAATAGCTGAAATAAATATATAATAAAAACTTTACTATATAAGCGGTTAGCAAAGTAGAAAATAAAAATAACTCAAAAAAATTTTTATCTATATTAAAATGATTTTTGACAAAATTAAATTTATTTATAAAATTATAAAAACTGTCGTCATATAAAGAATTTAATAATGGAAGTATTAAACCAACTGAAAAAAGTTCCATTAATGCAAGAAAAAACATTAATAAAATTAGATAAAAGAATTTATATCCAGAAGAATTTTTAAGAACATAAAAAAGTTTTTCAAATTTTGATATTTTAAGATTCATTTTATTTTAAAAACTTCGCTTCATTAAATTCTTCATTTTTTAAATTTTCATCTTTTAGAATAAAATCACCACCATTTATTATAGATCGAATAGTCTCTTCCAAGGCTGGGTCCTGTTTTTGTTTATATATATCAAATAAATCTTTTTTTATTTCCATGAATATTCCCTTCTTGAGATCATTTTCAACCAAAGACTTATACTCCATAGTTTTTCTAAACCAAAAATGATAAGCGTATTTTTTTGCTCTAAGCAGTTTATTTCGAGATATTGTATTTTTTGAGAATGGTATTTTTTTTAAAATTTCTAAATATTCTTCCTTAGAGGATGGATCAAAAGTAACTTTTTTATTTCTAACAAAACTTTCACCACAAATTATTGTTGGTATGTTTGTAGCAGATGTTTCAATTCCTATTTTTGAAGCATAAACTATTACACCATTGCATTTTTCAAAAACTGAATAAGTGCTTATATTATCATCAGGTTTTATAATGAGTATATTTTTTGGAAGTTTCCCATATTTTTTGATTATATCTTTTTCTACTCTTTGGACTGATTTTTTAGTTGGATGAGTTTCTGCAGGATGAACTCTTATAACTAACTGTAAATTGGGATTTTTGATAAAAAAATCTATAGTAAAAAACAACCATTCCAACATGCCAGAAAAAAAATTAGTTGGAAAATATACTTGAGCATCCCACAGCATATTGGTTGCAAGTCCAATAATTGGTTTATTTAAATCAATACCTTTCTTGGTAAAATATTCCTCAATTTCAAATTTTGGATTATTAAAATAAAACTCCCAATCAGTTTTTCCATACCACCTAGATTTTAAATATTTATCTATTTTTTTTTCTTCAGTTTTAGAAAAATTGAAATTTTCCCATTTTGAATTATCTTCATAAATTAATGTTCTATGGTAAGTATCACCCCTAGTAATAATTGCAGAATTTCTCCTATAACCTGGGCTCCAGGTTGAGGTCATTATATTAAATTTTTTTGCGGTATCTAATATAACACCTTGTGGAACGTAAATTCCATGATTTATAAAAACTTCTTTATATCTATTTTTTGTAAATAGATTTTCACAAACTTTTTTTGTAACTATCGAAGATTTTAAATATTTAAGCAAAATACTCTTTGAATTTTTCATATTTTCATAATCAGAACTCGCAAAATATCTTATTGCACCAGAATTAGCATGCTCACCAATCGCTATTTCATCTAACTTAAAATTTTTAATTTCTTCAAATGAAAGATGACTATATTCTTTTTTTTTAATTTGATTATATTCATCAGAAGATATAAATTCTGAAAACCTTAATACATTTCCACCAGTTTGCTTTAAATAATTATTTGACCTCACAAAACAATAGCTGCAAATTTTTTTAGACCCATGTTTATTAAACTCAACTTCATCTATTCTATTAATTGTTGCCATTATACAAGCTGGTAATAATTCATCACAAAGTAAATAATCTACCTCGTAACCTTCATAATTTAATATTGACCCAATCATACTTTCAAATACAAGATGGGATTCTAATCCACCTGTGGAAACTGCTATGAGGACTCTTTCATTCTTTTGTTCTTTTCTCTTACCTTTTTTTTTGTTAATTTCTTTCCAATTAGGAAGTCTTTGTCCAGTAATATATTTTCTGAATATTTTGAGATACTTAATTGATAAATCTACACTTCTTAATATATTAAATTTTTTTTTCATTTTTATAATTTAATTTTATCAATAAATTTTTTTTTATTTGAACATAAAAAATATAATTCTGGGGATTTATATTTTTTATTTATTTTGTTCGTAAGGTTAAGGGTATAAATTTTATTTTTATTTAGATATTGGAGAAATTCATTTGTGATAGAAAATAAATGCTGTTTTTCTAATCTTTTATCTACGTGGCAGTAAACAATTACATACTTACTTGTATTTAAAGCAAAGTTAAGAATTTTATTTGGTTTGAAAGTATGATCTAATGTATGAAATATACCGAAAAGATCTATTTCTAATTTAGAATTTTTTTTAAATCTATCTACTATTTCAAGATCAAATAATTCAGTTGCCAAAGATCTGCTATTAACAGATTTGTAATTATCATTTTGTCCCCAACACAGAGGTGAATTATCTATAAATAGATATTTTTTAACCCTTTTTCTTAATAGATTTTTCTTCTTAACATTAAAAATAATTTTGGAATATTTTGTTGTATTCCTCATTAATAATTTAATTGATCTTTTTGATTTACCCGCAACTTGTCTTGATGAAAGGTAGCTAATGGCATTTTTAAGTAATTTTTTTAAAAACGAGTTATTGTTAGGATACTCCTTAGAAAAAAAATTTAGAAAAATTCCCATAAAAGGACTATTAAATTCAGCGTATTTCTTAATTTTAATATTTTTGATCAATTTTTCAAATAAATCTCCATGATTTGGCAATTTGTTTCGATTAAAATAATTAATTAGATTTGACCAGCTTCTATTATGTTGACCATAAATATTTGAATATATTCTTCTAGATATATTTTCATTAAACCATGGATTATTTTGTATAATTTTACAATTTTCACATTCATAAACTTTCATTTTTTTAAAGAATTTTGTTGTAATTTTTAGATCATCCCTGATGGCTTTTAAGTAGAAATTATCTATAAATATTTGATTTTTTAATTTTTTAATTTTTTTTGAGTTGCAATAAATACAATTATTATATTTTTTTAAATATCTCATATATTAATTTTCCTCACTAATTGAATAATTTTTTAAATGTTTTTTGGAATCTAAAAAAACTTAATATTTGTATAAAAGCAAATGTTGATGGATAATTATCATTTTTACAAAATTCAAGAAATTCTGCTTTAATTGCATTTTGATTAAAGTAATCTAATTTTTTAAAATCAATTGAATTAACATTATCAAGAAAATATTCTTTAAGTTGATTTTTAAGCCAAATTTTTTGTGGATCTGCTATAGTTCTTTTTGAATATTCAAATTTATTTTTTTTTATATTTTTTTTAAATATATTTTTAAAAATATACCTTGATCTTAAATCATCAAATTTTAATTCATTGGATAGATGAAAACCAAATTCAACTAAACGATGATCTAATAACGGAACTCTAGCCTCAATTCCCTCAGACATTGACAATCTATCTTTATAACTTAATGTTCTTGGTAATTTAATGCAAAATAAATCTTTAAGTTGAGCATTTTGCAAATTATTAAAATTTTTATTCTTCTGATATTTATAAAATAACTCATCTATATTTTGATTTAAAAATTCACTATTAAAAAAATTTGAATTAACAAAAATCGTTCCATCAGACGTTGATGAAAATTGATAACTATTTGTTAGAAGTAGATTAATTAAATGAGATTTTTTTTTTTTTGATTTTGTAATAAACCTCTTTAAATCATCTAAAATTTTAATTCCATTATTTTTATATTTATCTTTTAAGTAAGAAAATAAATTGTAATCATAACCTGCAAAAATTTCATCACCACCATCACCTTCAATTATAACTTTACAATTTCTTTTTTTTGCCAAATTATATAATTTTTTCATAGCAAATATTCTAATTGATGTTAAAGGAGTTTCTAAAATTTCAGTGATATTATCAAAGTTTTTTATAATTTCGTTTGGCTTTAATAAATAATTAAAATTACTTGTATTTTTTTTAAATAATAATGACTTTACTCTTGGTAATTCACTATAAATTTCTGAGTCTTTAAAACCATATGTAAAGGTAGGAAAATCTTTTGTTTTTTTTTTATCAAGAATTAAATTTAATAATGCGTTACTGTCTGTGCCACCACTTAAAAATAGTCCAATTTTTCTATCTGAAATTAAATGTTTGTTTAAAGTATCATCCAATAAGTTTTTCAACTCTATTTTTTTTGACTTACTTTTTTCATTTTTTTTAGTTTTTGATAATTCCCAATATTTTTTTAGAAATATTTTATTATTTTTAATTTCTCCAAATTGACCATTTTCAACAGAGACTATGTTTTTAAAGAAAGTCTCATTATTATGATCCATTGAACCTTTTAAAAAAAAATTACAAAATGAGCTATTATTTATCTGGATATTTTGGAAAGGCAGAAGTGGTTTAATTTCAGATGAAAAAATAAAGCTCCTTTTAAGTTGAGTGAAATAAAGTGGTTTAATGCCTAATCTATCTCTTGCAAATAATATTTTATTCTCTTTGAAATCGTAAAATATAAAACTAAACATTCCCTCTATATCGTTAAATATACTTATGCCTTTTTCAATTAAACAATACAAAAGAACTTCACTATCAGAGTTACTTCTGAGGTTCTTAAACTTTAATTTTTTTTTCAAGTCCTTAAAATTATAAATTTCTCCATTAAAAAGAAGCATATATCTTTTTGATACATCAAACATTGGCTGTGATGCTTTAGAGGATGTATCTAAAATGCTTAATCTGAAAAAACGCGAATATACAAACTTATCATTATAAATTCTGTCATCATCTGGACCTCTATGCTTTATAAGATTAGAATACTTCTTTAAAATATTTAAATTATATTCAATTCCATTTTTTTTTATAAAAAAAAAACCACACATTTGACTAAATTTTTTTTTCCTCCCAGTTAAAAATGTAATTTCCATCAGATGATATACTTGCAAATCTTCCTCTATAATAATCTCTATTAAGTTTTTCTTTATCTGATAATCTTCTTGTAGAATTTCCAATCAACAAATTTAATTCGTCTATATTATTTTTAATGTAATCTCTTATTTCATTTTGATTTTTTTTAGACATATCAACTAATTCTTTTAATTGACTAGGATTTAGAGAAACAGGTCCATCTTTTGTTTTATCAGGATCTAATATAGTAAAATGTCTTTCTATATATTTAGGGTCATAGATAAGAGAGGCAATAGATATTTTTAAACCATTAATAGCAGGATTAGAATGCTCACTTAGACCTACATTTTGAGAAAATTTTTTAAGAAAATTCATTCTATCTAAATGTGCTTCATTTATAGGTGTTGGATAAATAGATACACAATGTAATAGACAAAAATCCTTTTTATAATCTTTTAAAATATTAGATGTTTTTTCAATTTCATCATCGTATGCGCACCCTGTGGAAACTATAATTTCTTTAAATTTAGCTTCACATAATTCTTTAATCATTGTATGACTTGAACAATCAAAACTTGATACTTTAATTGTATCAATATCTAGTTTTTCTAAAAATTTTAATCTTGATCTAGAAAAAATTGTAGTCATTGGTTTAACTTTATACTTTTTACACATATCAAGAAAATCAAAATGAGCCTGATCATCTAAATCAAGTTTTTTTAACCTTTCATATTCATCCTTGTATGGTCTCTTTATTGTTAGAATTTTTCCTTCCTTATCAAAAACACCATCATCAAATTTTTTTCTATGTGTTAGATCTTTAGATAACATTGATTGAATTTTTACATAATCTGCACCCGCATCCGCGGCAGCACTAACCATTTCGTCTAAAATTTTTAGATCTCCGTTGTGATTTTGACACAATTCAGCAATTATCTTGGTCATAAGTTTATATCCTTTTTTATAGTTTGTACTATTTGATGAGCTCCATTAGATAAGTAATTAAATTTATTTAAATTCTTTTCAATAGTTTTTTTTTCGTGTTTCAAAAAATGAATAATTCTATTGTTAAAATTTTTACCCCAATCTGATAATTTTATTAATCCACCTAAATTTTTTTTCATAATTATTTTTAAATTTTCTTTTATTTCTGGATTATTTTTTTCTGGTGCAAACATAGCTGGTTTTCTATATATTAAGCATTCGCTGATTGTATTGAAACCGCCTCTTGCAATTACATAATCTGCTTTAATAATTTGTGAATATATACTTTTTAAACCAGTAATCGGTATAATATTCTCTGAATTAATTACTAGTTCTTTATCTTTTTTGCTAAGAGATGCTATACCAATATAAAATATAAATTGTTGATTTTTTCTTATGAATTTAAGAGTTTCACTTATTTTATTATTTAAAGTTTTTGTACCATTATCCATTATAAGAACGATAGGTTTTTTATTTTTTTTTTTAAAATTTTGATATTTTTTTTCAGTTATAAAATTAATTTTTCGTATTTTTTTTGGAGGTAAATTTTTAATTACTTTTTCGGGTGTAAATGGTGGTAAAAAAATTTTATCTGCTTTATTTTCAATATAAGTTAATTTTTTTAAGTCTTTTTTATTTGAAAAACGTATCTCATTAAAAAACCAACTCCATGTATAATGACAAACTGCATATGATTTTAGTTTCAATTCTTCTGCTAAGTTAAATGCCTCAGGAACAAAATCTGAAATAATTATATCATATCCTTTGACTAATTTTTTTAAATGAAAAATATTATTTTTTCTTATTTTCCACTTTTTAAAATCTTTATTTGTTTTATTAATATCAAAATAACCAGATTTTTTTTTAAAAAGCTTTATATTATTAAATTTTTTAAAATATTTATATTTTTCTTTAAAAGTTTCTTCAATTATTTCTAAATTAGAATGATTGATAATTAGAATTTCAAAATTTTTAAATTGTTTTTCTATTTCTTTTATAATACATCTTTGACGAACCATATGCCCATAACCAACATCTGAAATAAAAATTACAAACTTAATTATTTTCAATTTTTTTTTTTGCTTTTTTATAGTCATTAATATCGTGTATATCTATATAATTAGTTTTATATATCCCAACATTTGTGCTTAATGTTTTTTTACAAACAGTTTTAGGTGTCATAATTCTGAAAGCACCATTTTGTAAATTATTTTTGTTAACAGTAATAACCTCTTTAATTGGTTTGTCTGGAAATGCTTTTTTTTTGAAAAAAATAATAGCTTTATCTAAATCTTGAAAATTAAATTCAGGTGAATTTGGTTGTAATGAGACTACAATACTTGGCTTTATTTTGTTTTTCAGTTTTTTGTATGAATGCACTATTGCTTCTTGTTTTTCAATATAATCTCTAGATAATCGTTTTGGTCTTTTTATAAAATTTATATTATATTTTTTACATAATTTAATTATTTTTATACTTTCAGAAGAAATATAAACATCTGGTTTGAACTTAGATTTTAAAGCTTCCATAGCTACGAGTATAACCATTGGAATTTTTTTAATTGGCAATATATTTTTTTGTACTAATCTTTTTGAACCAATTCTTGCTGGTATAATAATTAAAATTTTTGTCATAATTCTTTTTTCAATTCATCATATTCTTTCATTTTTCTTTTCATAAAATTTATTGTTAGGTTTGTTTTATGGGCAATTCCTTTAGGAGTTAAAATATATAGGTAATTAAGTTTACTAGTATTATTTTTAAAATTTTTAATTTTTATATGCCCTTTATTTTTTAGAGCTTTTAAGCAATAATTTAATTTGCCAAGGCTAAAACCTAAATCTTTAGCTAGCTCTCTCTGTGATGCGTCAGGTCTTTTTTGTATCTTTCTAAGAACCTCAAATTGATCTTCACTATTTTTCATATGTTCAATTTTTGAACATACTATACAGTTCAATTATTGAACAGTAAAGTTTAATTTTCTATATTATGATTTTACTCGTTTAAGGAGCAAATTTTGGTCTATATGAACAGGCCAAATTTTTTTGGGATCTTCTATTTTTTTTAAATTCAGTGGTTCTGTAAAAACAACATATTTTTTTTCAACGACAAAATCTTTAAAATATTTTGATATATGGTACCTAGGATATCCTCCTGGAAATTGTTCCATTAAATCCTCTATATAAATTTTTTTTCTTACAATTGTTTCCAGTTTTTTAACAACATTTAAAAATTCTTTAGCATTTAAAATTTCTAATACGCCAGCTATAAAAGCATAATCAAATTTTCCTATTTTTTTTTTAACAAAGTCTCCACTTTCAAATTTATATTTAATATTGGGAGATTTTGTATTTACTAGTTTTTTTGCATTTTCAATTCTAGAATGATTAATATCTATTCCATAAATATAAATTTTTGATTTTAGTT
>MDSW01055415.1_pt1 | contig 14533 bp, 14 predicted proteins | sample 811171 | NCBI WGS metagenome assembly MDSW01 (sample SAMN05326641, study PRJNA326480) | marine metagenome | isolation source: seawater | place: Atlantic Ocean: North West | collected 2012 | reverse complement strand
TGAATCCTAAAAATTCCACAAAATCTTCCCCGATATCTCTTGCGTATTCTTCTGCAGCCTCCTCTTTTGACTTGAACTGAATTCTTTTAGTTGAAGAATTAAGTTGAATCTTTTTTTGCATTTGAGTAATTTCAATGTCCTTAGCATTATCTTTTAAATACACAGTCATTACAATTTGTTCCTTAAAATGAGAAGCTAAACTCTTAGTATTTAGTAAAAATAATCCTAAGATTCCAATGAAAAATAAAACCACAGTAATACTAATAATAACTGAGAAATAATTATTTAAAATCCTTCTTTTTTGATAATTATCTTGAAAACTTTTAGACAAAGTGAATATTTTTTATAAAAATAGAAAAGAAATATAAGATTAGGATAGAGATAAAATATTCTTTTAGCTTTTTAACATTCAAGCAATAAACGTATTTTTGTGCCTTTCATAACAATTAACAATAAAATATTGGGTTACGACTTTAAAAAAATTGAAAAAAAATGGCGAATATACTGGGCTAAAAACAAAACCTTTAGAGTAGAAAATAATTCTGATAAGCCAAAATATTATATTCTAGACATGTTCCCTTACCCTTCTGGATCTGGACTTCATGTTGGACACCCCCTTGGCTATATAGCTAGTGATATTTTAGCACGCTACAAGAGACATAAAGGGTTTAATGTACTACATCCCCAAGGTTACGACTCTTTTGGTTTACCTGCAGAACAATATGCTATCCAAACAGGACAGCATCCAGCTAAAACAACAAAAAATAATATTTCTCGATACCGTGATCAATTGGATAAGATGGGGTTCTCTTTCGATTGGAGTAGAGAAGTACAAACCTCAAGTCCTGATTTTTACAAATGGACCCAATGGATTTTTCTTTTGTTATTTGATCATTATTATTGTAATGACGCTAATAAAGCACTGCCAATTTCTGATTTAATATTTTGTTTTGAAAAGGAAGGAAATTATAAAGTAAATGCGGTTTGTAGTTCTAATATGGATATTTTTTCAGCAAATCAATGGCATGTATTTACTTCTTCTAAAAAACAGGAAATTCTTTTAAATTATCGGCTTACATATCTTTCAGAAACTGAAGTTAATTGGTGTTCTGAATTAGGAACCGTTTTGGCTAATGATGAAATTATTAATGGAGTATCGGAACGCGGAGGTCACCCTGTCACTAAGAGGAAAATGAAACAGTGGAGCATGAGAATTGGAGCTTATGCCCAGCGTTTACTCGACGGTTTGGAACAAATTGACTGGCCTGAATCTTTAAAAGAAATGCAGCGCAATTGGATTGGAAAATCTGTAGGAGCAAAAGTTTTCTTTCAAATTGAAGGACATGATCAAAAGATTGAGGTATTTACTACAAGACCCGACACAATTTTTGGTGTTACTTTTATGACCTTAGCACCTGAACTTGAATTGGTTCAGACCCTTACTCATCGCAGTCAAAAAGCTGCTGTTGAGGAATATATAAAACAAACTCAACAACGAACGCAACGGGAGCGAATGGCAGATGTAAAGAATATTACGGGAGTATTTTTAGGTAGTTATGTACTGCATCCTTTTACAGGAGATCGAATTCCAATCTGGATAGGAGATTATGTTTTAGCCGATTATGGTACTGGAGCTGTAATGGCTGTGCCATGCGGTGACCAAAGAGATTATGAATTTGCAAAATATTTTAAAATTCCCATTAAAAATATATTTAAGGGGGTTTCTATAGAAAAAAAAGCTCATACGGATAAAGCAGATACTTTAATATATAATTCGGATTTTTTAACAAATCTCAATTATGAAAAAGCGATGTCAAGAGTGATTGAGGTTCTAGAAAAAAAGGGATGTGGCGAAGGAACAATAAATTATCGCTTACGCGATGCTATTTTTAGCAGACAACGCTATTGGGGAGAGCCAATTCCAATGTATTACAAAGATCAAATCCCGCATCCTTTGACTTTAGAAGATCTCCCCTTAAGGCTTCCAGAAATAGAAAAATATTTACCTACTTCTGATGGATCTCCACCACTTGGAAATGCAAAAAAATGGGCCTGGGACACTAAATTAAAAATAATTGTAGAAAATGATAAAATTAATAACAAATCAGTATTTCCGCTAGAATTAAATACTATGCCAGGGTGGGCTGGGAGTTCTTGGTATTTTTATCGTTATATGGATGCTCAAAATTCTGAAGCTTTTGTTGGAAAAGAGGCTGCTAGTTACTGGCAAGAAGTAGATCTATATTTAGGAGGTAGCGAACATGCTACGGGTCACCTTCTATATTCCCGATTTTGGCAGAAATTTCTCTTTGACTTACAACTATTACCAGTGGAAGAATATGCTAAAAAGTTAATTAATCAGGGAATGATTTTAGGTACTTCTGCATTTATTTATAGAAAGCCTGGTACAAAAACCTATATATCTAAAGATCTTCTTGATTCTTTGGAAGGTTTTGAGCCTATTCGCGTTGATGTTAATCTGGTTAATACTTCAGATGAATTAGATGTTGAAAGTTTACGTAAATGGCAAGCTCAATTTGAGTCTGCAGAATTTGTAATGAATATGAATATTTTTAAGGTGGGTCGCGAAGTCGAAAAAATGTCTAAGTCTAAATATAATGTGGTTAATCCTGACGAGATTTGTGATCAGTATGGTGCAGATACACTAAGAATGTATGAGATGTTTTTAGGACCTATTGAACAGGCCAAGCCATGGAATACTGCTGGAATTTCAGGTGTTCACAATTTCTTAAAGAAATACTGGCGTTTGTTTTATAATGATAACCAATTGATTATAACAGATATAAAACCAAGTAAAGGAGAATTAAAAATATTACACGAAACAATTAAGAAAATCAATAATGATATTGAAAACTTTTCTTTTAATACCTGTGTGAGTTCATTTATGATTTGTGTTAATGAATTGATTAATCTTAAATGTCACAGTAGGGAAATTCTTTCTCCCTTGACTATTCTTTTATCACCATTTGCACCCCATTTAGCAGAGGAATTATGGCAACAGTTAGGAAATAAATCTACGCTTGTAAATACCCCCTTTCCAAAAGTAAATGAATCATATCTGATTAAGGACTCTAAGAATTATCCAGTCTCATTCAATGGGAAGATGCGCTTTACTATTAATTTGTCTTTAAATTTAGATCAAGATGCTATAAAAAAAGTAATCTTAGAGGATTTAAGGACAACGGAATACTTACTGGGAAAAACTCCAAAAAAGTGGATTATTGTACCAAATAAAATAATCAATATTGTTTTCTGATGACCGAGATACAAATTGAAGTCATTGGTTTAATTGCAGCTTTTTTAACTACGAGTTCTTTTTTACCTCAGGTATACAAAATATGGAAGTTCAAAAGCTCTGATGGAATATCCTTAAGTATGTATCTTTTTATGTTGATAGGAGTAATTCTTTGGTTTATCTATGGACTTTTAATTGGAAGTATTTCGGTCATTATTGCTAATTTTATTGCTGCTCTACTTCAAATGATAATTATTTATTACAAGTTAAAACTCAAATAATGGTTCTGTCAATTCAAATGGATAAATTATTCTTATAAAAATGGGAAGCAATTATTTGTGGTCTAATACTAATAAATTTTATTTTGATATTCGTTGGCTGGATTAGGGTCTTTTTTCAATGGGAATATCATTTGGTTTTAATACCCTTTTTAAAGAGTTAGTTGCTGCTAATTGTGCTTTGGTATGGATATAAAGAAAGAATATGATAAATCATGAAAAATTATCTGGAGTTAAATATAAATTGAGGCGAGCCGAAAGAATTTTGGTTATTGAAACTTTATCATCTTTATCTAAAATAGTTTATTTTGCTTTTCAAGTTTTTGGGGAGAGGAGAAGTTAGTTAAAATGTAATTTGTCGATTCATTTGCTCTTGTAAGGAAATAAAAGTCTCTGTTCTTGAAACACCCTTTACTGATTGAATTTTTTTATTAAGTAATTCCATTAAATGCTCATTATCTTGACATAAAAGTTTAGCAAAAATACTCCAGTTTCCAGTTGTGTAGTGACATTCAATTACCTCAGGAATATCTTTTAATTGTTTAACAGCTTCAGGATTTCGCATTGCTTTATCTAGGTAGATACCAATAAAGGCAACAGTTTTAAATCCTAGTACTTTTGGGTTTAAGATAATTTGTGAACCAGAAATAACATTAGCCTTTTCAAGTTTCTTTAATCTTTGGTGTACTGCCGCTCCTGATATTCCACTAGCTTTTGCAATGAATTGTATTGGTGTCCTTGCATCTTGTAAAAGATTTTTTAAGATGATTTTATCAATACCGTCTATTTTAACAATTTGTTTTAAAATTTTCAATCTATTTAACTATTTATTTTTATTCAAATTAAGATTAAATAATTAATGTAAAATATTATAATGAATTTATCTGATATTAATTTTAAAAAAAGTAAAATAAAAAATATAACGATATAATAGAGTTTTTATATTCATGTTACTTCTATAATACTTTTAGAATTATTCTGAGAATCTTTAGCTAAAAAATGGAAGTACTTAAATATTAATTTTTTTAAAAATTATTTATTAATCCCATCTCACCCTTAACATAAGTTTTAATGATCGAATTTTGTTTGATTAGAGTTTTTAGATGATAATAAAATTTACTTTATGTTTTCAACATATTCCTCTATAGCCATGGTCATAGATGGGCTTTTTGGAGTAGGTGCCTTAATTTGAACAACTAGACCAGCATCTTCAGCAGCTTTGATTGTTGAATTTCCGTATGCTGATATCCTAGTTTTATTTTGCTTAAAGTCAGGAAAATTTTTAAATAATGACTCAATTCCCGATGGGCTAAAAAACACAAGAATATCATAATAAACATTTCTTAAATCAGATAAATCACTGACTACAGTTCTGTATAACACTGCACGAGTCCATTTCAAATTAATTGAATTCAAAAAGTCAGGAACATCTTTTTTAAGCATGTTAGAAGTAGGAAAAAGAAAGGTTTCTTTTTCAAATTTTTTTAAAACACCCTCTAAATCTCCAATTTTTCCTTTTCCAACATAAATTTTTCTTTTTCTGTAAACTACATATTTTTGAAGATAAAAGGCTACTGCTTCGGATAAGCAAAAATATTTGGTTGAATCTGGGACTGAAAATCGCATATCTTTACATAGACGGAAAAAATGATCAACCGCATTACGACTTGTTAATATGACGTTATTGTAATTTTTAAAATCTATTTTTTGTTGGCGTACTTCTTTTGCATCAACTCCTTCGACATGAATAAAGGGTCTAAAATCTATAGTTAATTTATGTTTGTTTTGAAGTCTATTATAGGGAGATTTCTCAGATGAAGGTTCAGGTTGAGATACTAGAATTGTTTTAACTTTCATAATCTTTTTTTGTTACAACATTAATTCTATTACAAAAAAATATAACCAATACCAAGGAATAATTTTTAATGTGCAAAGATAAAGAATTATGTAGATAAGTTCTCTAGGTTTATAACGAAAAACAGAAACAATGACTCTACTTTGATAAAAAAACCACATAAGTCCTATAAAAGAGGTAACCAAAATAAATGTGATATTTGAGAGAGAAGAATAAAAATTCAAAAACAGAACAATAAATAAAATAAGAGAAAATTGAACGTGATGAGTAAAACTTTTAAAAAAAAGTGATTTTAATTCCATAATTTCTCCAATTAGACCAGCTATAATTTTTAGAAGTAAAAAACGAATTCCAAAAAAAATAAATAAAACAATTATTAAGTAATAATATCTAGTGTCAAATTTGGCAACTTTACTTGAATAATTGAAAAAAGAAAAAATGAAAAGACAAAGAGTATTAAGAATTAAAAAAAAACTTAGCAGATTATAAACACTTAAATAGTTTAAATTTCTTTCAGAAGTATATTTACTGATGTAAAAATCTGTAGCATAAAATTTAATCATTCTTTTAACTCTATTTGGATTTAAAAAGAAAATACTGCTTACAATTAAAAGATTTAAAAAAAAAATAATTGTTACCCAATCTTGTTGAGTATTATTTCTTAAAATTAGTTCTCCCATAATTCAAATTTACTAGATTTCAAAAAATTATTGTTGCTTCTGCATCATTATGTTGAATTTACATTTGTTATTTTTACAATGATGAAAATGAATAATATACTAGTCATAATTCCTACTTACAATGAAATAGAGAATATTTCAAAAATCATTAATGCTGTTTTTAATACTGATCTATCGATAGATGTTCTGATAGTCGACGATCTATCTCCTGATGGGACTGGAGAGGAAGTAAGAAAACTTATGAAAATTTTTTCAAATTCTCTTTTTTTAGAAACCAAGTTAGAAAAACAAGGTTTAGGAGCAGCGTATGTTCATGGTTTTAGATGGGCTCTAAAAAGGAAGTATGATTATGTTTTTGAAATGGATGCAGATTTTTCTCATCAACCAATGGAATTAAAATCAATGATTAAAATACTAGATTCTGAAGCTGATGTAGTAGTTGGATCTAGATATGTAAATGGAGTCAATGTTGTAAATTGGCCCTTAAGTAGGGTTTTGCTTTCATATTTTGCATCATTATATGTTCAAATAATTACTAGTATGCCAATTAAGGACGCTACTGCTGGTTTTGTAGGCTATAAAATGAGTGTTTTAAAAACTATCAATTTAGATCAAATGAAATTTATTGGATATGCTTTTCAAATTGAACTTAAATACAAGGCCTGGGTTAATGGTTTCAAAATAAAAGAGCATCCAATAATTTTTGTTAATAGAGTTTTTGGAAAATCTAAGATGAGTGGAAATATTATTTGGGAAGCATTCTTCGGTGTTTTATTCTTACGTTTAAATAAGAAAAAATTTTTAGATCAAATATGAGAGGGCTTAAAATCATTAATGCTAACATAGTAAATGAAGGAGAGATATCTCAAAAAGAGATTCTAATTATTGGAGATAGGATAGTTGAAATAGGAACTCAGATTAAAGTTTCCGATAATGTTGAGGTTTTTGATGCTACAGGGAATTATGTGATTCCAGGTTTAATTGATGATCAGGTCCATTTTAGAGAGCCTGGTTTAACATATAAGGCCTCTATAGAGACCGAGTCTAAAGCAGCATTAGCAGGTGGTATTACTTCCTATTTGGAAATGCCAAATACAAATCCACAAACAACAACACTTAGAGAATGGGAATTAAAAAATGAACTTGCAGCCCAAACTTCCTATGCCAATTATGGATTTATGTTTGGCGGTACCAATAACAATTTAGATCAAATACTAGCTCTCGATTCTAAACTTGTACCAGCCCTAAAATTATTTCTTGGGTCTTCCACAGGGAATATGTTAGTTGATGATCCTGAGATTTTAAAAAACATTTTTAAGAATACAGATTTAGTTATTGCAGTTCATTGTGAAGATGAAGCTACCATAAGTAAAAACTTAAAGTATGCAAAAGAAAAGTATGGGGAAGATATTCCAATCGATCAACATCCCACAATTAGAAGTGAAGAAGCTTGTTATTTGTCCTCTTCAAAGGCAATTAATCTGGCAAAAGAAACCGGTGCACGTCTTCATATTTTTCATATATCCACTGCCAAAGAGCTTTCACTTTTTCGTAATGACATTCCTTTAAAGGATAAAAAAATAACAGCAGAGGTTTGCGCACATCATCTTTGGTTTAGTTCGAAAGATTACGCATCTAAAGGGACTTTTATAAAATGGAATCCTGCGATTAAAACTGAGAATGATCGTGAAGCTCTATGGGAGGGTCTTAGCTCAGATTTATTAGATGTTTTAGCCACTGATCATGCACCCCATACTAAAGAAGAAAAACTTAATATATATAGTAAATCTCCATCCGGAGGTCCATTAGTTCAACATGCATTACCCTCATTATTGACAGCTTATCATCAAAATAAAATTTCATTAGAAAAGATTGTGGAAAAAGCATGTCATAATCCAGCAATTCTTTTTGATATTAAAGACCGTGGTTATATTAGAGAGGGATATTTTGCAGATTTGGTAGTTATCGATTTAGAAAGAAAGCTAACCGTAAAAAAGGAAGACTTATTGTATAAGTGCGGTTGGTCTCCTTTTGAAGGAACTACTTTTAAAGGATCTGTTGAAAAAACTTTACTCAATGGGCAATGGGCTTATAATCAAGGAGAATTTCTTCCTGTATCTGCTGCAATGGCATTAAAATTTGATCGATAAATGAAAATTAAATATTCCCATATTAAAATTGTAATTATTTTTTTATTTATAGGCTGTGAAAACTCTATAAATATCAAAAATTCCGATGAATTAATCGACCAAGATTTAATGGAACAAATTCTTTATGAAGCTACTCTTTTGGAAGTTATGAATACTTTTTCCAATAAAAACCCAGACTTTACTTCAATTATTGGAGCCCCTTATTTTTATATAAAGTATGGAATAGACAGTTTACAATTAGCCCAAAATGAAATTTATTACACTAAAAATCCTAGAGTTTACGAAAAGATTCATAGGAAGGTTTTACTTAAATTAGAAAAACTTAGAGATAGTTTTAATTTATTAACGAAAGAGAAAAAATAAAATCAATAGTTTTTTACTATTTGATTTATTATGTTATCAGTTTTTCTGTATGTGAAATTAATTTTATTCAAAATTCTTGAACCATCATATTTTTGATCATTGCAGAGTGAATCAATGAGTGCAAAACTTAAATATCTTTTTCTAAGACCTAAAAAATTTAATGTTTTATCAATTATATTAAGTGTATATAGAATTTCTCTTGAAAGCCGAAAGCTAGGTTCCTTTTTTTTAAACGCAAAAGCAATTTTATCTAATAATTTTTTTTGCTTTAAGTTTTCAGACACCAAGATAAATCGTTCATTCTTTATTGATGAATTCATCAAAATGATTAAAACATCAACAACATCTTTAAGAGATACAATTGGGGTATTTCCCGTAGTATAATATTTTAATCCTTTGTTAACTTTTTCGAAAATAGCTCCACTGCCTCTGTGCCAAAAATAAGCTCCTAAAATCACGCCTGGATTAATTACAACAACATCAATCCCTTCCTTTGAAGCCCTCCAAACTTCAAGTTCAGCATTATATTTAGAATAAGCATAGGGAGTATGATTTTGACCACTTGACCAAGGGTGATTTTCATTTACAACTTTCACTTTTTTTTCAGCCCCTAGCGAAGCAATTGATGACACATATCCTAATTTTCTTATTTTATATTTTATGCATAGGTTAACAATATTTGCTGTGCCCTCAATATTGGTTTTTAATAATTTTTTTTCATGAAATTGAACTAAAGAAACTTTAGCTGCACAATGATACACATATTCAACTCCCTTAAAAGCCATATCTAAACCAACTAAATCATTCAAGTCAGTCTTTATCCATTCAATACTTTTGAATAGATTTGTATTTCGAGGAAAGGATTTTTTAAAAACACTTTTGATATGATTTAAACTTTCATCTCTTCTATAGATAGCACGAATGGGTTCATTTTTTTTTACACATTCCAAAAGAATATGCGAACCTACCATACCTGTACCTCCAGTTACTAATATCATATAATTTAAATGTACACTTTTTTGGTTTTCATTTTCTGTTTCTCACAGAGAAATATATCTTTACATTAAAAATAGATGCCAACAAATTTTATTGAGGAACTAAAGTGGCGAGGCTTACTTTTTGACATTACACCTGAAACAGAAAAATTCCTCTTAGAAAGACCTGAGAAAGGATATATTGGATTTGATCCTACTGCCGATTCAATGCATATCGGAAGCTTAGTGCAAATTATTATTTTAATGCATTTTCAAAAGGCCGGTCATTCTCCAATAATTTTACTTGGTGGTGCTACAGGAATGATTGGTGACCCTTCAGGTAAATCTGATGAGCGTAACTTATTGGATCAAAAAACTTTAGTGAAAAATTGTAATGGTATTAAAAAGCAATTTGAAAAATTTCTAAATTTTAAAAAAACTATCGACAACCCAGCCCTATTAGTGAATAATTATGACTGGATGAAATCGTATAGCTTGATTGATTTTTCTAGAGAAATAGGAAAGCATTTAACAGTCAATTATATGATGGCTAAAGAGTCAGTTAAAAAGCGTTTGGGTTCAGAATCTAAGGTAGGAATGTCTTTTACAGAATTTACTTATCAATTGATACAAGGTTATGACTTTCTCCATCTTTACAACTCTTTAGATTGTAAACTTCAGATGGGGGGTAGTGATCAGTGGGGAAATATTACAACTGGTACTGAATTAATTAGAAGAAAAGAAGGTGGAAAGTCTTATGCTATTACATGTCCTCTAATCAAAAAAACCGATGGCTCAAAGTTTGGTAAAACTGAGAATGGAAACGTTTGGCTTGATAAATCAAGAACTTCGCCTTACAAGTTTTATCAATTTTGGTTAAATACAACTGATGATGATGCTATGACTTACATCAAAATATTTACTTTTTTAACTAAAAAAACCATAGAAAATAAAATTAAGGAACACTCAGAAACACCTCATTTAAGATTATTACAAAAAATTATTGCTGAGGAAGTAACTACTCTAGTTCACGGAAAAGAAGCTTATTTAAAAGCTGTAGAAGCGTCTCAGATTTTATTTGGAAAATCGACTGATGATGCTCTTCAAAAATTAGATACACAAACTTTTTTAGAGATATTTGCGGGTGTCCCTCAAGCAAAAATTAAAAGAAGTCTTTTGGATGACGGAATTGACATCGTTACTGTATTAACAAATGAAACTGGATTTTTTAATTCAAAAGGAGAAGCTCGTCGTGCGATAAATCAAAATGCTATTTCAGTAAATCAATCCAAGGTAACTTTAGATTATTTTATTGGGATTGAAGATTTAATTGCAAATCAATATATCTTGTTACAGCGAGGGAAAAAAAATTATTTTGTTATTAAGGTGAACTATTAAAGTACCATTAGATTACAACCTCTTATATCCGCCTGGTCAAAACGACCCAGCACTTCAAAACTTCCATCACTATTCATTTTTCCTAAGTCTTGAGTTGCAATAAAAGCACATGAGTCTAAATTTGCAAGGTCTATTACATTTATTGCTCCAGTTTTACAGTTTGTCAATAATTGAAGTGGATCTTCAACTGACCTAGTCATTACCCTCATCCATGGCGGACACTTAAAAATTCCTTTACTTTTAGAATAGGCTTGACTTAACAGCTCTGTCATTCCATATTCAGAGTGAATTTCGGTTACATTGAATTCATCCTTAAGTTTTTTATGAAGTGCTGAGCGTACCATTTCTTTTCTCATTCCTTTCATTCCTCCTGTCTCTAAGATTATTGTATTTTTTAAATCCCATTTATATTTTTCTGCGACTTCAAGCAATGCAAATGTTACACCTAGTAGTATTGTTTTTTGCCCCTTATTTTCTAATTCAATTATATTTTTTCTTAAAGCATTCCAGTCGTTTAAATAAAAACCACTTTCTAATCGCTTTGTTTTTTTTATTAAGTAATCAGCCATGAAGACTAAAGAAGAACCTTTACGTTCTAGATAGGAAGGGAGTAAAGCAAGTAAGACATAGTTTTCAATATCTCCATAAAAATAATTAAATGTTTTATTAAAACTTTTTATGTAAAGATTCAAATCATTTATAGCATGGATAGAAGATGTTTGTCCTGTCGTTTTACTAGAAGTGAATCTGATTTTAGGTGGTCTTTTTGAAATATTCAAATTACGGGTTTTAAAGAACTGAATAGGTAAAAAGGGAATATTTTTAATATCAGTTACTTCACTAGGATCAACATTAATCAAATTACAGTAGGAACGATAAATCGAATTTTTTTCATATTGATAGGCAAAAAGCCTTAAAGCATGACTATCAAATGTTGTTTTATTAACTGTATCAAAAGCTGTAAATAAATTCCTCACTAATTTCAAAAATAACAAAAATGAATCTCTTTTAAAATAATAGTTCTTGGGATAACATTAATAATTCAAAGAAATAGTATTTTTATATTTATGATAAAAGAAGATACAAAAATACTCCTTGTTGACGATGAACCTGATATAGTCGAGATAATTCGTTTTAATCTTGAGCAAAAGGGATATCAAGTTTTTACAGCTTATGACGGTTTGGAGGCAATAAAAATTGCAGAAGAAAAGTTACCTCATCTTATAATTATAGATGTAATGATGCCTAATCTAGACGGAATAGAAACTTGTGAACGATTACGTCAAGACGACCGATTTAAAGATACTGTTATTATGTTTTTAACCGCTCGTGCTGAAGATTATTCCTATGTTGCAGCATTTGATGCTGGCGCAGATGATTACGTAACTAAACCTATAAAGCCTAAAGTTTTAATATCAAAAGTAAAGGGACTTTTAAGAAGATTTAAAGAAAAAGAGGATACTCAAAATATACTTTCGTTTAATCAACTTATTATAGATCGTGATGCTTACAAGATAATTAAAGAGGGTAAAGAACTTTCTCTACCTCGAAAAGAATTTGAACTTATCTTTCTTTTAGCCAGTAAACCTGGAAAAGTATTTGAAAGAGAAAAAATTATGAATAGAGTATGGGGAGGTGATATTGTCGGTGATCGAACTATAGATGTCCATATTAGAAAGCTGAGAGAAAAAATAGGAGATGGTTTTATCAAAACCATTAAGGGTATTGGTTATAAGTTCATAACGCCATAAAAAAATATTTTGACTGTCCCAAAATTCAATAAAATCAGTTTTTATCTATCATTAGTAATTTCAATTTTTTGTGAGATCATTTTTATTGGAATCGGGTATGTTATTTTTAATATTCCTGTAGAAAAAATCATTAAATTTTCATTTCTAAGTTTTTTAAGTATTCTTATTTTTTCATATATATTATTATTTTATCGTTTAGAGAATTATTTAATCAATCGAGTAAGTGAATTGTATAATAGTCTTTATCCTAATTCAACTTCAACTATCAAATCAACTTCTGATATTGAATTACTAACAATCAATCTAAAGAAATTAAATTCTGATAAAAACCTAGAAATAGAACTTCTTAAAAAACAAGAGGATTATAGAAAAGATTTCATTGGAAATATTGCTCATGAATTAAAAACACCGTTATTCACAATTCAAGGCTATGTACTGACCTTGCTAGATGGAGGGATTAAGGACAAAAAAATAATAAAAAAGTATTTAAAGCGAACCTCCAAAGGAGTTGATAGACTCAGTTATATAGTAAAAGACTTGGATCTTATTACCAAGTTTGAGTCTGGGATGACTAAATTGGACAAAAAACCTTTTGATATTCGTCTAACAATCGAAAATGTTTTTGAATCATTAGAAATACAAGCTAAAAAGAGTAATATTAATCTAAGAATGAATCGTCAATACAACAACCCTATTTTTGTGATAGCAGATGAAGAAAGAATTCAACAGGTAATAATCAATTTAATTATTAATTCTCTTAAATATGGTGTTGAACGAGGTATTACAGAAGTAAGTATTGAAGTTTTTGATAAAAATAAAATCCTTATCCGAATTTCTGATAATGGGGAGGGTATTGAAGAAGAACACTTACCCCGACTTTTTGAGCGCTTTTATCGTGTAGAAAAAACTAGAAACAGAAAACTAGGGGGTTCTGGACTGGGATTATCTATTGTAAAACATATTATAGATGCTCATAATGAAAAGATTTTTGTAGAAAGTCGAACCGGTATTGGTTCTGAGTTTTCTTTTACATTAAAATGTGTAAAAGAAAATGGAGTCAATGAAATTTAAATTTCTCTATTTTTATAAAAAATTTATAATTGGGGAGTAAAAATAAATTAAAACGTTTTAGGGAAAACGAAACTTTTTCTAATGTCATTCAGCCTGAAAGATCGACAATTCAGGATAATGTTTTTTTATTAAGGGGAAAGTGGAATTCTGAGTTTTTTAAAAATGATAATCCTATTGTTTTGGAATTGGGATGTGGCAAGGGCGAGTATACCATTAATCTTGCTGAACGTAATCCAAAAAAAAATCATATTGGGATAGATATTAAAGGAGCACGTTTTTGGAGGGGAGCCAAAACAGCTCTTGAAAAAGACTTAAGGAATACTGCTTTTTTAAGGACGCAAATTGAACTCATCACTAATTGTTTTGCTGAGAATGAGGTGGATGAGATATGGATTACTTTTCCTGACCCTCAAATCAAATTTAAAAGGACAAAGCACAGACTTACTCGGCCAAAATTGTTAATGGATTATAAAAAAATTTTAAAAGCTAAAGGAGTTATACATTTAAAAACTGATAGTGAATTTTTGTTTGGTTACACCCTCGCAAATGTTAGTCATTTAGGTAAAATTTTGTACGCACATCATAATATATACAACAATATTGATGCTCCCACAGAATCTACTGCAATTCAAACCTTTTATGAACAAAAGTTCTTAGATCAAGATAAAGCAATTACCTACATTAAATTTCATCTTTGAATGAAAGATGAGGAATCTTTTTTTGAAAAAGTATACAGCATAGTTCGCCTAATCCCTGA
>MDSW01139490.1_pt1 | contig 14535 bp, 11 predicted proteins | sample 811171 | NCBI WGS metagenome assembly MDSW01 (sample SAMN05326641, study PRJNA326480) | marine metagenome | isolation source: seawater | place: Atlantic Ocean: North West | collected 2012 | reverse complement strand
TCCTTCCATAAATTCTTCTAGTTTATGTAAAGTTAAGTTAATTCTGTGATCTGTAATTCTTCCTTGAGGAAAATTATAAGTTCTAATTCTCTCTGATCTATCACCTGTTCCAATTTTATTTTTCCTATCTTTGGATCTTGCTTCATCTCTTTTTTGCCTTTCAAATTCATAAATTCTTGATCTTAATATTTTCATTCCTTTCTCTTTATTTCTTATTTGAGATTTTTCATCTTGTTGACTAACAACAATACCTGAAGGAATATGAGTAATTCTGACTGCTGAGTCTGTTGTATTAACACTTTGACCTCCAGGCCCACTGCTTCTAAAAACATCAATCCTTAAATCTTTTTCTTCTATTTTGACATCTACTTCTTCAGCCTCGGGTAGAACTGCTACTGTGGCTGCAGAAGTATGAACTCTTCCTTGAGTTTCTGTATCTGGCACTCTTTGGACTCTGTGAACACCACTTTCATACTTAAGTGATGAATATATATTTTTTCCTTTTATTGTTGCTACTACCTCTTTTAATCCACCTGCATCACTCTTGGAAATACTTATTACCTCTATATTCCATTTCTTTTTATTACTTACTTTTTCATACATTTTAAAAAGATCTGAGGCAAATAAACTTGCCTCTAGACCTCCAGTTCCAGCTCTAATTTCAATAATAGCATTTTTTGAGTCGGCATCATCCTTGGGTAATAAGAATAATTTTAGTTTTTTTTCATTTTTTTCATTTTTTTTTATTAAATCCTCTAACTCTGTTTTAGCCAGTTCTTTCATTTCTTCGTCACTATCTTTGTCATTTAAGATTTTTTCTAAGTCTTCCTTGCTGCTTTCAAAAGAATTATAATCATTAGCTTCCTGAATTATTTCATTTAAATCTGAATATTCTTTTGACTTTTCAGCAAATTTTTTTTTGTCGATTTCACCTGAGGATAACTCTTTTTCAAGTGATTTATGCTTAGAAATAAGATCTCTTACTTTACTAATCGGGATCATTAATTATTTTTTTCTATTTCTTCAGCTTTTTTTTCTACAAGTTCTACAACTCTTGAAATAATATCATTGTTAATTACTTTTTCAGTCTGCATACCTTTTAGATAGAGCATACTATTACCTTTGCCTCCACCAGTGATTCCTATATCAGTATACGCTGCTTCTCCTGGTCCATTAACTACACAACCTATTATTGAGAGTGTTATTGGTGTTTTAATATGAGAAAGTCTTTCTTCAAGTATTTTTACAGTATTAATGACCTGAAATCCTTGTCTAGCACAAGAAGGACAAGAAATTATTTTTACACCTCTTGATCTTAGATTTAATGATTTTAAAATCTCATTTCCTATTTTCACTTCTTCTACAGGATCATCTGACAAGGATACTCTTATTGTATCACCTATCCCTTCTAGTAACAATGTTCCTAAACCTATTGATGATTTAATACTACCTGGCAAAAAAGATCCAGCTTCTGTAATTCCAAGGTGAAGCGGATAATCTGTTACTTTTGCAAGTTGTTTATATGCTCCTATTGATAAAAAAACATCTGATGACTTTACACTAATCTTAAAATTATAGAAATCTGCATCCTCAATGATTTTGACATTTCTTAGAGCGCTTTCGACTAATGCTTCTGGACAAGGTTCTTTATATTTTTCTAAAATATCTTTTTCAAGTGATCCTGCATTTACACCAATTCTAATAGCACAATTATTATTTTTTGCAGCTGATATTACCTCTCTAATTTTTTTACTATCACCAATATTTCCTGGATTAATTCTTAGACATTTGGCACCATTTTCTGCAGACTCAATTGCTCTCAAATAGTGAAAATGTATGTCAGCAATTATAGGGACACTTGAATGTTTTACTATCTCTTTTAAGGCTGACGTACTTTCTTTATCTGGACATGATACTCTGACTAAATCGGCACCTTCGCTTGCAATTTTGTTTATTTGGTTAATTGTAGCTTTAGTGTCTTTTGTAATAGTATTTGTCATAGATTGAACCGAAATGGGATTGTTCCCACCAATTTTTACATCTCCAACAGTAATTTCTTTGGTTTTTTTTCTTGCAATATCCCTGAATGGTCTGATGCTCATTTTTCTATTAATTTAATAGTCTAACTTAAATTCTTTATGAAGTACATCAACTGCTTTTTTTAAATTTTGTTGTTTTACTAGTACTGATATTTTTATTTCAGAAGTTGAAATAACTTGTATATTAATATTTTTTTTTGCCAAAGCATTAAACATTCTGAACGTTACTCCAGGAGTAGTTATCATGCCTACACCAATTATTGATACTTTAGATACATTTTCATCTGTAACAATTTTTTTAAATCTAATTTTTTTATTTACTTTAATTAATTTTTTAGTTTTTGTTAAATCCTCATTTTTTATGGTAAATGTCAAATCTGTCTCTTTTTTATTTGATGAAATATTTTGAACAACCATGTCTACATTAATAGAGTTTTTAAATAATGGCTCAAAAATTGCAGCGGCAACACCTGGACTATCTTTCACCCCAATAAGTGTAACTTTTGCATCATTTTTAGTAAAAGAAACACCTCTAATTATATTTTTTTTTGACACATTTTTTCTTTTTGTAATTAATGATCCAGAAATATTTTTAAAAGAATTCCTAACCTCAATATCAATTCTATTTAATCTTGCATCTTGAATAGAGTTTGGTTGCATAACCTTAGCTCCTAAAGATGCCATTTCTAACATTTCTTCGTATGAAATTTTTTTAATTTTTTTTGCATTTGGTACTATTTTTGGGTCAGTTGTATAAACTCCATTAACGTCTGTATATATAACGCACCTTTTTGCACTAAAAAACTTTGCTACCATTATTGCGCTTGCATCTGAACCACCTCTGCCAATAGTAGTTATTCGATTTTGAGAATTTATTCCTTGAAAACCAGTGATAATTGGGACTCCTCCTTGTTTAAGAAATTGTAAAATTTTTTTTTTGTTTATTGAATAAATTCTAGAATTAGAATAATTGCCAGTAGTAAATATTGGTATTTGCCAACCAAGCCATGATCTAGAAAGATACCCAAGATGATTGAGTCGACCAGCTATTAACGCACAAGAAATCTGTTCTCCTGTAGAAACTATACTATCATATTCAGAAGAAGGAAAATTGTTAGATATTTGCTTTGTAAGTTTTGCCAATCTGTTAGTTTCACCACTTATTGCAGAGGAAACTACAATTACTTTATATTTTTTTTTTAAATAGCTAATAATAATTTTTGTAACCTTTTTTATCCGATCGATAGAACCTACAGAGGTTCCACCAAATTTGAGCACTACAATTTTCATTGTTATTTCCTATATAATCTTTTATTAAAAACTAATTAATTAAAAATCAAGATTTATGGCTAATAACACAATTATTAAAGAAGAAATAGAAAAATTTAATAAAATGGCAGAGGAATGGTGGGATCCAAATGGAAAATTTAAGCCACTACATAAATTTAATCCGATAAGAATAGAATATATTAAAAACAATATAATTAAAGAATTCAATATTAAAAAAATAAAAAAACCATTCTCAGGTTTAGAAATCTTAGATATTGGATGTGGGGGTGGTTTACTTACCGAACCTATGTACAGGCTTGGAGGAAAATTAACTGGCATAGATGCTTCTCAAAAAAATATAAAAATTGCAAAAACACATGCATATAAAAATAAATTAAAAATAAATTATTTTTGCGCTTCTCCAGAAAAATTAAAGGCAAAAAAAAGATTTGATGTAATTTTAAATATGGAAATTGTTGAACATGTAGATGATTTGGAATTATTTATAAAATCAAGTTCAAAACTTTTAAAAAAAGGTGGAATCATGTTTGTTGCAACAATTAACAAAACTTTGAAATCATATGTATTTGCAATTATTGGTGCTGAATATATCTTAAATTGGCTCCCGGTTGGTACTCATGACTGGTTTAAATTTGTAAAGCCTGATGAATTAAAGATTTTATGTCAAAGATATGATCTGCAAAATTCAGAGATTAGAGGATTAAATTATAATATTTTACAAGATAAATGGAATTTAAGTTTAAATACAAAAGTAAATTACATAAGTAAGTTTAAGAAATTTTAATTTTCAGTATCTTTGACCCAGGGTATTTGAGATGTTTCTATTCCCTCTTCCTTTAATTCTTTAATATCTTTTGAAGAAGCTTTTCCATATATGCCTTTCTTTGATTTTTTTTCTCCATAATGAATCGATCTTGCTTCATGAGTGAAATTTTCTCCAACGTAATCAAAATTTTTTTCAATATAATTTTGAAATTCTTTTATTTTTGATCTTACCTCATTAACTTTTGCTGAAGTTTTTCGTTCTTTCAATTTTGAGATTGATAAAATCCCAGGAGACATTATGGATTTTTCAATTTTTAATGAATTACATATACTACAAACTATTAGCTTCATTTTTTTTAATTTTTCAAATTCTTTAGATGAGGCGAACCAACTATCAAAGATATTTCCACATTTTTTACAGTTTAGTTGATATTTAATCATTTTATAGATTTAATAACTAAATTTTTTTTTTCAATATCCTATGATCTGTAGTCCGAATTAATTTCTATGTATCTTTTAGTTAGGTCCATTGAATATACTTCAAATTCTTTATTTCCAGTTCCAACCTGAATATTAATTTTAATCTCTACTGATTTCATATAATCGGCAACTTCTTCTTCTTTATAATTTTGTGATATTTTTCCGTTTTCAATTATTTTATGTGGACCTATAGATATATTGAGTTTAGACAAATTTATTTTTGCTTTTGCTTTCCCAATAGCCATAATTATTCTTCCCCAATTTGGGTCTTCACCAGCAATTGCGGTTTTAACTAGTGGTGAGTTCGCAATTGAAAAACAAATCTTTTTTGCATCAGTTTCATTTTTACATTTTTCAACATTTATAATAACAAATTTTGAGGCACCCTCTCCATCCGCAGCAACACTTTTTGCCAAATTTTTTAAAACTATATTAAGCGATTTATCAAAATCATTTAAATTTTTATCTCTATATGTTTTGATTTCTTTATTGTTTGCAAATCCAGTAGAAAAAATGCTTACCATATCATTTGTACTCATATCGCCATCACAACTTAAAGCATTGAATGTGGTTTGAATATTTTTTTTTAACAGATGTTTTAAAATATTTCCCTTAATTTTGGCATCTGTGAAAACAAAACCAAGGGTGGTTGCCATGTCTGGATGGATCATTCCTGAGCCTTTCGCCACCCCATAAATTTTAATTTTTGTACCAGCTATTTTACACTCTTCCATTGATAACTTTGGCCTCGTGTCTGTTGTAAGAATTCCCATTGCAGCTTTCATCCAAACATACTTATTTTGATTATATTTTATTTTATTAATTAAATTTGGAATTGCCTGTCTAATCTTTTTTTCTGGAAAATTTTCACCAATTGTACCTGTTGAAGCAAATAAAAGATTTTTTATTTTTATTTTTCTGGGATCTTCCTCGTCACTTTTTTGTTTAAGAGATAACATATCAGAAATTTGTAAAGCAATGTTATTAATAGCTTTGTAACCTTCTTTACCAGTAAATGCATTAGCATTTCTTGTGTTAACTATTAATGCATATATTTTATCTTTTGAGTTATTTAGATTCCATTTTATATTTTCAGATTTTATATTAGACTGAGTATAAACTGTTGCACAACTTGCCCCTTTTCTAAAATAAAAAATTACGAGTTCATCTCTTTTTTTATTTTCGTACAAATTAGCTGAAACAGCAGAAAGACCCATACCATCTATATGGTCTAAATCTTGGTAAAATCCAATAGAATTGGACTTTATTTGATAATTTTCTTTTTTAAAAAGCATATATATTTAAAAAATTAATAATATGATTATATAAGAATCGTTTAAATAAAAAATTTATCATATGCTAAATCCTTTTAACTTAATATCAAAAATATTTAAATCTTCTAATCAAAAAAAATTAGATAATTTAGCTAAAGTTGTAGCAAGAATTAATGATCTCGAGAAAAAAGTTGTCAATTTAAAGGATAATGAATTCCCAAAAAAAACCATCGAATTAAAACATAAACTAATCGAAGGGAAAACTTTAAATGATTTATTGCCAGAAGCATTTGCACTTGTCAGGGAAGCATCCAAAAGAGTAAATAATGAAAGACATTTTGATGTTCAACTACTTGGTGGAATAGTTTTAAACAACAATCAAATAGCTGAAATGAAAACAGGTGAAGGTAAAACTTTAACTATAGCTTTAACTGCATATCTGAATTCACTCGAGGAAAACGGAGTCCACGTTGTGACAGTAAATGATTATCTCGCAAAAAGGGATTCTGAAAATATGGGAAAAATTTACAATTTTTTAGGTATAACGTGCGGGTTCATTAACGCAGGACAGAACGATGAAGAGAGGAAGAAAAATTATTCTTGCGATATTACATATGTAACTAATAGTGAACTTGGATTTGATTACCTGAGAGATAACATGAAATTTTCAAAAGAAGATATGGTTCAAAGAAGTCATAATTTTGCAATAGTCGATGAGATTGACTCATGTTTGATTGATGAGGCTAGAGTTCCACTAATCATCTCAGGGAAGGCTGAAGACAAAACAGAGCAATACATTATTGTAAATAAACTAATTAAGAAGTTAGGTAACGAAGACATTGATATTGATGAAAAAAATAAAAATGTACTTTTAACTAATAAAGGAATTGATAATGTTGAAAAGATTTTTTCAGAAGTAGGTTTGCTGAAAAATAATAATTTTTATGACCCAGAAAATCTATCTCTTGTACATTTGGTGAATCAATCTTTGAGAGCAAATTATATATTCTCTAATGGAAAAGATTATATTGTTAAAGAAAAGGAAATTATAATAATAGACGAACAAACTGGCAGACAAATGCCTGGTAGAAGATTTGGTGACGGTCTTCATCAAAGTTTAGAAGCTAAAGAGAATTTAGATATACAATTTGAAAATCAAACCTTAGCATCAATAACTTATCAAAATTATTTTAAATTATATAAAAAGCTATCAGGATGTACTGGTACAGCCGTTACAGAAGCACAAGAATTTTTTGAAATTTATAATTTAAATGTTCTCACTATACCGACTAATAAAGAAATGATTAGAGAAGATTTAAATGATAAAATTTTTAGGACAGTAAAAGAAAAAGATGAAGCTATAATAAAATTAGTAAATGAAAAATATAACTTAGGTCAACCTATTTTAATATTTACAAGTAGTATAAATAGATCAGAACATTATTCAGAACTATTCAATCAAAAAAAGATTAAACATATAGTTCTTAATGCAAAAAACCATGACAAAGAGGCTGAAATAATTGCAGACGCTGGAACTAACAAATCAGTTATTATAACCACTAGTATATCTGGAAGAGGTGTAGACATAAAACTTGGTGGTAAAGAGTCAGATCAAACAAAAAGAGAACAAATAAAAAAATTAGGTGGTTTGTTTGTTATTGGGACTGAAAGAATGGAAAGTCGAAGAGTTGACAATCAAGCACGTGGGAGATCTGGCAGACAGGGTGATGAAGGTTCCTCTATATTTTTTGTAAGTCTTGAGGATGATTTAATGAGAATTTTTGGTTCAGATTCTATGAATAATATTTTAGAAAAACTTGGACTAAAGGATGGTGAGAGTATTGATCATCCATGGATAAATAAAGCTCTTGAAAGAGCGCAGCAAAAAGTGGAGGCAAGAAACTTTGATATAAGAAAGTCATTATTAAAATTTGACGATGTTCTAAATGATCAGAGGCATGTTATTTTTTCTCAGAGAAATAAAGTTATGAATAGTAATGATTCATACGAGTTTGCTGATAATTTTTTAGAAAAAATTCTAGATGAGTTAATAGAACATAAAAATAAAAAATTAAGTTTAGATAAAAAATTATTATCCAGCTTTGGAGGAGCCTTTAATGATAATGAAATTGATACTTTAAATTATAAAGATAATGCAACAATAAGAAATGAAATTAAAAATAAATTTAATAAAAAAAGAGAGGAAAGGTTAAAAATTTTAGGAGAGGAACAAGCTAAAGAAATTGAAAAAAGAATTTTTCTTCAAGTAATTGATCAAAATTGGAAAATGCATATTCAATATCTTGAACAACTAAGACAAGTAATTGGATTAAGATCCTATGGACAAAGAGATCCATTAATCGAATACAAAAAAGAAGCATTTAATTTATTTGAGGAACTTTTAAATAAATTAAAAGAACAATTTATTGGATTATTATTAAATATAAAAATTATTTCAAATAACGTTGTTGAAGAAAAAAAAATTCAAACACCAAATAATCCTAAATGTTTACTTTTAGCAAAAAAAGGTGAAAAAATTTCTAGAAATGAAATTTGCTTAGCAACAAATAAAAAATATAAAAATTGTTGTGGAGCCCTATAATATATATAGCAGATAAAATATTAATAATATTGAAACTGAAGAAGCAATAAAAATTATTTTTTTTCTATTAAATTTTTCAAACAAAGTACTAAATTTACTTTTTTTAAATGATAAACCCGTATTGATATCAGGACTAGGCAAAAATCCTCCTCCTCGTCCTATTTTTAAAAATTTATTATTTCTTTGAGAAATTATTTGATCTTCGGTTAATTTTTCAAAATTATCTAAATTTTTTTGTATTGAGATTTTTATATTTTCTAAAATTGTCTCTCTATCTCTGTGAGCGCCACCAATGGGTTCCTTTATAACCTCGTCAACTATATTTAAATCGAGCAATTCAGTGGATGTAAGCTTCATCGCTTTTGCCGCTTCTAAAGTTTTTTTTGGATCTCTCCAAAGTATCGTGGCGCAACCCTCTGGAGAAATGACAGAATAAATTGCATTTTCTAACATTATAACCTTACTAGCTGAAGCTAATGCTATTGCGCCGCCTGATCCTCCCTCTCCAATTATAATTGCTAAATTTGGAACTTTTAAATTCATACAGCTTTCTATTGATCTTGCAATTGCCTCTGCTTGGCCTCGCTCTTCAGCTCCTACTCCTGGATAGGCCCCCGGGGTATCAATAAATGTAATGATTGGGATATTAAATTTATTTGCTAATTGCATTAATCTAATACTTTTTCTATAGCCCTCAGGTCTCATCATTCCAAAATTTCTATCTAACCTCTCATCTAAATTTTCTCCTTTTTCTTGTCCAATAACTAATACTGACTTATTATTAAATTTAGCAAATCCAGATATTACTGATTTATCTTCCCCATAAAATCTATCACCAGAAAGTGACACAAAGTCTTGAAATAAATTTTCTATATAATATTTTGCTTTTGGGCGATCCTCATGTCTAGCAACTTGTGTTGTTTGCCAAGGATTAAGGTTTGCATAAATATTTTCCAATTTCTTATTAATTTTATCCTCTAGAGAAGCAATCTCATTTGTATTTACCTCAGAAATTCCCTCATTGTTATATGGGTCCTTTAAATTTTCGAGTTTTGCTTCAAGTTCTTTGACATCGCTTTCAAAATTAAGATAATTTTTCATTTCTTATTTATAAAATATAATAAAGGCAATAAAAGGGCTCATTTTTACCAATTTACTACTATACAAAATTTTCCTAAAACAAACTACATTATTTAAATTATTATGTATAAGAAATATATAAATATTGAAAATCTTTCCATTTCTGAGGAGCTTTATAGTTTTATCAATAATCAGGCTCTTCCAGGAACTGATGTGATCGAAAAAAATTTTTGGAAGGGACTAAGTCAGGTGACCCATGAGCTAAGTCCAAAATTAAAAAAATTATTAAAAATTAGAAAAAAACTACAAATGGACTTGGATAGATGGCATTTAGAAAATTTTGAAAATGAATTTAATTTAAAAGAATATAAATCCTATATTGAAAAAATTGGTTATCTTGTAAAGGAAGGTCCTGATTTTAAAATCAAAACAAAAAAATTAGATAAAGAAATATCAAGTATAGCTGGACCTCAACTTGTTGTTCCAATAATGAATGCGAGATATGCTTTAAATGCAGCAAATGCAAGATGGATGAGTTTATATGATAGTTTGTATGGAACAGACGTAATATCTTCAGAAGAATCAATTAGTGAAAGATATGACCCAGAGCGAGGACTACGTGTTATTAAATATACAAAGGAATTTTTAGATAAAAATTTTAAATTAAAAAACTCATCTTGGAAAAAAGTAAATCAATTATTAATACAAAATCATAAATTAGAATTACAAACAGATAAAGGGGTTGTAAAACTTGAAGACGAAAGTAAATATTTGGGTTATAGAATAGACAAAGAGAAAATAAGCGCAATCATTTTAAAAAACAATAATCTTCATATTGAAATTATAATTAATCCAAGTGCTTTTAGTTCTAAAGGAGACCCTGCGGGAATTTCAGATATAATTATAGAATCAGCTATCTCTACTATTTGTGATCATGAAGATTCTGTGGCTGCAGTTGATGCTGAGGACAAAATAGTAGGATATAAAAATTGGTTAGGACTAATGAAAAAAGATCTTGTTGCTGAATTTGAAAAAGACGGAAAAAAATTAAGAAGAAAATTAAATCCAAATCGAAATTATATATCAGTTGAAGGTAAAAGAGAAAGCCTGCATGGTAGAGCTCTACTTTTAAATAGAAACGTTGGTCATTTGATGACTAATTCAAGTGTTCTTTTACAGGATGGATCAGAAATACCTGAGGGTATTTTAGATGCTTTTGTTACATCTTTGTGTGCAATTCATGATCTTAAAAATAAAAATAATTCAAGAACAGGCTCTATTTATATTGTTAAACCAAAACAACATGGGCCAGAAGAAACAGCATTTACAAATATGTTATTCACAAAAGTGGAGGAAGTTTTAGGATTAGAAAAATTTACTATTAAGTGTGGAATCATGGATGAGGAGAGAAGAACTACAATTAATTTAAAAGAGTGCATTAGAACTTTAGAGGATAGAGTTTTTTTTATTAATACTGGATTTTTAGATAGAACTGGAGATGAAATGCATACTTCTATGGAAGCTGGACCGATGATTAAAAAGGGCGATATGAAACAATCCTCTTGGATAAATGCATATGAAAATAATAATGTAGATATAGGATTAAATTGTGGTTTTTCAGGCGTTGCGCAAATTGGTAAAGGAATGTGGGCAATGCCTGATAAAATGGCTGATATGCTTAAACAAAAAATTTCTCATTTGGAGGCAGGGGCAAACTGTGCATGGGTTCCTTCACCGACGGCAGCTGCACTTCACGCTCTTCATTATCATGAGTTAAATATATTCAGTAAACATTTCGAAATAAAAAAAAGACAAAAAGCAAAACTAGAAAATTTATTACAAATACCAGTTGTTAAAAAACCTAATTGGTCAGTTGAGGAAGTAAATAAAGAATTATCAAATTCTGCTCAAACTATCCTAGGATATGTTGTTAGATGGATTGATCAAGGCATAGGATGCTCGAAAGTTCCTGATATTAATAATGTAGGTTTAATGGAAGACCGTGCAACACTTAGAATTTCGTCACAGCAAGTAGCTAATTGGTTACATCATGGAATTTGCAGCCGGAAACAAGTTTTAGAAATTATGAAAAAAATGGCGAAAGTAGTTGATGAACAAAACAAAGAAGACAAATTTTATCAAAATATGTCTCCACACTATGACAGGTCTATAGCTTTTAAAACAGCTTGTGAGCTTGTATTTCAAGGAAAAGATCAGCCATCTGGATACACTGAACCACTTCTACATTTAAACAGATTAATTAAAAAAAATTAGTTTTTTGGAAAAGAATTTCTATTTTTAAAAGCATAAATAAGCGACCCGTCATCTAAATTTTCAATCTCTGCCCCAATTGGGAGACCTTGTGCAAGTTTAGAAATTTTAACTTCAATATCTTTTAAACAATCTTGAATATAAAAAGCTGTTGTTTGACCTTCTACAGTTGTGCTCGTTGCTAATATTACTTCTTCTATATTCTCCTTTTTTACTCTGTGCACTAGAGCATCAATTAACAATTCATCTTTGTTAATATTATTTGAAGCAATTGTTCCTCCTAAAATATGAAAATATCCTTGAAATACAGTAGATGCCTCAATACTCCACTGATCTGCTATATTTTCAACTACACAAATTTTTGTATATCTATTTTTAACGTTTTCACAGTTATTACATCCAATAGTATTTGATTTAAGTGATCCACAAATCTTGCATCTACAAATATTTTTATAAACATCAGCCAAACTCTTTGCCATTGGCTTAATCAGTTCTTCTCTATTATTAATCATTTTTAAAACTATTCTTTTTGCGGACCGTGGTCCTAGACCTGGTAGTTTAGAAATTAACTTAATTAACTCTTCTAATTCAGAAATATTTTGCATCTATTTATAAAGGCCATTTAAAACCAGGTACTCCAAAATTACCTGCTGATTTTGAAATTTCCTCAGTGGTTTTAGTTTTAAGTGATGATTTAGCATTATTATGTGCAGCTTTAATTAAGTCCTCTATAACATTTTTCTCCTCATTTAGGAGTTTTTCAGAGATTTCTAGTGAAATCATTTCTCCTTCGCCATTTAATTTTACTTTAACTAAATCTCCTCCAGAAGAACCAATCGCTTCAATTCTCTTTATTGCCTCTTGGCTTTCTTTCATTTTTTTTTCTAGCTCCTTTGCTTTTTCTAATATTTTTGAAAAATCTGTCATTATCAGCTTTCCTCATCAATATTTAAAAGTTCGGCGTCTGGAAATAGTTTTTTAACTTCTTTTGACAAATTAGACTCTGATCCCTTTTTAATTAAATTGTCATGTATTTTTTTTTTTTGTTCCTTTAAAGTTGGAATAAAACTTTCTTTTGAAAAAGCTATAACCCATCTTTTATTTGTCCACTCAAGCAGTTTGGCACTAAGCTCCTTTACAAAATTTTTATCAAGATTTGAAGTAAATGAAATTTCAATTTTCTGGTCCTTAAAACTTACTAATCTTAAATTATTTTCAAGTTCATATTTAATTTTTAATTCTTTCATTTCCTCACAAATAATGATTAGATCATTTAGGCTATTAATTTTCAAATTTTGACTTTTATTTTTAATTTCAGGAGTTTTTATAATTTTTTCCTCTTGTTCAACATTTTTCAATTGATCTAGTGCTTCATTTTGAATGTTTGCTTTAGTCTCAAATTTATTTTTTGTTATATTTTCTCCTTTGTCTAAGTCTTTAAACACTTTGTTTTTTTCGGTCTGCATAATTTTTTTTAAATATAAAGATCTAATTAAAAACATCTCAACAAATTGATGTTGGTTATTTATAAAATCAATTTTTTCGAGGTTATTGAAACTAAACTGCCACAGCATGAGTAAGTCTTTTTTATCTATTTTACCTGACAAAGATTTAATTTTTTCAAACTCATTGTCATTAAGATCAAAATTAGTCCCATCTAAATTAATATAATCTACATTTTTAAGATAATATAAAGTTTCTAAAAATTCGTTGAAAAAAATCTTAGGCTCTACACCAGAATTATAAATATTTCTATATAAGCTAATAGCTTTATCCTCTTTTCCTTCTATAATATTTTCTATTAGATCGATGATTGCGGTTTTTTCAAAATAACCAAATATTTTCTGAGCAGTTTTTAGATCAAGTTCTTTTTCGTTATTTTCCACTAACATTGCCCTATCAAGCAATGAAAGAGAGTCTCTGACTGAACCTTCTGATAATTTTACAATTAATTTCATTGCATCATCAGATATCTTTCCATTTTCTAAATTTTTAATTTTAACAAGATATTCAAACAATTCCTCTGAGTTAACTCTTGATAAATCATACCTTTGACACCTTGAAATTATTGTTACAGGTATTTTTTTTACATCAGTACTTGCAAATATAAATTTTAGGTAAGGCGGTGGTTCTTCTAAAGTTTTTAATAAGGCTGCAAAAGCAGATTTTGAAAACATATGTACTTCATCGCAAATGAAAATTTTATATTTTGCGGTGGTAGGTTGATATCTAGAAAATTCTATTAATTCTCTCACATCATCAACACTAGTTTTACTCGCGGCATCTATCTCTAATATATCAATATTATTTCCCTCAATTATAGATTTACAGTTTTCACAAAAGTTATCTTTACATAAATTTTCAACGCCATTTTTACAGTTTAATGCTTTAGCAACTATTCTTGCAGTACTAGTTTTTCCAGATCCTCGAATTCCTAAAAACATATACGCATTTGGAATTTTATTATTTTTAATTGAATTAAATATGCTTTGAGAAACAACCTGTTGTCCCACTAATTGGCTAAAGGTTTGAGGTCTATATTTTAAGGCTAATACTTTACTTTCTGAATTCATAAATCATTAGGAGACCAACCAACCTGAATAAATACTCATTACCCTTGCTTCCGTTAAGATCTAGGGGAGTTAGTGGTACCTTCACCTGGATGGCCCCCGCTATATTATATCAGTAATAATTTAAAATCTTCAATATGATATCTTACTTTTTTCTAATTTTA
>MDSW01113926.1_pt1 | contig 14537 bp, 8 predicted proteins | sample 811171 | NCBI WGS metagenome assembly MDSW01 (sample SAMN05326641, study PRJNA326480) | marine metagenome | isolation source: seawater | place: Atlantic Ocean: North West | collected 2012 | reverse complement strand
GCCAGCTTCCCGAGAAAACACTAGAACATGGTGGACTACAACATTGTCAAGTCGTAAAGAGGAACATACAGCCTTAGTAGTAATTGGTTCAAGACAACATTACGATGATTTATATTCTCATCTACTAGACAACGAAAGTTGGAACACAATAGTAGAAGAAGCACATGATACTGGATGTACTAAACCTGATTGGGATGATGAAGCTCATGTTGATTGTATGTTATGGCCAGGTAAAAGAACTTACAAATGGTTATCAGGCCGAAAGTCTGCTGCTGAAACTACAGGTGGTAGAGCTATATACGAAATGGTTTATCTTAATGTTGCAATGCCTGATGGTATGGCTTTGTTTGATAGTGTAGAGATAGAAGCATGCCGAGACCAAAGTAGAGATATAGGCCAAATACCTCCAGGAACTAGATTAATTGCAGGCCTTGACCCTGCATCTACTGGATACCAAGCTGCATTCTTATGGGCCTATGACCAATCATCTAACAAACTTTATATGGTAGATATGGAAAACTCTTTAGGTGGTGGTATTCCCCAGGCCTTAAAGATTATAAAAGACTGGTTTGTTAAATATAATCTTGCACATTGGGTTATCGAAGAAAATGGATTTCAAAGAGCTATAAGACAAGACCAATCAATTCGTGACTTTGCAGGAAAGCATGGTATATTTTTAGAAGGTACGCAGACTTATTCTAATAAGCATGACCCAATTTATGGTGTGACTGCTATGAGACCAATGTTTGCTGACAAACTAATTTCTTTGCCATATCTTGGATATGAAGCCCAAGAGAAGGTAAACTTATATAAAAGTCAGCTAGTGTACTTCAGCTCTGCTCAAAATAAAAGTAGAACTGTAGGACAAAAGTCTGACTTAGTTATGGCAAGTTGGTTTCCTATGAAAACAATTCGTAGGTTACAGAAGGAAAGACTTGCTACAATGGGATTAGAGTATGAACCAAGTTTTGGTGGTTACGAAACAAGTAACATCGATTTGGATAGTTGGAGATAATGAAAACAGCAGATGAAGTTTACAGCAGGGTATACGAGCTAAGAAGTCAGCATGCCGATGTTGTAGCAGAAAAAGATAAAATTCGTGCCATTATGAATGGCGGAGCAGATGGAATAAAAGCATTACTAGGTAAATCTATGAGAGATATGGATTACCAACAAATACCTGCTCCTAACTTACTTCACTCCGCAATGGAGCGTTTTGCACAAAAATTAGGAAGAAGCCCTGATTTAAAAGTAGATATATTTAATGACAAAGACAGTGAAAGAGCTGCAAAGCGTGCAGAAAAACTAGAGAGAATAGTACATGCTTATGATGAATTACAAAAAGTAGATTTACAATTACCACAAGTTGGTAGATGGTTACCTGGTTATGGATTTGCAGTATGGGTACTTAAAGAGAAAAAAGATGCTAATGGTGTTCCTTACCCTTACGCAGAAGTAAAAGACCCTTACTTATGTTATCCAGGGTATTTTGGAGAAGGCCAACAACCAAAAGAGTTAGCAGTAGTATCACGAGTACCACACAAAACACTTGCTGACCTATATCCAAAATATAAAAATGTAATTATGGATGAAGTCGATACTGAATATAACACTATGGCTTACATGTCAAGTTATGACAAGACCTGGGCAAATCAAAGTGGTACAGGTAAAGTTGTAGCAGAGTATTACGATGAAGAAGGTACATACATCTTCTTACCTGAAAACAAAATAATATTAGATTTTATACCTAACCCTCTTAAATCAGGACCAAGATTTGTCGTTGCAAAGAGATTTGCATTCGACCAAATGCAAGGCCAGTTCCATCATGTGATTGGATTAATGGCAAATATGGCGAGGATAAATGTTCTATCTGTCATTGCAATGGAGGATGCTGTGTTTACAGAAACCAACATCATCGGTGAGATAGAAAGTGGACAATATAAGAAAGGAAGATTGTCTGTAAACTACTTAACTCCTGGTAGTCAAGTAATAAAACCAGTAAATAATATTCCTTATCAGTTGTTCCAACAGATAGATAGATTAGAGAGACACCTTAGATTAGGTTCTGCTTATCCAGTTTCAGATGATGGACAATCACCAAATGCATTTGCTACAGGCCGAGGACTAGAAGAGTTAGGCCAATCTGCTTCATTGCATGTAAAAGAATATCAAACAATTCTTAAAGATGCGTTAGAACAAATAGATAGCAAAAGACTGGAGTGGGATGAAGCTATGTATGGCAACATGCGTAAGCCTATTGCAGGATATCGTAATGGTACAGCTTTTAAAGAGACTTATGTACCTAGTTCTGATATTGGAGAAGTGTACAAAACTCGTAGAATTTATGGAGTTATGGCAGGGTTCGATGAACCACAAAAGATTATTACAGGTTTACAACTAAAACAACAAGGTATTATCGATACACAAACATTACAAGAAAACATGGATGGGTTAGATAATATATCAGTTATACAAAATCGTATAAATTCTGAAAGAGCAGAAAATGTTTTGTTTGAAAGTCTTATGGCACAAGCTGCACAAGGTAATCCTAAAGCAACTATTGCTGCTATAGAGATTAAGAAAAATCCTCAAAACATGAATAAAATATTAGACAAGTTCTATACTGCAGAGGGAGAAGAAGTAACTCCTGAAGAGGAAGCAATATTGCAAGGGCCACAAGCACCGCAAGGACCTCCTCCAGGATTACAACAAGTATTAGCCCAAGCTGCACAAGCACAAGGAGGTGGACCAAGTGGCTAAAGATTTTGACCCAATGGCCCAAACTAATGCAGAATTTTATGACATTATTAATCAAGAAGATTGGGACCTCGATAGTTTATTAGAAGAAGATGTATTTGAAATGCCTATGGATGATTTCATACCTATGGTATTTGAATATCAAATGCCTGGACCAATACCTGGTGTAATGGTAAGAATAATGTGTGCTATGCGTGATGAGGACCAAAGAGTAGATTTTTTACAATTTTTAAATAATTTCAAAGAGTTTTTAAACGAAGAGGATGAAAATTATGGTTAGACAACCCGCATCTAAAAAAGCAGCAAAGTTAAATACAGATTTAAAAGCAGACCCTGGTTATGCAGATTTATACATACCAAGAAAAGAAGGTGACAGTACAGGTTCATCTAAAATAAATAATGAATTAGCTACTGGCCTTACAGCAGAAGTATCAGGTGAAGAAGCAGCTGCTGCTGCTGCAGAGACAAATGTACAAATGAGCAGACCTATAAAATTAGGAGCTGCTACAAACTTTCCTGCTAGGTCAAACATAAATGGTTTACAATCAGGCCAAGGTGTTCCTATGAACAGAATGTTACCAGTAGACTTTGAAGCCTATATGTCAGGACTATTTGCTGAATTTCAAGACCCAATCATTTTAGATTACCTAAAACAAGACAATGCAGCACCACAAGTTACTGGTACAGACACAAAATATAGGTACGCAAATAAGATGAAGGAAAGCGATGCGGTCTAATGGTGTTAGGTTCTCTGCTGCTGAACTAGCCCTTGCACACGCAGAAGATACACTCAACAGAGTAAACTCATACAAAAAAGGTACTACAGAAACTAACGCAGAATTACAACAAAGAATAGTCAATATGGGTCAGGCCTACCCTACCCTACCGAAGCAAATGGTAGTATATTCAGCACTTACAGGCCTAAATCCTGAAGATGACTTAGCATTAGAGTTAGCTAAAAGAAATTCAGAAGTATTAGCTAATAAGTATGCATCTGAAGTTACTACTAAAGTCGGATGGGGTAAAAGGGGAGTACAGTTAGGTATGCTTGCATTAGATGCAGCATTCCAACCAATATCAAGAGGTTTTAAATCTGCAGTTGTTGCTGCACAAGAAACTGGTAGGTCAGTACCTGCCACAGTAGCCGCTGCTACATTAGGTGGTTTAGCAGAGACATTTGTAAATCAATCTCCAGGCCAAGAAGGTAGAACCACAGCAAACTTTTTAGGAAGTATATTTAGCCCTGCAGTAGGTGAAGCATTTATAAATGCAAGACAAAAGTATGGCCCTACAGAATTTAACTTAGCTTTACAACAAATAAAAAAAGGTAAACCTTTAAACCTAGGAACTGGTTATTTGCCTAACTCTATTGATTTAAAGGAAACGCAAACATACTTAGACCAAATAAGAGCAGGAGCTGATGAGCGTACTGCTATAACAGAAGCTGCAAAAATTTATGGTGTTCCACTAACACAAGTGTTTGACAAAAGAGAAGACCAATTTAAATACGAAACTAAACAAGGTAAAAAAATAAATATATCTCCAGGAAGAGTTATAGCTGCACAAATGTCAGAACCTGGTTCTACTGGATATAGTGTTGTATCAGGAATTATCGATGGTGTTTTTAGAGTTGCTGCAGACCCAGTTAACTTAGCGTTAGCTTATGGAGCAGGTGTAAAAACAGCAATGAGAGGTATGACATCAGCCAATCTTAAAGCAAAAAAAGCTACAGATAGTGCTACTCAATTATCTAAACAGTTTTTTGGTACATTTGCATTAGGTAAAAGAGGTAAAGAAAATAGAGCATTGTTTTATGGCCGAACTATAGATGACATAAGACAAACAGGATGGGGCCAAGAGTTTGGTAAAGCAATAGCTATGTTAAAAGGTGATGAAGGTATGGCGTTTTTAGATGACATTCCTGAATTTAGAAATATTCCATCATCAGTTAAAAAAGTATTACTAGAAGTAGATGACCCTCTACATGTATGGGACATACTAGATGTTGTAGCTAAAGGTGGTAATTTAACAGGTCAACAGTTTGACAATATGTTTAACATCATAAAACAATATGTACCTAAAAAAGCACAAGCAGAATTAGACCGAGTAAGAGATTTAACTAAAAGCAATACAGCATTTGGTAAAGATGTAATACCTTCTAGGCCAACAGTTACTGGAGAGTTCTTTAACTACATGGGCAAACTTATTACTGGTGAAGCTACTGATATAGCTCCGCTTAGAAAATTTGGTGGTATGTTTGGTCGTTCAAATCCTGCTAAAGGATTACTTGGTGTAGGTACACAATTAAGAATGTCATTGCCTAAACACATGCAAAGAGCATTTTCTTTACGACCTGAAACTACTGCATTAATAACACAACTTGATGAAACTGCTTGGAATGCTTCTACAAATATGAAAAATGCATTTGTTGATGCTAAAACAAGAGGTAAGTATGTACAAGAAATATTAGCTGTAAAAAATCAAGGTGAGTTAGATGATGTAGTATATAGAATTAACCAGTCTATTGCTAGGTCAGTAGGTAATCAAAACCCTAATTTGTTAGTAGATGTTGAAAGTTTAGTAACTCAACAACAAAACTATGTAGCTGAATTAGATGCAATAAGAAGTTTTTTCAAAGGTACATCAGGAGGAGAGTTATCTTTTAATGGTGTAAAAATAAAAAAGAAATATACAAAGGTCATAAAAGATTTACAAGCACACTTCGATGCTTTAGGTATAGAGTACGATGTTGCTGCAACTGAAAGATTTGTATTTGAAGCAGTACCAAGCATGCATTTATTGTCACAAGCAGGTTATGCATTTAACTCATTCCTAGACCCGCAAGATGTTGTAAGAGCTACTAAAGCACATCAAACATTGTTTGGGCCTACTGATAGTTTGGTAAGAGCCTGGGCAAATAAACCAAAACAAATAGCAGATATGAAATGGGCTGATGCTTTTAAAATTCCAAGAAAAGCATTAATGGACAATGTATCAAAAAATAGACTAACTTTAAAACCTAAAGGACCAATAGAGACAGGTTTAGATTATGTACAAAACAATATACTAAAACCTGCCTGGATGTTAAGACTTGCATTAATGTTACGAATAGCCCCTGAAGAAGCAATGAGAGCTGCATTTGGTGGCAAAGTAAACTTTATTACACATCCATTCCAACGAATGGCACTTAACTCAAATAAAGAATATGGGTTATTTGGAAATCAAGTAAGAGCAGACAATGTCACAAGTCTATATAACAATCTTGGTGAAATGATTATGCAAACAAGAATGTCTGCTGATGATATTGAGTTCCTTAAAAATATGATTGATGTAGAAGACATAAAACAATTCTCTGCTATTAACTTTGACCAGGCACAAAAAATATTAAAGTCTCACATGCTAGAGACAAATTCTTCAGGTGTAGTGTCAGATTATATGATAGAAGCAGCAGTAAATAATTTTGATTTAAGAGATATTAGATTTGCTGAATTAACAGAACAAGCATTTAAATCACCTACAAAGAAAATCAAAGCAACAGCTAAAGGTTCTATTGTTGGATACGATGGTGTTGCTTACAATTCTATGGGTGAAGCATTTATAAAAGCAGGTGGATTTACAACAGATTTAGATGAAAGAAGGTTCTTTGACTTAAAGACAAGAGGGCCTGCGGAAGGTGATGCATTTGTATCTCCATACAAAGACAAAGAATATTCATTAGGTAAGTTAGGTGACATTGAAAGAAAAGCAAAAGAACTAGGTATTGATGAAGCTACATACATAGATGAACAATTAGATAACATATTTTTTGATGATGACACTGTATCTTTATTGTCTAAAGATAAGCATGTACTAGGAACTTATATAGATAACGAAGGTAATTTTATGGTCGATGTCTCTATAGGTTTAGTAGGAGACAATGCTGTAAGCAATGCAGTCTTTATGGGGATGAACGCATTTCAGGAAAGTGTATATATAGCAAATAGAGAACTTGCAGAAAAATCAGGATTTGGAAAAGTATTAGGAGATAGCGATTTAATTTATTTATATCGTAAAGAAGTTGGTAAAGGTGCAGCAGATATAAACATTGATAGTGTTCTCAACAAACCTACACTCCAGGCACTATATGATAAAAACTTTGAAGCTCTAGGTATTGGAGTAGAAGAAGTTAAAGGTGCTGCTAAAGGTATGCCAGGCGGTAGTTTGTTTAGCACAGATGAGACTTATGGCCTTGCTATGGGTGAAGCAATGGTTACTGAAGCCCTGGTATCAGGAAGAGATGATTTAGCAGAAAACTTATTTATTACTGTAGATAAATATTTGCAAAATGGAAACATAAACCCTAGATGGTGGGAAGCATTTTGGGAAGAACTTTATCTGCTAGGTTCTGACCCTATTGTTATAAAACTAGCAAATGAAGGTATTGATGGAACTATGGATTATCTTAGAACAGATGGCAAAGGTGTACTAGAAGAGTTAGTTAAAAGAAGTTTTAATGCAGAGGATAAATTATATTTACAAAGTGATGATGCACTTAGAGAATACTTAGAGAGTATTAACTATCGCATTGGCAGACTTATGGGCAACCCGACTGCTAAGATATTAGACCCAGTAACAGGTAGAGAAATAGCTGCTGAACAAGCAACTCGTGCCTGGTACACAAATGGTAAAAGAACTCATCCTAAGTATGTAACAGATATGACAGTAGGCCAAAACTCTAAGATATTCCAATTTATTAAAAATGGTGGAATATTAGAAAACAGAGACTGGATTAGATATAAAACACACATACAAACAATGAAGCTAAAAGAAGCAGGTACAAATAACCAACAGTTCTTTAAGCAATTAATCAAGCTGTTTAAACAAGAGGTAGAGGATGCAGGATTAGGGGCTATGCAGCTACCAAGAAGATTTGACCTAAAGAACAGAGTATCTGAAAGTGGAACAATGATTGTTGGAGAAGAGATACAAGCTGCAGGATATTTAGCAGATGTTAATTATGGCAATGATGCATTACAAAGTTTATTAGAAACTGGATACAACATGTTGATATCTAAACCATCTAACTACTTAAATAGAGACCCATTGTTTAGATATGCATTTTATGAGAACGCTATAGAAGTTATAAAGTATATGGATGATAAAACTAAATCAGAGTTTTTAAAAGGTGCAGAAGTATGGGTAGATGGAAATAAGTTATGGGATGAATTGATTGCTGCTGCTAAAGAACCTTCATTAGAAAATACAGTAACAAGTGTTGCACAAGCAGAAGAACTATTAAAGACTGCTGCAATGAATGAAGTTAAAACACTATTCTATTCAGTATCACAACGACATGTAGCATCAGACTTGTTTTCTAAATACATACCATTCCCTGAAATATGGGCAGAGGTTTTCCAATCCTGGGGTAAATTAATTGCAGACAATCCTCAAAAGTTTAATAGGGCCAGGATAACAGTTGACAATGGTACAGAAGCTAAACCATGGGATAGTGAAAATGGTTTCTTAGAGCGTGACCCTGCTACAGGAAAACTTATGTTTAACTATGTCGATGTGTTTAATGTATTGACACTTGGTTCATTCAAGGCCTTAGGATACTTAGTAAGAGCATCAGGAGTAAAAGATTATTTACCTGATGCAATAACATCTCCATATCAAACAGGTGTATTTGGTGAAAGTTTAGAAGAAGAAGGTGTAAGAGCTACTGCTCCTGGTTACGCAGGTGGACTTAACCTTATTGCACAAAATGGATTTGCTCCTGGTTTTGGACCAGTAGTTACACTTCCTATGACTATGTTTATAAATGCAATGGGAGGTAGTAAAGCAGTAAGAAACTTTTTCTTAGGAGAGTTCCAAAACAAACCAAAGGTAGCAGAACAATTACCTGCATGGTGGAAGAAGTTTATGATTGCAGGTGGTTCTCCTGATGAAGACAGACAAATGATGTATGCAACAACAGCAATGGATTTGTATATGAGTTATGTATTAGCAGGACTTGTTGACCAAGAAGACCAGTTATCAGTAAACGAATATATCGATAAGGCTTTAAAACAAGCAACTAAATTGTATGTTATAAGAGGTGCAGCACAATTCTCTTTACCAACTGCAATACAACCTAGGATAGAAGTAGAAGACAAAGATGGTAACTGGTGGGCAACACAAACACTAATTAATAAATATCAAGAGATATTAATAAAAAATGGATACGACCACTTTACAACACAAGAAGAATTTATTGAAAAGTTTGGAATAAACCCTGTGCCATTAAAACAAGCTAGTTCCTACAAGACAGGTAAGCAGCCTACTAAGGAAAATTCATTCTTATGGTGGCAAGAAGATGATAGAAAACGACTACTAGAAGCAGATGCATTACCAAATACTGCATACTACATACATCCTGACAAAGTAGAAGATGAATTGTTTTGGCCTTCTTTTTATAAATTAAGAAGCCAGGGATTAGAAGTTAATCAATATGCAGACTTTATGAGACATAGTCAAGCAATATTTGAATATGAAAAAGGTAAAAAAGATATAAAAGAAACAGTACCTGAAAGATTACAACAAGATAAAATATCAGAACTAAAAGCAGAAATAGAAGAAGATTATGGATTTAGTTTGTTTTCTTTTGCAGGTAGGCCAAGGTCAATATCTACAGAAGATATATATTTTGAATTAGATAGATGGGAAGATTATGAACTCACAAGACAAAGCCCTGAATATCCATATATAACTAAGTATGTAGATTACAGAAATCAAATAATTGATGTATTATTAAATAATGGCATCTTTGAATATAAAGGTGAAGTGTTAGCTGTAAGGGGTAGCGATTTTAGTGCAAAGAATTTGCATGGTACAAGTAGAGAAAAAGTCAGAGCTAGAGAAATTATGACCATGATTTGGCAAGACTTGGTAAAAGAAAGTAAAGGCACTAACTTTCCACAACTAGCGAATGAAGTGCTATTCTATGAGTTAAGCCCTAATAACAGCAGGAACCAAGACTAAGGATAATTGTGAGCGAAGATTTAATAGAAGAGTTGTTAGAAGAAGAAGAAGAGACAACTAACGAGCCTGGTGCTAAACAGTACACAACAATAACTGAATTAATGAAGTCGTATTTTAATACACCAGTATTCTTTTTTACTGTTGAAACTGCAGGTGGGCCAACTAAAAAATCTAGGGGCATGGTCGAAAAACACTGGACAATTAGTGAGATTATGTCTGACAGTAACTTTAACCAGTTCTTAAAAGAAGACACTAAACAAGAATATTTAGATTTATTAAACAATCCAGTATCTTCTAACCAAGATGCTATCGGAGATTTCTTTGTAAAAGTATACGATGATATTTCATCTGTTGATAAACAACAAAGAATTGACCAGGGTGGTACATTTACACAACCAATGCCTGACATTGTTATTACTTACAGCAAAAAGAAAACTGATAATGGTGGTCAATTTGGTACTTATAAAGACCAACAAGAAGCTATTAAATCTGCAGACTTAACAGGTATTGTATTAGGAGAAGATTTACAAGAAAAAGCAGAAGCATCACAACAAGTAGATGTTTATAACAATGCTGTAAGAAGCAGCCATCCTACCTGGGGATATACCACAACAGTAGATGGAACTATTAAAGATAGTACAGGTAAAGAAGTTCCTGCTCCATTTTGGAAAGGTAACGAGTACAGCATGTTTACTGGATTGGACCCATCAGATATATTTATACTGCAGCAAAAAATGACAAGAGCAGGTATGCCTGCCCCAACTATAGAAGAGTATGGACAATGGACAGACAGAGAAGCAAACTTTATGTCTGCAATATTTATAGAAGCAGCAGACAGTGGTAATTGGGAAAAAGATAAAAATGCCAATGTACCTATGTACACAACAACATTAGAACAAGCTATCACTGATTTTGGCCAAACAGAAGACTTTATTAATTTATTAAAAGAAGCAGAGTATATGTCATCTAAAGCAGTCATGTCACCTGGACAAATACAACAAGCCCTGGACCAGGTAGAAGATATACTTGATGTAACATTTACACCACAAGATTATGTAAATTATGGACAATTAGTTATACAAGCTAATAGTGAAGCTGCAGCATTACAAAGAAAATATGAAGATGCTTTACCTTCAGATAGAGACATAATTTTAAATTCTACATTTAAAGATGTTAGAGCCACAAAACCAGGAGAGTTTCCAAGATATCTTAAAGGAAATACTTTACCTTTAGTACTTCCATCTTATGAATATTTAATGGGGCAGCAAGGTGGAGAGTTGCCAGTTGTTAAAAGTTCTTTGGAAATACTTACAGATGTACTTAAAGCTAGGCCTGAAGTGCAACAACAAATGGATGCTAACCAAGCATTACAAGATATACAGTACTCAACAAACTTGTTTGAAGCATCTATGGGAGCTATAGGATTAGGAGATTTACCATAATGGAAGAAGATAACAAAGTAGAACAAGAGGCACCTAACACTAAATTTGAACAAAGGCCTGAAAAAGAGGCTGATAGCTCATTGTTTAAACAAGAAGATAAGAGCTTTGCAGATAAGTTCAATGAGGATTTCAATAGTGAAGTAGGCCCTGTAACAGAAGCAATAAGAGAAAAAATGGCTAACAGGCCTGCCTTAAACTACTATAAACTTCTAAAAATTATTACAGCTTTTGGAGAAGCTACTGTAAAAGGTACTGCTGAACTTCTTGGTAGTGCTGCAAGAGGACCATTAGAGTTTGGTAAAATGGTTAAAGAAAATATTGAAGAAGGTTTAGAAACAAGTAAAGATGCACCATCGCTTACAGATGTGGGCAAAAGAATTATTGGAAAGGACAAAGAAGAATAGTGTTAACTAATCAGTTTACATTTCAACCTGAAAGATTAATAGAAATCAATGGTGTTATATATGCAGTCTTCTTTGATACAGATGAAGAATTAGGAGACTTTCCTATATTAGCTAAAGTAGATAGCCCAACATTTATACAACCTGGAGCAACAGTAGAAAAATTTGATGAAGCAAAGTTCGCACAAGTATTTGGTTATGTCTTTAGAGGACACGAAGATTTATTAGTTTCACAGATTATTACAGGCGAAGAACAAGAAGATTACAGAAGCGTTATGGATGTACAAGAAAATCTATTAGCAACTAGAGCAGAAAAAAATGGTATGTCTTGGTTACTAGATAACGATGTACAAGCTGCTTTTCTAGCTGCAACACTTACTGGCGTACCAATATCAACAGATGATTTAGCAAATACTGCCTGGTATAAAAGCACTACAGAGGGTGAAAGAAATTACATGATTAGATATTATGCAGACCCTAATGCTGTTGAACAAGAAATAAAAAACAATGTTGTAAAGATAAGAGAAGAAATGTTGCGTAGAGATATGCGTGGACCAGTAGGAGATTTAGCACAAACATTAGCATTAGGCCTTACTACAGGTAAATTTAAAACTGTAGATGAAGTAAATATGTACATTGACTTTATAGATGACAGTACATATCTTGACATGTTAGGTGGAGAAGAGTTGTTACCTGATAGTCTAAGAGGATATGTAGGGCAATTTAGTGGTGTTAATGTAGGACAATCTACTGCAGCTAATCTAATAAACGACATATTAGGCCCTGCTGCATTAGAGAGTTACAAAAGCACTGGAGAGTTTATGAAGATGTCTGCACAAATAAAAGCAGGAAACTCTGCAGGAGTAGAACAACAATTAAGAGATGTACACGATACTTTGTATCCTTCATTTGCAGGTTCTAAATGGTCAACCTGGAACCCATACTATACAAACAGAGCATCAAGAATTATAAATGGAACTGGTGGTGGACAAGTAGTTAAGTTAAATAACGAAGACCAGGATGCAGTTAATGGATTAATTGCAGAAGCAAAGGGAGACTATCAAGCATTTGATGCATTAGTCAGAGAAAAATTTATAGATAGGCCTGGAGTTAAAAATGCATTCTTAGAAGATTTGACTAGAAGACTTCCACAATCATATTCAGGAGTATTTTAATGACAAGAGAAGAGATAATTGCATTACAAAAAGAGTTAGGTGTTAAGGCTGATGGTGTTATTGGACCAGTTACCAGGGCTGCAGCACAAGCAAAAATAAATGAACAAGCAGCATTGTTTGGTGAAAATGCAAATGTTTTTGAAAATACAGATTTAGGACAAGTTGCTAATACTACAGGGATAGTAACAGGAGTAGAGACACAACCTGCAACAACTAATGTTCCTACAAATGAAAGTAGCTCATCTTCTGAAAGCAGTGCTAATAATGAATTACAAAATGCATTAGATATTGCAAACAATCTCATACAGTCTCTTATGCAAAACTTACAAGACCAACAACAACAATACGAACCACCTCAACAAAACTTTAGTTTTGCCCCTCAACCACAAACTTATACTCCAACATTAAATGAAGCTAAAGCCTTATATCCATATTTTTCTGAAGAGGTTTTAAGAATAATAATAAATAGTTGGACCTCGACTGGAAGTGTAGATATTGCATTAGCTAGTGCTAGAGCTACAGATGAATATGCTAAGTTATTTCCTGGTATTAAAAGAGAAGATGGTACATTACGCATGACTGAAGTTCAATACTTAGAAGCAAAAGATGTTATGAGAGACAGCCTTAGAACATACAACCTTAACCCTGACATATTTGAAAATGAAATTATAGAGGCTATTGCAGGAGATGTAGATGTACAAGAGTTTAGTGCTAGGTTAGAGTTTGGTTATACACAGTTAGTAAAACAAAGAGATTTAGTAAAGAATATTTATGCTACTGAATATGGTATGGACTTAACAGATGAGGCTTTGTTTGCTATGTTTATATCACCTGATATTGCTACATCAGTATTAGAAAATCAAATACTTGTATCGCAGATATTAGCAGAAGCAGAAGTAGCAGACATATCTCTTGCAAGACCAGTAATCGAAGAGTTTATTGCTGCAGACATAGGACAAGATAAGTCAAGAGAAATATTAGCAAGAACTACAGAACTAAAAGGTTTATCAGGAGTAGCAGCTAGAAGAGGTATAGACCTTAAAGAAGAAGACATTGCTTTAGGATTATCAGGATTAAGCCCTGAACAATTAAAATTATTGAAAAGTGCAGAAGCTATGGCAGCATCTGAAAGCTCTATTGTCACAGGTGCCGCTACTACATCATTAGGAGAAGTATCAGGTTTAACAGAGTTATAGCTATCTGTTTAAACAGCTTGCATTATAAAATACTATGATATAATAATTATTGACATTCTACTTAGGTCGGATGGTTAAACTAGACCTTTGATACGAGAACTGTCTTGATGCCTACATACAAGACATGCAAAATAAATAATATGTAGTAGACCCAGTGCATAACATAGATGGCACTCGTAAAAATATTATTTATAGGAAAAGGAGACAATACATGTCTGAAGAAGTAACTAACGAAACCGAGGTTCAGTCACCTCAACAAGAGACTGAAGATAAGAATTGGAAAGCAATTCGAGAAGAGAACAAAGCTCTGAAAGAAGAACTAGCCACTTATCAAGTCAAAGAGAGAGATGACTTGTTTAAACAAGTAGGTTTAGACAGAACCAAAGGTATTGGTAAAGCAGCCGACCAAATGTACGAAGGCGATTTAGCTGCAGATGCATTAAAAGCATTTGTGACTGAAGAGTTTGGAGAAGAAGTATTTGGGCAGCAAGACAGTTTTCGTGAGACAGTTAACGCAGGACAGGAAAGATTAGACAATCTTGCAAGTCAAGCACAAGCTGTAAATGC
>MDSW01083061.1_pt1 | contig 14538 bp, 15 predicted proteins | sample 811171 | NCBI WGS metagenome assembly MDSW01 (sample SAMN05326641, study PRJNA326480) | marine metagenome | isolation source: seawater | place: Atlantic Ocean: North West | collected 2012 | reverse complement strand
GAATTGCTTTAGTTTTTTTTGTTATAACTGCTTTTATATGATCTACAGTAATATTTTGAGTCTCTATATCAACATCAGCAAAAATAGGTTTAGCATTTACTTGAATAATTGAACTTGCAGAAGAAAAATAGGATCTAGGCGTAACAATAACTTCATCTCCTTTTTTTATTCCGATAGCTTTAAGGGCTAACTCTAATGCTACAGTACCATTTGCTAAAGCTACTGAATATTTAATCTTAAAATAATTACAAAAATCTTTTTCAAATTTCTTGCCATGCAAACCAAAAAGATAATTCACTTTTCCAGATTTTAAGACATCATTTACTGCCTTAATTTCTTTTTTAGAATAATAAGGCCAACTAGATAGGTTATTTTTTTTCATTAATAATTGAATCTTTATAATTATAAAATAATTTATTTGAAGAAATGTTTTTATAAACAATTGAACCGGCTCCAATTGTAACATTAGATCCAATTTTAATATTAGGTATAATATTAGTTCCTATTCCAATTAAACTATTTTTTCCAATTTTAACTCCTCCAGCTAAATGTACTCCCGGGCATATATGACAAAACTCATTAATTGATGAATCATGATCTATACTACTGCTAGTATTAATTATACATGATCTGGCAATTTTTACAGATATATTAATAGTAGCTTTTGGCATCACCACAGTTCCTTTGCCTATTTTTGCAAATTTGCTTACATAAGAAGAGGGGTGAATTAAGGAAATAATTTTATATTTATTTTTCTCTAAATGTAAAAATATTTGTTTTCTTATCAAATTATCTCCTATTGCTACAATAAAAGGAAATTGTTTATACTTTTTAATCTCTTTTATTTTTCCAATATATTTTCCTAAAAAATTAATTTCTTTTCTTCTATTAAAATCATCAAAGTAATAAATCTCATCATAATTTAGCATTTTTGCTATTTCTCCTACAACTTTTCCATGACCTCCTGCGCCAATAATACAAATTTTCATTTTATAATATTTCTAATTAGTAAAAAACCTTCTGCAAATTTACATGAAATATTGCTTCCCCTATGAACTGCAAGAGCTTTAATGGATTTAGTAGATCTTGGGTGTGAGTTTTTTTTCTTTTGAGATTTATAAAAGTTAAAAGCATTGATTTTTTTATTAATATCTAAAGAAGATAATTCAAAAAAATAATTAGGTATAAAATATGAGTTGTTGCTTTTGTCTCCCCATTCAGTTTCGGATAATGTTTCATATGATAAAATTAATGGAATTTTATTTTTTGGTAATGGTCTTGCTGCTACTAAACAAGCTTTATGAATAATTTGATGATCTACATGAGAATCTCCTAGATGAGGTATAAATAAAGATATTGGTTTGATCTTTAATAAAAGTTTTCTTAAAGTATCGCTAATCTTTGCTAAAGGATATTGATCTAAATTTGGAGCAGGAAAATCATAAAAAAATGTTTCTTTTATACCCAAATAACTATGTGCTTGAAGAGATTCTTTTCTTAAATTTAATATATAATTCTCTGAAAATTTTTTATTATTTCCTTTATTTGCATTTGTTAATATAGCTATAAAAACTTTATACCCTTTTCTTTTATAAAAATTTATTACTCCTCCACACCCCAAGATTTCATCATCGGCATGAGGAGCTATAATTAGTATATTTGGCATAATATAAGTTTAATAAAGTGAAAATCTAAAGAGTTCTACCTTTATTATTAAATCTAAATCTTTTTATTATAGTTGGGAATGTAAGAATTATTATATAAATATATTTAAAAAAAGATTTGTTTTTAACATATGATATGTCTTGTTGAATTTTTTCATCCCAATATCGCTTTTTTTTACCAAATAATATCTGAGAATAGCCAGTGATGCCTGGTTTTATTAATCTCCTAATTTGCTTAAGCTCATTTGGAATCTTATCTTCAATATTTATAGGCAAAGGTCTGGGTCCTACAATTGACATATCATTTTTTAAAATATTAAAAAATTGAGGAATTTCATCTATACTTGATCTTCGCAAATATTTACCAAGTTTGGTCGGTTCATCTTCTTGATTATTATTAATTTTATTTTTCATTGTTCTAAATTTATACATTGTGAAAGCATTTCCATAAACTCCAACTCTTTTAGAAATATAAAAAATGGGTAATCCATCAAAAATAATAATTAACAATGAAATAATTAAAAAAAAAGGTAAAAAACAAATTATAAATATTAAGCTTATAATAAAATCAAAAAATCTAATTAATATTGTGGAAAACATCAGTATCACCCATAGAAAAATAATTATTATCAAAATTTTCAATTGAATTATATAAAAATTTATTAAATGGAATAAAATTAATATTGAATTTTTTATTTGTTTTTTTAAAACCCAAACTTTTAATTATTTTTATTTTACTTTTCGAATTCTGATCAATCCATATGTTGATAAAAGTAATATTATTTCCAAATTCATATAAAAATTTTTTATAAAAATCTATTGTATTCAAATCTATATCAGGAAGTTCTAAAATATATAAATATTTTAAATTATTGATAATTTTGTAACTGTAAATAAGATATTTATTTTTATAAGAAAAATAATAAAAGTTATTATTTACTAAATTTATATAATTTTTCTTATAAAAAGATATATTTTTCATAAAAAAACTTTTTTGATTTTGATATTTTAATATTTTTTTTGCAATAGTTAAATTAAATTTTTTTTCATTTTTTTTACTGTATTTTTTTTTACTAATATATGTATACAAAGAATTTATTTGTAAATTATAATTATAGTATTTTTTATTAATAACTAATAAATTATTTTTATTTGGAAAAATAACTACTCCAATAACCTTAGATTTATTTAGATCTTTATATGCAAAATTACATAAATTATTATAGATTCCTTGTCTTCTCATTTTATCTATAATCATACTAGTATGCCTTGAATAAACTATATATGATAAATTATTAAAAACTTTGGTATTATTTTTTGTAAATCCAATATGCCCAACAATTTCATTATTATACAAAGCTATATAACTATTAAGTCTATTATTTTGTAAGTATCTTGATAAGTAATATTTTTTTGATAATTCTCTTTTAAAAACATTCTGAAATAAAAATAATATTTGTTTTATATCTTTTAACTGGGTTTTTTTATAAATTACTTTCATATATTTTGAATATAATTTAAAATTTTTTGAGAAATATGTTTGGAGGAATATTCATCATTTATTGTTTCATATGCATTAATAGATAAATTATTAATATTTTCTTTATTATTTGATAAATAGTTAATCTTATCTATAACTTTTTCAATATTTCCTAATTCTATTATATAACCATTTTTCCCATCAGAAATTAAATCTACACAACCTCTTATATTATAACAAATTACAGGTTTTCCTCTAATTAAACATTGCATTAAAGATACTGGCAAACCTTCTCTATAACTTAGATGTAAAAGTATATCAAATTTGTTAATTGCAGAAAAAATATTCGTAGTAAAAGAATTTAAATTTACATTATTTAAATTAAATTTTTTTAAATAAAATTTATATTTAGAATTATTTCCATAACCATAACATTCAAATTTTATATTTTTATTTAAATTTTTATTTTGAGCAATTTTTATTAAATCATTATATCCTTTATTCTTTTTATAAGCTCCTATAACTCCAATATTAAATATTCTATTAGGATTGATTGCTTGATACGATTTATCTTTTAAATCTATCCCTACACCTTTTATTTTCAATGATTTTTTCTTAAGTTGATTAATTGTAAAATCATAATCATAAGAATTAATATTAATATATGCCAAAGTATTATAAGAAAATACTATTTCAAGAAATTTAAAAAAATAATTTTTAAAAAAATTACCTTGATTATGAAATCTATAACCATGAACAAAGTATATAATTTTTATATTTCTAAAAAAAGTGCTGAAACGAAATAGATGAGAAATTAGTGGAGTGTTGATAATAAAAATGTAATCATTGTATTTTTTACTAATTTTATAAAATCGATATATTAATTTTAAGTAATTATAAATTTTACTAATAAAATTACTGTAATTTGAATCTAATAAATCAATACTATGATTGTGAGATATGTTTAGTTCTTTTATATTATTGCAGCACAAAATTACTTCAATTTCTTTTTTAACTAATAGATTAGTAAATTCTTTAAAAAAAAGATTTAAAGTAATGCTTTGTCTAGAAAGTATAAAAACTTTGTTCATAAAAAAAACTAAAACATTATATTAAATATATATATAAACTTATTTAATTCTTTCATATTTATCCAAAAATTTTGTAATACTATATTTATCATAAATTTTTTTATGTAAACTCTCAGAATATTCTTTTTTATCTTTGATATTTTGATAAAAATTATAATATGAATTTATTTTGGATGCTAATATTTCTGCATCAATATCTTCAAGTAGCCATTGTTTATTAGGTAAGATTTCATTTGATGCTCCAACATTAGTAGCAATACAATCTATTCCACATAATAATGATTCACAAATTACATTAGGGAAAGATTCATTAAAAGAAGGTAAGATATGAAGATCAAGTATGTTATAAAAATTTTTAGTCTTATCAATTTGATCTAATAATATACTATTTTCAAAAATAGAGTTTTGTACTAATAAATTTATTAATTCTTTATTATTATTATTAATACCTCTACCCGCTAAAATAATTTTAAAATCAAAATTTTGATATTTTTTCTTCAATATACTAAGAGACTCGAAAAGCATTTTGTGATTTTTAACAGAATGATATCTAGCTAACATTCCAATGATAAAACATTCATCTTTAATTAAATTTTTTTTTCTAAAGTCTGTTGATTTTTTTTTATCTACATGAAATTCTTCTTTTTTATATCCGTTGTAAATTAATAAAGACTTTTTTCTATTATAGCCAATTTTTTGATGCTGACTTATACTATAGTCAGAACAATAAATAATTTTATAAGGAATAATATTAGAAAAAAACGCTAAAAATAAATTAGTAATATAATTTCTAAAAGATACATATGGCCTAAAAGGGCTTCCATGCCTTATTAACCAATATATTTTTTTATAAAAGATTAATTTAATTAAAATAGATATTAGACATGAATGATACATCCAACAATATATCTTATTAGGTTTAATTTTTATAATTAAGTTAATTAATGTAAATAAAAAAAAAAATTTATTTATCATATTTTTATTTAAATTTAATGAAAAAACATCAATTTTTGACAATTGTAGTTTATTTAAGAGTTCATTTGAATTGATAAGTGAAATTATAATGTGTTTATTTTTTTTATCATTACAAACTAAATTTAACATCTGTAATTCAGCTCCACCTCTGTTAATACTAGTAATAAAATGTAAGATTTTTTTATGATTATTCATCTGATAGTAATATTTAATGTAAAATAATTAATTATAAAATTAACTTATATTATAGATAAATATTCTTCAACAGCCCTACTTACGTTAAAAATCTTTGCTCTTTCAGAAGTGTTGATTTTAAATTGGTCTTTTTTCAAAGTATCCATAATTGCACTTTCTAAATCATATATATTATTTAATTTGACTAATTTACCCCATTTGCCACTTTCAAGTATTTCTTTAGGTGCTCCAGGACAATCATAGCTAATTATAGGTATATTTGCATTTAATGCCTCAACTAATACTAACCCAAAACCTTCCCACTTAGAGGTTAAAACAAATACATCAGAGTTTTTTAAAAAATAATTTATATTTTCTGTATGAGAAATAAAAATGACTTTATTATTAAGATCAAATTTATTAACAGCTTTTTTTAACTTATTTTTATAATTGCCTGAGCCAATCAATATAAGTTTAGTATTAATCTTTTTGGAAATTTGATTAAAGCATTTAATTAATTCCATTTGATTTTTTTGATTACATAAACGTCCAATGTTAATAATATATTTATATTTATTTTCAAATTTAAAAGAAGGGATCTGCTTTGTGTTATCATTAAAAGTAACTGGTGGATAAATTACAAATATTTGATTTGGATTTATTTTCCATTTTTTTATAAAATCATTCTTTATATAATATGAAGATGCAACAATTTTTACATTTTCCTTAATAAGAAATTTGCTAAAAAAAACATAAAAGTAATTAAAGAATGAATTTAAAGAATAATCAATTTTTGTGGGGTTATGAGTAGTAATTATTATTTTATAATTATGCTTGTAAAATTTGTTATATAATAAAATTAAAAAATTACAGTGATTAAGAGAGGAAATAATAACACCTTCTTTATTTTTCAAAAAATTTATAAGTGAGAAAAAAGAAAGAAAGATTTTTCTTGAATCCAGATTATTAATTTTAATATTAGTATTGAGTTTTAAATTACTTTTTATATTTTCTTTAACTGTAATAAACTCTACTTTTTTATTAAATTTAAAAAAATTATTAGCTAAGACTGTAGCTGTAGATTCAGCACCGCCAGCATTAAGGAAAGGTAAAAAAAAATATATTTTATTCATTAAAATTACCTAAAAATTCTATTTAATTTTATTTTTAAAATACTTAAATACATATATAATTTGTTGAATGATACTTAATTGAAAAAAAACTTTAAAGTATTCTTTATATTTTTTTTCTGATTTATATTGTATCAATTGATAGTGTTTAATTCTTAATTTTAGTATATTGATTTCATCTTTGTTCAAAATAATATCTGATCTTGAGTGATGATCCAACCAGTGGATCAACTCAACTATACCTATATAAATTTTTGTTATTGATTCATTATTACCGTGCCATCTTCGTAAAGCGATAGGATCATTAATAGCTTTTGCCTTATACTTCTTTACAAAACGTGCAAATAAATCAAAATCTCCTATTACTTGAAGATTATTATCAAATTTTTTTTCAAAAGCATCAAGGTATTTTTTTCGTAAAATAACTGTCAATAAATGAATATCATTATTCACTATAAATGAATTAAATATATCTCCGCTATTTAAAGAATATTTAAACATAATTTTTTTAGGAGAGTTTTTAATTTCATTCTTATAATAATAATTGCCATAAACCAGGCCTACTTCTGGATTATTAAAATATGATATTTGTTTCTCTAATCTATTAGGCAACCATTCATCATCTGTATCTAAAAAGGCTATTAGCTCTCCTTTAGATTTTTCTAAAGCTTGATTGCGAGCAAAAAATAATTTTTTATGTTCATCCGCATAAAAATATTTAATCCTAGGATCTTTAAAACTTTTAGCTATGTCTGCAGAATTATCTTTAGATTGATTATCCCAAAAAATAATTTCAAAATTTTTATAAGTTTGATTTAAAATGCTTGTAATGCACTGCTTAAGATATTTTTCTCCATTATAACAATTAACTATAATACTAACTAACATTGGAAGTTTTGAAAATTTAAATTTAAATTCATATATGATATTACTTTTATCTTTTCCATTTAAAAGGTATGTCTTTTAATAAACAGTTTTTCTGTTCATTTGGTGAGTGTTTAATAGAAGCTATATTCAAAATAATGTTTGTCTGTTTTCCTAGACCTTGAAAAGCAAACCATACTTTAGATGGGACGTACAATCTAAAATAATTATTTTTTCCAATTATCTCTTTTCTAAAAACTTTATTTTTTTCACAATAAAAAACAAATAAAACACTACCAATGGGAGAAACTAAATTCATATTCATTTTTTTATGATACTTCCATCCTTTGATTTGCCTAAATTTAATAAAACTAAAATAAGCTTCACCAAATGATTTATAATGTTTAGAAGAATTCTTAATGACATGAAAGATTTTACCCTTTGGATTTTCTTTTTTATCAAGAGGAATTTTTTTAATTGAATCTAATTTGTTATTGTCCAATTTATCTTTCTTTGTTTTGCTTTTTTTTCATAAAGTTTTATCTGTGATAATGAAATGCATTTATTGTTATAAAATTTTTTGTACCAATTAGCAGTTAAATCAACTGTTTCTTCAAAATTAAGTACTGGATTCCAATTAAGAAATGATTGTGCTTTATCACAATTAAGTTTTAATAAACCAGATTCTTTAATTTTTTGATTTTTTTTATTTGATAACTTATGTTTAATTTTTAAAGTTTTTGATATTTGTGTTATTAATTCACTTACGGGCTTATCATATAAATTAGGTCCAAAGTTGAAAGCTTCTCCATTATTTATATCTTTCAAATATAAATTATAAGCTAAAGATAAATATCCACTTAAAGGCTCTAACACAAATTGCCATGGCCTTGTTGAATTAGGGTTTCTCACTTTTAGCAATTTTTTTAAATTCCAAGCTCTAATAGCGTCCGGAACTATCCTATCTTTTGCCCAATCTCCTCCACCAATAACATTGCCTGCTCTTCCCACACCTATTTTGACTTGATTATTATTTAAAAAATAACTTTTAAAAAAAGATTCAATAATTATCTCTGCAGATGCTTTTGATGAACTATAAGCTTCATTGCCACCTAATATATCATTTTCTCTATAGCCCCATTCCCATTCTAAATTTTTATAACATTTGTCACTTGTAATTATAATAGCTATAGTTTTCTTACTAACATTTCTTAGGGATTGAAGTACATTGGCAGTCCCCAGTATATTTGTTTTTATTGTTTCTAGAGGTTCTTTATATGCTTTGCTAACCAATGATTGTGCAGCTAAATGAAAAATAAAGTCTGGTTTCTCTAAATTTATTATATGATTAACTTTACTATAATCACATATATCCAAATTATTGTGATTAATTTTTTTTTCAATATCTAAAATTTCAAAATGTGAAGGCTGAGTATTTGGTGGAAGAGATATTCCAGTAATTTTTGCACCTAAAGATAATAACCACAAGGTTAGCCAACTACCTTTAAAACCAGTGTGGCCGGTAATAAGGATTCTTTTATTCTTAAAAATACTACCAAACATTTTTTTTATTTTATAATTATACCTAAATATTGATCATTATACTGAATAATATAAGGATTCTTATTTATTTGATTTACAAAATCTTCAAAAGCCCTGTTATCAGAAATATCATCTGAAATAAATATCCCTTTTTCATTTAATGACTCCCAAAGTTTTGGGTATGCCCATTTTCTTCCTTCATAAGATTTATCACTGTCATAATGGCACATATCTATATTAGAGACTTTTTGTAAAACACTAGGAATAGCAATTTGATCAGGCATTTTTAGCAAGTTCCATTCATTCTTTAGTTCATCAGGTATCACACAACCAACGTATTTTTCATTATTTAAACTTGGATAGGGCATATCTATAGAAAACAATTTCCCAAATTTATTAAATTTGATTGCTAAAAGAAATGATAAAGAGGACCATCCATAAGCAACACCTGTTTCTAAAATAATTTTAGGCTTATGATTTATAGCTAAATTATAAATCAAATTAATATTTGACATACCTCCCATTTTTACAGGACATTTATCAGCTTCATTTTTTGCTTTTGTTAAAATACTTGCATATTCATTTTCTATAATTAATAATTTTTTATTTTTTCCATAAAGTTTTTTTATTAAATTATATTCTGTTGTGTTTTTTTTAATAAATCTATTTCTAGATAAAAATTTTTCTTTATCGTAAGAAAAAAATCTCATAATTACTTTCTTAAAAATAAAAAAAAGCTGTGAATAATATTTTGGTTTAGAAAAATACCATATTAGTATTCTGAGCTTAGTTATCATGGTTAATATTTCTTATAACAGTATCTCTAAATTTTTTTGAAATAAGTTTTGAATCATATTGTTTTATATCTTTTTTTGCCTGTAATGCTCTTTTTGTCCATCTATCATTAAAGTCTATAAAATCAATCATTGCATTAGTCATTTCTTCTATAGAACTAGGATCAATGAGATATCCATTTTGATCATTTATAAATTCTGTCGTTGCTCCAACTTTTGAAGATATTAACGGCACACCTACCGACATCGCTTCTGCAGCAACTAATCCCCAACCCTCCCAAGTTCTAGTGGGAAAAACTAATAAATCTAAACTTGAAATTATATCATTGCTTCTTCCATCTATGTATCCAAGCATTTTAACACTATTATTTAAAGAATATTTATCAATTAAGTTTATTAAATTTTTTATTTCTTTTAGTTCCCCCGTTCCTATTATGGCTATATTAATTTTATCTTGATAATCTTTTGGTAATTTTAAAAATGAATAAATTAAATCTTCCTGGCCTTTATATTTTTGTATTCTACCTAAAATACCAAGTAATTTTTTTTTTGGATTTACAAAATATTTTAAAAGATCAACTTTTCTAGTTATCTTGTCGTCTATATTTATTCCATTATGAATTATTATACTTTTATTTTTAGGTAAACTTTTGAAAATTAATGAATTAGATTTTAATGCATTCATTGTTGCATTAGAAACTGCAATTAGATTATCAAGTGAGCTTCCAATTGTTAAGTCTAAATAAGATCTAAATTTTTTATAAAAAAAAGTTGGTTTTTTTGTTTGATGATGAACAAGCATGTTAACAGATTGGATATCACTTTTTTTTGCTTCTATAACTGCTGCAAGACAAGCATAAGATGCAGGGTAACCACCATTATCAGATATTAAGCAATCAAATTTATGTATTTTAAAAAGTTTATTAAAATAGCTTTTCATAATTAAAAATCTAAAAGGTATAAAATAATAATTAAATATTTTAATAAATTTAATTGAATTTATTTTTTCAAAAAAATTTATAATTTTATGATCATATTTTATAAATTTTATAAAATTTTGATCTTTAAGATAATCTTTTACTCTATCTATCCCTTTATTATATGAATTATAATAAATATGAATATCATCATTTTTATTTGGCCATGAGTTAAGTAGATAACTCAAATGACTATCTGCTCCCCCCCAGCCTGCTTGATCCAAAACAATGATAATTTTAAACTTTCTCAGAAAAGTCAAACCTTTGATTAAATATTTAAATTATAACAATATAGTAAATATTTTTTTAAAGAAATAACTAATTTATAAATTGTATTTCATTATTTATTAGGACAAATATATTATAGTATATTAAAACTATTATAAAATATATGCCAAATATAAAAAAAAAACATTTTAAAATAAATGATAGATTTGTAGGTCAAGATTATGATCCATTGATAATTGCAGAAATAGGTATCAACCATAATGGATCATTAACTTTAGCAAAAAAAATTGTAGATTCAGCAAAGAAAGCAGGGGCTGAAATTATTAAACACCAAACTCATATTCCTGAAGAAGAAATGTCTAGTCAGGCTAAAAAATTAATTCCAGTGCATACCAACAAATCAATTTATGAAATAATTAAAAACTGTTCACTATCTGAATCTGAAGAGATACTATTAAAAAAATATGTAGAAAAAAAGGGATTAATATTTATCAGCACCCCTTTTTCTAAAGCTGCTTCAATAAGATTACAGAAAATGGATGTGCCAGCATTTAAAATAGGTTCTGGTGAGTGTAACAACTATCCTCTTATAGAACATATAGCAAATTATAAAAAGCCTATGATTATCAGCACAGGTATGAATTCTATAAAATCTATAAAACCAACAGTTGAAATATTAAGACAAAAAAAAGTTCCTTTTGCATTACTTCATTGTACTAATATATATCCTACACCTCCCGAATTAGTCAGATTAAATGCTATGAGTGAATTAAAAAAGAATTTTCCTGATGCAATCATAGGTTTATCTGATCACACAACTTCTAATTATACTTGTCTAGGAGCTGTAGCAATGGGAGCATCAATCCTAGAAAGACATTTTATTGATAAAAAAAATAGAAAAGGACCAGATATTTCATGTTCAATGAATGAAAAAGAATTAAAAGATCTTATAAGTGGATCTAAGATAATTTACTCGTCTCTAAAAGGTAAAAAAGAAGCTCAAAAAAAAGAAAGTGATACTATCAATTTTGCATTTGCATCAGTAGTGTCTATAAAGAAAATTATGAAAGGTTCCAAATTTACAAAAAAAAATATTTGGTTAAAAAGACCTAATGATGGTGATTATGGTCCAGCAGATTTTAATAAACTATTAGGTAGAAAAGCAAAAAAAACTATTCATATAGATAAAAAAATAAAAAAGGCAGATGTAATTTAAATTAACATTGTATATATGGCTGAAATAATAATTACAGGCGCTTCTGGTTTTATAGGAAGTGAACTATTAAAAAACTTAAAAAAAAAATAAATTTAATGTCAAAGGCTACTCAAGAAAAAAAATTAAAGGAATAAATTATATAAAAGATTATAATCAAATAAAAGCTAATAGAAATAAGATTTTAGTACATCTTGCACAAAATTCTAAAATTACAAATACTCTTATGGATGAAGAGATTCGGAATAATATTTCACTTTCTAAAAAATTATCAAATAAACAATGGATGCATATAATTTATATTTCTAGCTCTAACATATATAAAAGTAGTGAAAAAATTAATAATGAAAATAGCCATATAAGTTTAAAAAGAAATGATTATAATAAAATTAAAATAGAATCTGAAAAAATTTTTAATAAATCAAAATCTACTATTTTTAGATTATCTAATGTTTATGGAAAAAATATGAGTAATAATAGTTTATTTAAAGAAATAATATCTCAAATATATAAAAAAAAGAAAATTATTGTTAAAGACATAAGACCTATACGAGATTACATATTTATTAATGATGTTATTGATGCAATTAAGATATCTATTAAAAATAAAACACCAGGGATATATAATCTTTCATATGGAAAATCTTATTCTGTAAAATATATAATAAGTTTATTCAAAAAAATTTCTAACAATAAAAAAGAAGTTATTTCTCAAAATTTAATTGGAAATTCTAAAATATATATTAGTAATAAAAGAGTTAAAAAAACATTTGGTTGGAAACCAAAAAATAATATTCAAAAAGGAATAAAATTATTATTAAGTTAAAATGAAAAAAAAAATTATAGCAGTTTTTTCAGGTAATAGAGCTGAGTATGGTTTATTAAAACCTATTCTAAAAGCAATACGTAATAATGAAAAATTAGAATATAAACTATTAGTATCAGGTGCACATTTAGATAACAATTTTGGACAAACTATTAAAGAAATAAAAAAAGATAAATTTAAAATTTTCTCAGAAATTAAAATTAATATGTCTGGAAAAAATGAATCATCAACTCCTTTAGCTATAAGTTCAGCCATTAAATCAATTGTACATGTTTTAAAAAAAATTAATCCCGATTATTTATTAGTTTACGCAGATAGATTCGAAGGTTTTGCCGCAATTATTTCTAGTACACAAATGAACATTCCTACAATTCATGTAGAAGGCGGTGATATAACTGAGGGAGGTGCTTTAGATGATTCAGTAAGACATTCTATGACAAAATTAGCTCATATACATTTCACTACAAATAATGAAGCTACAAAAAAAATTTTAAAAATGGGAGAGGAAAAATGGCGTGTAAAAACTGTTGGCTTTCCTGCTATAGATCTTATTAAACAAAAATTATATTATAATGAAAAAGAAATAGAAAAAAAAATTAAATTAAGTTTTCAAAAACCAACTATATTATTTACTCAACACTCAGTTACAACAAAATTCAAAGATACTAAATCTCAAATAAATGAATCACTTAAAGCTCTTAAGAAGATTTCTGATGAAGGGGTTCAAGTTATTTTAACTTATCCAAATAATGATGTAGGTGGTAAAATAATAATTAATGAAATAAATAAATATAAAAAACAAAAAAATTTTTTTATATTTAAATCTCTAGGAATTAGATTATATCATGGAATATTAGCACTTAATATGAAAAATAGAATCATTGTTTGTGCTGGTAATTCTTCTTCAGGTATAAAGGAAACTGCTATATTTGGTTGTCCAACATTAAATATTGGAACTAGACAAAAAAGTAGAATGAGGGGGAGGAATATTATTGATGTTGATTATGATAGTAACAAAATATACAAAAAATTAAAAAAATGTCTATTCAATAAAAATTTTATTAATAGATGTAAAAAAACAGACAATCCATACGGTGGTGGAAATACAGGAAAAAAAATTGTTAACTATATTAATAAATTAAATTTTTCTAAAGATAAAATATTAACAAAAAAACATAGTATTTAATTTTTTTTAGAAAATTCTATTTGTTTTAAATTTATATTTCCTATTGGCTTTTCATTAAGATAAAATTCACAAAAATCATTTTTAAAATTTTCTTTATAATCCCATTTTCTCTGGAAATTATTTTTTAAAAATCTAGCATTTGTTTTTCTGCCATCTACTATAATACGACATCCTGGTATAAGCATATATTCAATAGATAAAAGATCTGCACTTAAAGGCATTCTCTCAATAGATCTAAAGTTAATTCCATTGATTGATCCTTTCACATCAAATTGACCAGGTGCATCTAAATAAATTAAATCTGGAAGAATATTGGGTAATTTTTTGTAAAAAGAACAAATCTTTCCATTGTATTTTCCCATATAAGTTGGACTATAAATAATTGAGCAATATT
>MDSW01042068.1_pt1 | contig 14539 bp, 12 predicted proteins | sample 811171 | NCBI WGS metagenome assembly MDSW01 (sample SAMN05326641, study PRJNA326480) | marine metagenome | isolation source: seawater | place: Atlantic Ocean: North West | collected 2012 | reverse complement strand
TTTGATTGCAATGATTGGACGGCAAACTACTCGGAAAATAGATAGATTTACGTTTGATGTAGAATATCTGTTTCCAGGTTTAAATTTGATCGTAGTCATTATAGGGGTTTTTGCCCTAAGCCAGGCCCTAATTCTTTTGACTGGAAAAGATAGTGACCCTCCAGAAGCACGAGTAAAAGGAGGTGCATTATTAGGCTTTGTAGAACTTTCAAAATATAAAGTTGTTACATTATTTTCTGCTCTCTACGGAACTATCATGGGTATTATCCCAGGAGTTGGTGAGTTTGTTGCACAATTCTTTAGCTACTCTACAGCGCGTGCTCTCTCCAAAAATCCAACACGATTTGGACACGGGTCTCCAGAGGGATTAATTGCATCGGAAACAGCAAATAATGCTGTACCTGCAGCGGCAATGATTCCTCTTTTGGCGCTTGGTGTCCCTGGTGAGGCATTAACAGCAATGATGATGGTTGTATTTTTTGATGCTGGAATTAAGCCAGGACCTGACATTTTTGAAAATAATTCTGATTTTTTATTTAGCCTTTTTGTGGCGCTTCTTATGATTAATGTACTAGTACTGAGTACTCTTCTGATCTCCTCGCGTGCAATTTCAAAGATGATTTATATACCCAATAAATTTCTTGGGTCATTGGTAATGATCTTATCTTTTGTTGGTGTTTTTTCAATAAGGAACAGCCTATCAGACTGTATTTTTGCTATAATTTTTGGGTATATTGGATATATCTTGAGGCGACTAGATTGGCCCCTAGTCCCACTCGTTTTAGGTCTAGTTCTGGGCTCAATTATACTGGAACGAATGACTGCAGGAGCCAGTCAGGTTAGATCACTCATGGATTTGGTAAATCGACCTGTTTCGTCAATACTTGCCATATCCATTCTTGTCGTTCTAATCTTTGTTATCTGGTCAACTATAAAACATCGTCGATCATATGAGACCTAAAGTTTAAAAAGGGAGAAAGAAGATGAAAAAATTAATATTGGCTGCATTTTTTGCGGCGACTGCTGGTACTTGGGTCGCGGCACCCGTAGCTGCAGAGTATCCAGAAGGGCCAGTACAATTTGTTGTACCTTGGCCTCCTGGTGACTTTGAAGACATTCTGACACGTATGATTGCTGCAGACATGCAGAAGGCGACAGGTCAATCAGCTTCTGTTGTGAACAAACCCGGCGGCGGTGATGGACCCTTCCCTGGAGCTTTAGAAGTACTTAATGGACCTACAGATGGCTCCATGGTGGGCTCTTTTGTTATAGGCGTGCCCGTTGTTGGTCCACTAATCGATATTGGCATAGAGGATGATAGTTTCACACCAGTTGGAATCTTCTTAACTTATCCTTTTGTCCTAGCCGCGTCGGGTAGTGCACCTTATAAAAATATGGCTGAACTTGCAGCATATGCAAAAAATAACGATGTTGTTTTGGGTCACTTTGGGGGTGGACTAGCGCCAACACAAGCTTCATTTGCAGGCGCAAAAAAGTTAGGTTTTGAATTCGCAGATGATAGTGCATTTGATATGTTAGATTGCAACACACTTTCGGCTGGTGATGCTGATGTGATTAACACTACCTTGGCACTAATTGAGCCCTGTCTCGATGAAATCAATGTCCTCGCCAGCATTGGTGAAGAGCCAATCAGTAAGCTGGGTGGAGTAAAAACCTTAGCGGATCAGTCTGGTATCAATAATTTGGAGTTGTGGAATGGCTTGTTTGTGAAAAAAGGCACTCCTCAGGCTATTATTGATAAGTTGGCTGAAATCGCGTCTGCAACAATGGCCGGTGCTGAGGCACAACAGCTGATGAAAGAAACAGGAGCACGAGTTTACTGGCAAGATCAGGCTGCATCTGAAGCTCGTATTGTGGTTGACCGGAAAAAATTAGCTGAACTAAACGCCATAAATGAAGAGTGATTTGAAACCAATTAGGGACCACATTAGTCTGTGGTCCCATTGATAAGTATAAGATGAGACGACTTAAACTTGGTATATTGCAAACCAACCATGACAAATCAGTTGAGGTAGGTGACGCTTACCCTGATGATGCGCATCGCTTTCGTGATTTGTTCGATGCGCAAGAAATACGGTTTGAGTATAAAGTTTACATGACAATTGGTGGGCAAGTTCCAGCAACGCTAGACGAGCAAGACGCTTTTCTTATAACAGGCAGCCCACTTAGTGTATTAGACAATCATTTATTTACAAACGACTTAGTAGCCTTCGTTCGAGCCTGCGACGCTGCGAAAAAACCGCTTATTGGTGCCTGTTTTGGGCATCAATTTATAGCTGATGCTCTGGGTGGGACAGTTAAAAAATCAAAAAATAGTTATAATGTGGGTGTTGAGGATACTAATTTCTTTGAAAAAAAACTATGGATGAAACCAAAACAACAACGATTGCCAATGTATGTCTTTCATGAAGACGAAGTTACTCATCTACCTGAAGGTACGCAACTTTTAGGCTCAACACCTAATTGTAAAATTGCCAGTTTTTCAAAAGGAAAACATATTTTTACAACACAGGCACATCCTGAATTTACTCAAGAATTTATGGCATCAGTAGTTTCATACACGGCTCAAAAAGACCAAAGTTTTGATCCAACGGTTGCTATATCACAGTTAAATTTTACGACAAAAGGCCATATCTTTGCAAATTGGTGTACAGAGTTTTTAAAAGGAAATTTGTGATGTTTGATAATGGCAATTTAAATTTATTTGATCATGACAGTTTTGCCCATGGCGTTCCCCATAATACATTTGCAAGATTGCGAAAAGAAGACCCATTATCTTGGTCCGAGGGAGATAGTGACACACGTGGATTTTGGAACCTTACGCGTTATGCTGATATTTTAAATGCAAATAAGGAAGGCCATATTTTTTCATCGGCTCAAGGAATACGTGTAGAGGATCAAACTCATGAGGAGTATTTGGCTCGGCGGACATTCCAAGAAACTGATATCCCAGAACATACTGGTACCCGACGCCGAGTTAATCCTAAATTTGCAAAACCAGTCGTTGCCAATTTTGAAAATGTTATCAGAAACCTAGCATCGACTATTATTGATAATGCGATTTCAAAATTGGAATTTGATGCTGTGGAAGAGATAGCGAAACAATTGCCGATGATGATGCTGGGACGAATTTTGGGCGTGCCTGATAGTGACCTTGATTGGTTAGTTGAAAAGGGAGATGCCTTGATTGGAAATACGGATCCTGATTTTACGCAGCACGTTGTAGATAAAGTTGATACAGATGCTTATCGGTTTATGCCGTTTCGTAGTCCAGCTGGCAAACAACTTTATGATTATGCTGCTGAAGTTTTAGCAGGAAGAAAAGTCATAGATCCGGAAGGTGTGCTGGCGCGTATGATTTCAGGCGATGACCAACTTGATGAATTAGAGTTTAAAAATTTCTTTTGTCTTCTAATTGCTGCTGGCAATGACACCACTCGATATTCGATTTCAATGGCATTAAATCTTCTGTCACAAGATCAAAAACTGATCCCAAAATTAAAAACAGGGCAATATTGGGATACTGTCGCCGATGAAATTATAAGGCTCGCATCGCCGACAATGCATTTTAGGCGAACTGCAACAAAAGAAATTGAGTTGCATAATAAGACGATCAAAAAAGGTGATAAGGTCCTCCTTTGGTTTGTTTCTGGAAGTAGGGATGAAGCTGTTTTTGACAACCCTAACGAGGTTCAATTGGACCGCACACCTAATAGGCACCTAGCATTTGGACAGGGTGGAGCGCATGTTTGTTTAGGCATGCATCTTGCGAAGCTCGAGGTGCGCATCACATTAGAAGAATTGGTGAAAAGAGTTGATTTTATTAAAGCTATTGAGCCGCCAACCTGGACGCGCTCAAATTTTATCTGTGGTGTTAAAAAGCTCAGGGTAAAAGTGGGGTGACGTAATTATGCTTAATGGTGACATAACCAGAACTAGAGCACTTTTTTGCGATCTTTTAAATTTACCACGTGGTAAGTATTTACCTCCTAATGTTGCTGCGTCTGGAAAGGTTGGCTTTGCCCGAGGTGCCTTTGCAGTGAGTTTTGATCGTGATTTGCTTGCGGTGCCCGGCTGTGGGTTCTACGATGGGTTGCCTGATATGGAATTAGTGTTGGATGAAGAGCGTCGAAAATCCTGGCAACCTAAAACGGAAATAGCGCTCGGTGATTTGCAGGTCGACGATCAACCTTTTGGACTATGCGCGCGTTCCCAATTGAAACGCACTGTTTCTGAGTGGGCTAACTTTGGCTTAACGCCCAAGGTTGGTTTGGAAACTGAAGCATACTTGTTTCAAAAAGACGAGGATGGTGTATGGCGGCCCTATGATACTCCTGGAGCCTTTGTTTATGGGACTGGGCCAGCCAATGACCCCCTTGGTGTGATGGATGATATTTGGGAAATGGCCTCTCATTGTGAAATTCCAATCGAAAGTATGAATGGTGAATTTGACAACGGTCAATTTGAGCTGACTCTTAAATTTGATGACCCAGTAAGAGCATGTGATGATGCGTTCTTGATGCGAATGATGGCTCGCGAAATTGCATTAAAAAAAGATTTATTAATTACCTTTTTGCCAAAACCAATCCCAGATCGCGGTGGGTCTGGACTCCATGTTAATTTTAGTTTTATCGATAGTGTCGGTCAAAATGTAATTGCCCCTGATGGATCTTTGGCCGAAATCTCTAAACAGTGTGTTGCTGGGTTAATTTGCCATCACGAAGGTCTATCAGGTCTGTTAGCATCAACAGTTAATAGTTATGACAGATTAAACCCTGCGAGTATGGCTGGTTATTGGGCCAATTGGGCAGAAGATCATCGACTTGTAACCACTCGGACTTCGACAAAATCCTCTAAATCAGCGCGATTGGAACATCGAATGGCAGATTGTGCTTCTAACCCATATCTAGCTGTTACGTCTGTGCTACAAGCTGCCAAAATTGGAGTTACAAAAAAAATGATACTATCTCCTGCTGAGGATTTGGATGGGATGGAAAATACTCGTGCGTCAAGGCATGTGCCTCCAAGTCTTGATAGGGCTATTGAGGCGCTTGATACTGACAAACAATTACGCACTGCTGTGGGTACGTTATTATGTGATGCGTTAATTTATCTGAAAAGGGATGAATTTAATAGGCTGAAGGGTAAAACAGTAGACCAGGTTCGAGATTTTTATCTACCGTTTATATAATGGTTAAACTGATAAAGTAATAATTTGTCAAAAACTGGCTTTTAAGCTGAATTTTTGTGCAGATAACAAAGGACAATTATGACTAATACGCAAATTTCCACCCATGATGCGGCGCCAGATAACAGGAATGATAATATTATTATTTACGTAGATGGTGACTTGCTACACCGTGATGATGCAAAGGTTTCTGTCTATGACTCTGGTTTTATGCTGGGTGATGGCATTTGGGAAGGCCTTCGTCTATATGATGGATGGCTGTCTTTTTTGGATGAGCACCTCGACCGTCTTTATGAGGCAGCTTTGTATATAGATCTTGATATTGGTCTTACTCGTGAACAGCTAACTTCTGCAATCTGGAGGACATTGGAAGCTAATAAAATGGAGACTGATGTCCACCTTCGTGTGATGGTAACTCGTGGACGTAAAAAGAAACCTTTTCAGCATCCGCATCTTAGTATTTTTGGCTCAACAATTGTGATTATTGCTGAACACTCAAAACCTGATAATAGCATAATTGATCGCGGTATTAGGTTGCATACTGTCCCGCATCATCGGGGACTGCCTTTAACGCAAGATGCAAAATTGAATTCACACTCAAAATTGAATTGTATAATTGCTCTAAACCATGCCATTCGTGCTGGTGCTGATGAAGCACTCATGCTAGATCCATTTGGGTTTGTTAACACCACAAACGCTTGTAATTTTTTTATTGTCCGCAACGGAGCTGTTTGGACGTCGACTGGTGATTACTGCATGAATGGGATTACGAGACAAAAAGTCATTGATATTTGCAGTGAAAATCATATCCCAATATTGGAACGTAACTTTTCACTTGTGGACAGTTACGGGGCGGATGAAGCTTTTTTAACTGGAACATTTGGAGCGCAATCTCCCGTATTTGAGATAGACGGGCGAGTCATAGGTAGCGGCAAAGCTGGGCCAGTTTTTAATCGGATCAGACAATTTTATAAGGATAAAATCAGAACTAATATTGTGGATTATGGCTGAGCATTCCTACTGATATTTGAAGGCTCTGTGTAGAACTATTTAAACTTTTTCAATTTATTAGGTTTAACTTAAAAATATACTAAGCGATTATTTCGTAATTTGATAGAAATTTTGAAACGCGTTCCAGGCCAGTTTTCAATATTTTTGGATTATTGGCGTAGCCTATGCGAACATATCCCTCCATTCCCAGGGCTGATCCTGGCGTAAACATTACCCCTGCATCTTTTATTAGAGCGACGCATAGGTCGTAAGAGCTAATATCCAAGTGATACCTAACCAACGCGGTTGTACCTGATTTAGGTTTCACCCATGAGAGTTTATCTTCATTTTCAATCCATAGCTCGAGATTTGCAAGATTTCCTCTGGTAATGTTATGTGCACGCTCTAATAATTTCACATGGCCTTCCAAGGCTATCGTAGCAAAATGATCATCAATCATTCCCACACTTATTGTATCGTAATCGCGATGAATCATGACCTCTTCAATGAAATCAGTTGGTGCTGCAATCCACCCTAATCTTAAACCAGCGAGGCTGTACGCCTTAGACATACCGGCTGTACTTATTCCCTTTTCATAAATATCTGCCATGGAAGTTGTCATTCCATGTCCTCTCTGATCAGTACCACGATAAACTTCGTCGCAAAGCACCCATGCCCCGACATTTCGCGCAATTTTAGCTATTTCATTGAGCATTTCTTTTGGAATAAGCGCCCCGGTAGGGTTGTTAGGATTCGTAAGTGCTATGAGCTTTGTGTCTGAATTGGTTAGTTTTTCTAATTTATCCAGATCTGGCATCCACCCCATTTCTTCTTGGAGATGCAAAAGATCGATTTCTGCACCAATGCTTTTCGGGATTGAATAATGTTGCTGATAGGTGGGTACGATGGATACAACTCGATCATTAGGCTCTACTACTGTTTTATGAACGAGCATATTTGCACCGATTGTGCCATGTGTGACTAAGATATTTTTATTTTGTTGTTTTTCATATAAAGTGGAGATCGCGTTGCGAAGTCGATCTGATCCTTTAATATCACCATATGTCATTTTTAAAGGTAACAAGGCTGAAAGGTCAGTTTCATTTCTTCCAGTTACATTTAAAAGCTCTTTTAAAGTCAGACTTTCGACACATGTTTCTGCCAAATTAAAATCACATATATTTTCCCACTCATTCATCCACATTTCGACGCCAAATGTATCTATTTTCATGTCATTCACCTGATTTATTTGACAACTACTAGCAATAGTTAATGAGTTATAACCTTTTGTATAAAAATAGTAAATTTATAAAACATAAAATCACAGTGCAATTCAAAAGTATTAATAGATCGGATCAAACTTTTTGAAGTAGGTTAAGTGCAGATCTCGGTACTAGTTATTGTTCTATTAGCCGTATCTTTCGCTACCTGCGAACCAATCGTCGAAGCCAGGCTCAGTTCGAATGACGACAGACTTCTTTGTTAAATAGCTACGAAGTGCATCCCATCCGTTTTCTTTACCAAATCCGCTATCTTTGACGCCACCCCAGACTGATCGTGGATCGTTCCGATGGTGGTCATTAAGCCAAACGATACCCCCACGGATTTGATTTGATAATCTGTGCCCACGCGCTATATCCCGAGACCAAATCGAAACGCCAAGACCAAATTCGCCAGCGTTTGCGAGCTCTGTTGCTTCCTGATCTGTATCAAATGACGTGATTGAGATCACAGGTCCAAAGACTTCGTCTTTAAATAAACGATGGTGTGGTTGGACATCTGCAAAAATCGTTGGTCGGATGTAGTATCCATTGGCGAAAGGGTCATTTAAATCAAGCTCCTCAGCGCCTGCAACCTGCCTTCCACCCTCGGATAGGGCCTTAGCTATGAAATAGTGACAACGTTCTAGTGCCGATTTGGATATTACTGGGCCCATTTGAGTGCCGAGATCCATAGGGTCTCCTAATTTTATCAAGGCGGCTCGAGCAGCTAATTTTTCAATAAATAGTTTATAGATGTTTTTTTGAACAATAATTTTTGAACCGGCGACGCAGGTTTGACCAGATGCCACGAATGCCGCGAACAAAACACCTGCAACTGCTGCATCGATCTCGGCATCTTCGCAAACAATAATGGGTGTTTTTCCACCAAGTTCCATTGTACTTTCGACTAGTCGCTGACCAGCCTGGCTGGCTACTTTACGGCCTGTTTCTGTTCCACCAGTCAAGTCAATATAATTGATATCATTTGCGGCGCACAATGCCGCCCCAGTAGCAGGCCCTCCCGTTACAACATTTACCACGCCGTCCGGCAGTCCAGCCACTTTTGCTAGAACTGCGATCGCCAGTGGGGAAACTGGTGCAAGTTCTGATGGCTTAATCACGCAAGTATTTCCTGCCGCAAGTGCTGCTGCAAGTTTCTTCATTAAGATTAGCACTGGGTGGTTCCAAGGGGTGAGAAGGGCTACTGGGCCGCGGGGCTCATAATGGGTGAGGGTTACATAACCACCTTTGAGCCGATTAGACTCTCCCTCCAAGCCCAGTGCAATACTGGCAAAGTATTCCAACCATTCTGGTATCCGTGCCATCTGAGCTTTCATTTCGCGGAGTGCGCGGCCAGTGATAGTGGTCTCTAAAACAGCTAGTGCTGGAATGTTTTCACGTATCACCTCTGCAAATTTGAGGAGGTGTTTGCTACGGTCAAAAGCGTCTAAACTTGACCAGATTGGAAAAGCAGAACTTGCCGCGTTAACAGCTTTTTGTACATCTTCCGCAGCAGAATCTGGGACAGTAGTAAAGCGGGTTCCAGTCGCAGGGTTCATCACAATGATCTGATTAGATTGAGATGCTGGATGGAATTTCCCACCGTAAAATATGCCTTTATTGGTTTCTGGTGTTAAGAGTTCTTCAATTATATTTGGCATTTTAATCCTCATTTTGATTAGCATCAGTTAGTGCATAAAGATTTGCGATCAGCAACTTGGTATTGATAGCTGTTAAAAATTTTTTGAGATTACTTTTTATGTGGTGAAATGTATATGAAATTATAATAAGTTACCTTTAAATGTTTATTTAAATAGAAATAAAATTGACGCTAGCTACTCGGAAAGGCTACCGTTTGTTATTGAAGCAAAGGTTGCAAAACAGTTTTAAAATATTTGTTTGCTTTGTTGGTTAGGAAAAAGAAATGTCTGTAAATAGCAGTGGGGTTAAAAAAATGATGCAAGCAGCTCTACTTACCGAATACTCTAAGCCGCTAGAGATAAAAACTGTACCCCGGCCGGTTCCTAAAGTTGACGAAGTTTTAGTAAAAATAGAGGCAAGTGGAGTCTGCTTTACTGATGTTCACATTTGGCGTGGTGAACATGCTGCGCCAGATCCATTGCCGTTGATAATGGGCCATGAGGGCGTTGGTACGGTCGTTGAACTTGGCGCTGCTGGCGGACGCTTAAAAATTGGTGATAGGGTTGGTATTGGTTACGTATTTGGAGCCTGTGGAGATTGTAGAGAGTGTTTAACAGGTGGTGAAAATTATTGTGGAGATTTTGATGCTACTGGCTTTAACGTAAGTGGTTGTTTTGCTGAATATGTATGCATGCGACACGAATGGGCTAATCGTATTCCTAAAAATATTGATGCTATTCAGGCAGCACCCTTAATGTGTGCAGGAGCTGCAGCTTATTCCTCCTTTAAGAAAACGTCGGTTAATACTGGAGATACTTTAGCAATTTTTGGGCTTGGCGGATTAGGTCAATATGCTGTTCAAATTGCCAAGTTGTCTGGGGTGCGTGTTATTGCTGTAGATGTAAGCAAAGACAAATTGGAAAAAGCCAAAGAACTGGGAGCGGATGAGGTTGTTCGCGCAGACGAAAGTGCTGGAAGTGCAATCAAGGATCTCGGTGGTGCGGATGGTTGCGTTAATTTTGCACCGGTTGCGGCGACGTGGCCGCTAATGCTGGCGGCATGCAACCCACGCGCCAACATTGTTCTTACCGCAGTTCCGGCGGATCAGATGGCATTTTATGCGCATGAAGTTATTGAGCGTGGTTTGCAAGTAATCGGTAGTTCTGCATCAAATCGCCAAGAAATGAATGAAATTTTAGCATTGGCCGCCGGTGGTAAAGTCAAAGGGGTCATTAATCCTCGTCCTTTTAAAAAAATTAATGATGCTTTGTCTGAGTTAATAGATGGTAAAGTCGAAGGACGAAGCGTTTTAACATTTGACTAAAATGTATGTTAGCAAAAAAATAGAGGGGCTTTAAATGGACTTGCAGCTTAGTGGTAAAAATGTATTAATTACAGGGGCTTCAATGGGCATTGGTGCACATCTTGCGGAAACATTTGCAGAAGAAAAGGTAAATTTGCATCTCACAGCGCGCAGTACAGATAAACTTGAAAAATTAAGAAATAGGATCCTTGCCAGTCATGACGTGGATGTAACCCTTCATTCGAGTGATCTCACTAAGAGTGGCGCTTGTGAAGAGTTGTTTGAGTCAGTTGGTGCCATTGACATACTTGTAAATAATGCTGGGGCAATTCCTAGTGGTAACCTTTGGGATGTTGATGAAGAGTCTTGGCGGAAAGGTTGGGACTTGAAAGTAATGGGATACATCAACCTTTGCAGATTATTTTATAAAAAAATGCAGCAGCAAGGTGAGGGTGTGATTATCAATAATATTGGAAATGGCGGTGAGGTGTTTGATGCAAAATATATTGCTGGCACAACTGGAAATGCCAGCCTGATGGCTTTTACCCGTGCTCTAGGTGGAAATAGCTTAGCAGATAATATCCGAGTAGTTGGCGTCAACCCAGGGCCGGTCGACACCGACCGAATTTATAACATGTTAAAAAAGCGTGCAAAATCAGAATTGGGTGATGTTAATAAATATAAAGATTTAGAGGCAACCTATCCTCTTGGAAGGCCTGCTCATAAACATGAAATATCTGATCTTATCGTGTTTTTAGCTTCTTTTCGATCAGGCTACACTTCGGGTACTATATTTACGGTTGATGGTGGGATCACATCCCGTCGTTCGATCATTTGATATTGGGCTCCTTATGCATCTCGATGCTAAAGTAAAACGAATTGGTATTTTGTTACCCTCTTCAAATTCTGTTTTGGAGCCGCTTGCAGCAAAAACTAATGTAGGATCGAATATTTCATTTCACTTTTCACGCTTAGGGGTAATTGATATTACGCTGGCCTCAAATTCTATAAATCAATTCACTTTAGCGGCCCAGTGTGACGCTGGAAAATTACTATGTGATGCCAATGTCGATTGTGTAATTTGGGGTGGTACATCGGCCAGCTGGTTGGGCTTACAACATGACATTGATTTTTGCACATCATTTACTCAAAAAACGGGCGTTTCGGCGGGTACTTGTGTTCTTGAAATGAACCAAATTATGGCGAGTGATAGAGTAAAAACTTATGGTCTTGTTACGCCCTATACTTCTGATGTTCAGTATCAAATTATTGAAAACTACAAAACCCTTGGATTTTCTTGCGTCAGTGAGCAACACTATGGGGGTATATTAAGTAATGATTATGCGTCAATACCGACTGCGCAAACAGAAAAGATGGTGCGTTTGGTAGCCAAGAAAAACCCAGATATCATCATAATCATGTGCACAAACATGCGCGGTGCTAGGGTTGCGGCAACATTAGCACCTGAATTGGGAATCCCAATCATGGATAGTGCTACTGTTGCGATACAATCAGGCCTGCGGCTAGTGGGTTAGACTTTTCTTTCAAGTTTCACCATAACTGTGGCCATTTTTAAGTGTTAAATAATTCGTCAATACTTATTTAAATAATTTCACACGCTTCATCAAATTTTAGTCTGTAGGAGCGGTCACGTACCTTATCTCCTCCAACACCATGACCAATATTTATAAGCATGCTGGCTCGCCAACTGCTATTGGCATAAAAACTTTCGTCTATTTTACTAGCGTTGAAGCCAATCATTGGGCCACAATCCAAACCAAGAGAGCGAGCCACTACAATTAAATATCCGGTTTGGAGCCATGTGTTGAGGGCTGCTTTTTTAGCCAGTATTTCCTCGGGCTGGCTAGCTACAGCTTGGGCATCCAATTGAGGTGCAAGGTTTGGAACATACTTATGAAATTCGATATCATGTGCCACGATCGCTACCACTGGTGCAGACTGGATTTTTGGTCGGTTTCCCTCTCCAGCAGCGTCAATTACTTTTTTCCGTGATTCTTGTGAGGTCACAAATGTAAGCCGCATTGGGCAGAAGTTTGACTCTGTTGGTCCCATTTTTACAATTTCATAAAGTTGTCGCAAAACATTGTCGCTTACAGGCTTATCAGTATAAAAGCGGTGAGTTCTTGCTGAGATGAAGAGTTCGTTGAGATAGTCAGGTTGAGTCATTTTGTTTCTCTTTATTGATTGTAAATTGTTAGTTGATTGGCCTACAAAATTTCTGTAAATTTATTATGGTCTAAAAAAGCCTGTTTGCCAACTTTGCTAATTGTCGTTGCTAAATCACGTATCTTTTTTGTATTCAAAATAGCATTTAAAACACCTTATATTTTTTCCAAAATAACCACGATGCGGAACAGTAATACTGTATTGCGGTTTTTAGTTGACGCCCACTGATTCAATATGCACCTATATCTGGAGTAGAAGATAATATTTTAACGGTGAATCTATCAATATGAGTACCCCGCCGGCTTACGAATTAAATGTTATCAATGGGATTATATGTCGTCATGCCGTTTGCCCAAGGCATGGCAGGTTTGTTTTTAAGGGTCGATTAGGAGAATACCATGATTAATAAAATAGTAACGGCAACTTATGCTATAGCAGCAATTTTGTCAGGGTCGGTCGCCCTTGCACAGGCCAATTTGACTGCAGAGACAGCGTCGCCGGGTAGTGCCCCTGGAGTATCGGTCATTGCTCTATCTGAGGTAGCAGCAAAATCTGGTGTAGCAAATATGCAGGTAAGCACGGGTCAAACTCTGACCAACTCGGTTCAAAACGTCGCGGAAGGCAAAACTGATGTAGCAGCAGCACCTTTTGTTTTGCCATTTTTAATGTCAAAAGCTGTTGGTCCTTACGCAAAGCTTGGTAAAGAAAAAGGGGCTGAGCTAACTGCCAATTTAGCTGTTTTGTATAGCTATAGAATTGCCTGCCAAGGTCTTTACGCCTATGATAGCGCAAATTTCCCAGGCTATGATGGAATTAAGGGAGCGACGGTTTTCAATGGCCCACCGCGTGGAGCAGCGTTAACAAATGCGCGTGATTTAGTCCGTATTGTCACTGGTCTTGAGGAAAAGAAAGACTATACGGCTGTTCAGGTTAACTGGGGACAAGCAGTTAAAACTATTCAGGATGGTTCAGCAGATGCGATGGTTCTACCTATGAGTTTCCCAGATGGACGTATGACTGCAGCTCTTTCATCAGGTGATATGACTATATTCTCAATGCCCACTAAGGCTTTTAATGGTGATACTTTTCAAAAGTTCACTAAAAGGCCAGGTACGGTAGCTGTTACGCTTCCGATATCTGATATGGGATGGGGTGCAGGAGTAACTGTAAAATCTGAGGATGACCAATTCCGTTGCCCCGGGACAGTTGGTGGCGAAATTGTAAATAAGTCTATGGATTTTGACACAGCAAAAGGTCTTACTGCAGCTTTCCTTGATGGCTTGGACAGTGTCTACAAAGCTAAAGCACCATTCATGCCAAACTCATGGCATGGTGAAACCGATATTGCACTGACTGATATGTGTGGCTTGAACCCATTAAAGTATCATCCTGGTGCAGTGGCTGCTTGGGAAGAAGCTGGTTATAGCCTTCCAGATTGCGCCAAGTAAACGGCTTAAATTCTAAAGCGTCCGCGCGAATAAGTGCGGGCGCTTTTATTATGCTTCATTTAGAATCAAAATAATTTTCTTGGAAGGCTAGAGAATGTCGGTTGCTACAAAAGATGGCGGTGTCGCTCAAGACTTTGGCCTTAAACTGGTATATTTTCTGACTGTATTGATGGTTGTCATTGGTCTAATTAATGCTACGCCTGGGATTCCGGGCTATGATGATCTGGCCGCTCGGTTGACAGGAACACCTGGAACAACTTTCCGAAAATTTCCTTTTGAGTGGTTCTATCCTTTGTTCTTTGCTCTGATGATGCTGATTGTAGCATTGAAGCACTCGCTCTGGCGAGCCTGGTCTGACAGGAGTTTCATCCGTCGTCAATTTGGGCTTTTTATGGACATAGCACTAGTCGTGATGGCTGCAATTGTTTCTTTAACCTATGTGGTGGAAATTGAAGCTATATGTCTAATTGACCAAGTCACTGGTGATCGTGCTCGTCTT
>MDSW01129701.1_pt1 | contig 14541 bp, 13 predicted proteins | sample 811171 | NCBI WGS metagenome assembly MDSW01 (sample SAMN05326641, study PRJNA326480) | marine metagenome | isolation source: seawater | place: Atlantic Ocean: North West | collected 2012 | reverse complement strand
TAATAGAAAAGGTGTTTTTACTATTAGTGTTGAAAATATAAAAATTGATATTGAGGAGTTAGAGATGGACCTTATAGACAGCGGATTAGAGGAGTTAGAGCATGATGAAGAATTAGTAGTAGTATATTGTGACTTTTTAGATTTTAATAATATGCAGAATAAATTAGAAGGTTTAGGTATAGAGATTGCTAATTCCGAGTTACAAAGAATTCCAAATAGTTTGAAAAAAATCACTGAAAAAGAAGCATCAAAAGTATTAAAACTTTTAGATTTGCTGGAAGAGAATGATGACGTACAACAAGTATCTCATAATATGGAATTAACAGAAGGGATCTTAAATGTTCTGGATAGATAATGAAAGATTTATTTGTGTAAAATAAACTGGGTAAAAATGAATATATTGATATTAGGTGGAGGAGGAAGAGAGCATGCATTTGCTTGGAAAATCGCAAAAAGCAGTAGTTGCAATAAGTTGTTTATTGCCCCTGGAAACGCAGGCACTGAAGAAATAGGCACAAATGTTAATATTAATGTAAATGATTTTTTAAGCATTAAAGAGTTTGTACTTCAGCAAGCAATAGAGTTAGTTTTAGTAGGGCCTGAAGCCCCGTTGGTTAATGGGATTTATGATTTTTTTCAGCAGCAGGAATTAGATAAAGTTTGCTTAATTGGACCATCAAAAGAAGGAGCCCAATTAGAAGGCAGCAAGGAGTTTGCAAAGAAGTTTATGATAAGGCATAATATCCCTACTGCAGATTATCAAGCTTTTTCAAAAGAGAATTTAAATGAGGGCTATATTTTTCTTGAAAGTTTAAAGCCACCATATGTATTAAAAGCTGATGGATTAGCCGCAGGAAAAGGGGTTTTGATTTTAGACAATATTCAGGAGGCTAAAAAGGAACTAAAGGCCATGTTAGTAGATTCTAAATTTGGAAAAGCATCATCTTCGGTAGTCATTGAGGAATTTTTAGAGGGTATAGAGCTATCTGTTTTTGTTTTAACGGATGGAGAATCGTATAAAATTTTGCCTTCAGCTAAGGATTATAAAAGAATTGGGGAGGGGGATATAGGTTTAAATACTGGAGGTATGGGCGCTATTTCTCCAGTCCCTTTTGCTGACAGGTTTTATATTGAAAAAGTAGAAAGGGAAATTATTAGGCCGACAATTGAAGGACTTAAGAAAGATAATATTATATATAAGGGATTTTTGTTTGTTGGAATTATCAATGTACAAGGTCAGCCAAAAGTTATTGAATATAATGTTAGGATGGGGGACCCTGAAACAGAAGTAGTAATCCCTAGAATTACATCTGATTTATTAGATTTACTTAAAGGGATTAATGACGGGACATTTAGCGAAAAAGATTTAGAGATTAATCCTGAGTTTGCTACAACAGTAATGCTTGTCTCAGGAGGATATCCTGAAGCATATAAAAACGGAAAAAAAATATCAGGTATTGAATTGGTGGAAAATAGCCTTGTTTTTCATGCAGGCACAAAAAATAATGGTTGTATTAGAACAAATGGAGGAAGAGTTATTGCGCTTACATCTTTTGGAGAGACGATTAAAATAGCATTAGAAAACTCATTTGAAAGCGCAGAGAAAATCTCATTTGAAGGTAAATATTACAGAAAAGATATAGGCTTTGATTTATAAAGGAGCATGTTCTTCATTATTTTTTCTGTGCTTTATCATTTTAGATGTCCATACTACCAAGAAGACAAATATCACACCGATGTAGATATAGTTTAAAGAATTCCCTAATGCCTCAACACCAGTAAAAATTAAATTGAAAAAATCTGCAATTGCATAAAATACGTCTTTCATAATTTTTGTTTTAATTTACTGTTGCAAATTTAAATATTTTTATCAAGTATTATGTTTTTAAAGCACCTTATCAATCCAAAGCCCTCAATAATACTTCTATTTATTGTTTTTTGCATAGTACTTGTTATTTTGCCATTATTCCAGTTTGGAATAAGCACTGTGTTTTACCATTCTCATCTCCCCCCTCTAGCCGTCCTTTCTTTGGCATTAATCATTCCTTTTTTCTTAAGTACGGGCTTAAATAATATCATTTATGACAAAAATATTATCCGTAAAGATAATTTTGTGGTTGGATTTGTATTCATTTTAATTAGCAGTCCTTTTATTAACAGTGTTGAAATCTGGGGAGCATCTTTTTTGTTGTTATTTGCATTTAATTTTTTACTCGAAAGCTATCAAAAAGATTTGCCATTTTCTTATTTTTATAACGCATCCATTATATTAGGCTCTTTAACTTTTATTTTCCCTAACTTGATTTGGCTAGCATTAGTTATTGTTATATGGGGGATTAATTACAGTAATCTAAATTGGAGAGTTATTTTTACTATTCTTTTAGCATTAGCTACTCCCTATTTATTCTACTTTGTTTTTGTTTTTGTTTCAAGGGGATCTTTTTTAGCGCCTAATTTTTTTGATTTCACATTGGTTAGTTTGCCATATTTTCAAGATCTACATCAAGCAAAAATAATTTGGTTATGCATATTGGCATTAATAATGCTGTTTTCTTTTCTTGAGTTGTTTTTGTGGTTATACAAAAAGAGTATTAAATCTAGAAGAACCTTTATAACTATTATTTGGTTTTTTCTCATTACCACTTTGATTGCCATTTATTCTAGTTGGCAGTATTTTTATTTTGCATTAGTTCCACTAGCAGTTATTATTGGCAATTATTTTGTTTATACTAGCAAAAGGAAGGTAGCTAACATATTATTTTTTTTGTTAGTAATTTCTTCCTTCTATTATAAATATATGATTGGTTTTAATGTGTAAGTTTGCAATATAAAATATAAGCGTATGAAATTTGGTGTTGTTGTATTTCCCGGTTCAAATTGTGATATGGACATGATGTATGTTCTAGAAAATATCATGAATCAGAAAGCAGTCAAAATTTGGCATAAGGACACTGATTTACAAAATGTTGACTTTGTTATTCTTCCAGGGGGATTCTCTTATGGAGATTATCTGAGATCAGGAGCTATTGCAAAATTCTCTCCTATTATGAATGAGATAATAGGCTTTGCAAATGCGGGAGGTTATGTAATGGGAATATGTAACGGATTTCAGATTTTAACCGAAAGCGGGTTATTGCCTGGGGCGCTTTTACATAACACATCACACAAATTTATTTGCAAGAATGTTTATTTAAAATCAAGCACTAACGATACAGTAATCACAAAAAAGTATAACGATAAGCCAATTAAAATTCCCATTGCTCATGCAGAAGGCAGGTATTTTGCCCCAAATGACACTTTAGAGTCATTAGTAGACAATGACCAGATTTTGTTTAGGTACTCTGATCTATATGGGAATATTACCGATGAAGCAAATCCTAATGGATCAGTCATGAATATTGCAGGTGTTTGCAATAAAGAAAGAAATGTTTTTGGGCTGATGCCACACCCAGAAAGGGCGTCAGATAAAGAATTGGCAAATCAAGACGGAAGACTCTTATTTGATAGTATTATTAAGTCTCTATAATCAAGGCAAAAAGCCAGAAAGACTTACAAAACAGCTTGCTTAAGATAAAATCTTCTAGAATTACATAGATGATTAATACGCCTAATATCTGATTAATATTCATTTGAAATTATTTTATACCCATCGTCATATACAATTTTATTTTTTAATAATCAACTTTAAATTAGCGTTAATTTTTTAACAATTAAGGTTGATAAATTATTGTCTTTTTTTAAAATCAATATTGGACTTTTAAATTTTAAATTAAATATTTGTGATGTTGTTTATCAATATTCCTTTTTTGTATAGTTTGTGGAAGTTAGCAGTATTAGGCTAAGACCAAGGAGGAGCCAGTTTTATTAGGCATAACTGCATTTTGTTAGCAATCAATTGTTGAAAAAGACTCAAGCTGAGTTATTTGTTAATCTTGTTTAATTGTACATTAGTTTCCAATAAAACACGTTAAAATTTTTTTATTATGCATATTGAAACAATTTTTAAAAGAAGTCATTCAAAGATGCCGTTTCAAATCAAGAAAATTACTGAAGCGATATTAAAGGCGATGATATCAGTTGAAAATGGCAGCTCAGAAGAAGCTGAAGGTATTGCGAAGCAAGTGTACGGAAGTTTGTTAGACCGTAAAAATAAAATACCAAACTACGTTCCAAATGTAGAGGAAATACAAGATTTAGTTGAGCAAACTCTAATGAAAAGTGAATTTTTAGATGTTGCAAAGGCATATATTTTATACCGAAATATACAAACAAAGAAAAGACAAAGAAATATATTTGAGAGAAGAATGACGCTAAAACCTTTTGAATACCCAGAACTATACGCATATGTGCCTGCAATTAGGCATTCGTATTGGATTCATACTGAATTTAACTTTACTAGTGATATACAAGATTTTAAAACGCATTTATCTGAAGTTGAAAAAAACGCAATTAAAAATACGATGCTAGCAATTTCACAGATTGAGGTAGCCGTCAAAAACTTTTGGGGCGATATATATCAGAAAATACCTAAGCCAGAGGTGGGAGCAGTAGGATCTACTTTTGCCGAAAGTGAAGTTAGGCATACAGATGCCTATTCACATCTTTTAGAAGTTTTGGGGCTAAATAAGGAGTTTAAGGATTTGAAAAAAAATCCTGTCATTATGAAGAGAGTTAGATATCTTGATGCGGCCTTAGTTAGTTCAAAAAGCGAAAACGATAGAGAGTATACAGAATCTATTTTATTGTTTTCTCTTTTCATTGAACATGTTTCATTGTTTTCTCAATTCCTAATAATCATGGCATTTAATAAACATAAAAACATGTTAAAGGGGATCTCTAATGTTGTAGAGGCGACCTCAAAAGAAGAGCAAATTCATGGGGATTTTGGTATTGATATAATTAAAATCATAAAGAAAGAAAACCCAGAGTGGTTCGACGATGAGTATGAAGAAAAAATTCAGGATATGTGTAAATCTGCCTATGATTCTGAAAGTGCAATTGTAGATTGGATCTTCGAAAAGGGCGAGTTGGATTTTCTTCCAAAAGAACAAATTAAAGAGTTTATAAAAGATCGTTTTAACAGATCTCTAGAGAGTGTTGGCGTCAATAAAGTTTTTGAAACAGATAAATCTCTAGTAAATCAAACAGAATGGTTTAATGATGAAATTATAGGCACAAAACATGTAGATTTTTTTGTAAAAAGATCTATAAACTATAGTAAAAAAACACAAAGTATAACAGCTGATGACTTATTTTAGAATATGCAAAAAATAAAAAAAAACCACAACACAAGTAAACACAAAAATGACGCTAATTCTCATTATGAGAATTTGTTAAATGCGCGTAAGGCAGCAGTAAATACATTTAAATCCACAGCAAACAAGGACAAAAAATCTGAAAAAAGTAAGTGTTCAGGTAACTTTAAATGGCTCACAGAGCACAGCCGAAATTTTCTGGCTGCTGGCTACGTGCCTCAGGGATTTAAAGCTGAAGATCGTATTAGAGAAATAGCAAACAGGGCTGAAGAAATTTTAGGTATTAAAGGTTTTAGTAACAAATTTTTTAATTACATGGGTAAAGGGTTTTATTCTTTGTCCTCTCCCGTTTGGTCTAATTTTGGGAAGAAAAGAGGTTTGCCTATTAGTTGTTTTGGATCAAATATTGCTGATGATATGGGGAATATTTTATATACTCAGTCTGAAGTAGGGATGATGTCAAAACTGGGAGGTGGGACATCAGGATATTTCGGTCATATTAGACCTCGGGGTGCAAGCGTCAAAAACAATGGAGAAGCTTCTGGATCCGTGCATATAATGCAGTTGTTTGAAACAATGGTAGATGTTGTTAGTCAGGGATCTGTTCGTCGAGGAAGATTTTCCCCATATTTACCAGTTGAGCACAATGATATTTCAGAGTTTTTAGATATTGGAACAGAAGGGAATCCAATTCAAGAATTAACCCATGGTGTTAGCGTGACGGATAAATGGTTAGAAGAAATGATTGATGGGGATGTAGAAAAGCGAGCTATCTGGGCAAAGGTTTTACAGAGACGGGGTGAAATCGGCTATCCGTACATTTTTTTTAAGGACAATGCCAATAACGGTGCTCCTGAAGTATATAAAAACAACAATTATAGTGTTAATGCGAGTAATTTATGCACTGAAATTATGTTGCCTTCAAATGAAAAATGGTCATTTGTTTGCTGCCTTTCTTCGCTAAATGTTTTGCATTATGATGAATGGAAGAATACAGATGCTGTTGAAACCATGGTATTTTTTCTTGATGCAGTTATTAGCGAGTTTGTTGAAAAATTAGATGTTTACAGCGACTCTAAGGAGCTTGATGATCAGCAAACTTTTTTATTTATGAAACGCGCATATGATTTTGCTAAGGACCATAGAGCCTTAGGTCTTGGAGTTTTAGGCTGGCATTCATTCTTGCAATCTAAAATGCTAGCTTTTAATAGCGAGGAGGCATACAGTTTTAATAGCGAAGTATTTGAGCTCATAAAAAAGAAATCGTATGACGCATCTAGTCAGCTAGCAAAAATGTTTGGCGAGCCTGAAGTCTTAAAAGGAGTAGGCAGGAGAAACACTACATTAAATGCTATTGCCCCTACAACCTCATCTGCCTTTATATTAGGGCAGGTTTCTCAGGGAGTTGAACCCATTTGGTCAAATATTTACGTAAAAGATATTGCAAAAACTAAATCAACAATTAAGAACCAATTTTTAGTTAATTTACTTCAAGAAAAAGGAGAGGACAACCAAGAAGTATGGAATAGTATTAGAGACAAAGATGGCTCTGTACAGCATTTAGATTTTTTATCTGAAAACGAAAAAAATGTTTTTAAGACTTATGCGGAAATTGATCAAATGGATATTATTTACCAAGCAGCAAATAGACAGAATCATATTGACCAAGGCCAATCTATTAATCTTATGATTCATCCAGATATGTCTACAAAAGAGATTAATAAAATTTATATTACAGCTTGGGAGCTTGGCTTGAAATCTCTCTATTATCAACACAGCATGAATGCCGCTCAGCAATTTAAGCAGAAAAAGGAATGTGCTTCGTGTGAAGCGTAATATAAATAGCTATTATCACGAAACTTATTAGTGGATAGTGATCGAAATCAAAATTGGGGATTCAATAATTACAGAGAGAACATTAAACAGGCTGCTAATCTAACAAAGATTACTTTTAGTATTTTATTTGTTTATTTGTAGTAATGAAAATATTTTTAAGTACGGGGTTAATTTTTTTAATAACTAGTTGTGCAAATATGGTTGCGCCAACAGGAGGAGATAAAGACATCTCCCCCCCTCAAATCCATAGCATATTAATTTTAGATAATGAAAAGAGTGAGTATAGTAAAACATTGATATTTGAGTTTGATGAATATATTCAGCTAAATAGATGGGATGAATATTTTTATATATCACCGACAATTAAAAAAAGAGCACAAAAAATAATAAAAGGTAAAAAGCTGTTTTTAACTATTGAGGACACGTTAAATAGAAATACTAATTATTATACTGTATTAAATCGATGTATTAAGGATAATAATGAAGGGAATATTTTAGACACACTAAGTTATAACTTTTCAATCAATGATAGTTATGATACTCTTATTCTTAGTGGGAGCCTATTAGATGCATATACGTTATCTTCAATAGAGAATGCTTGGGTTATGCTTTTTAATGAGGATGTAAATGATACTAATATTTTTAACCAAACCCCTCATTATATTGCAAAAACAGATAAGAATGGATTTTTTCATTTCCCTAATTTAAAAGATATAAACTACAAAATTGTAGCGCTTACAGATTTTGATTTCTTTTATGATAAGCAAGAAAAGATTGCTTTTTCAGAAAGGATTGTAAATGCTAGAAAAGACAGCTTTATTTCACTTTTTGGATTTGATCCAATAATTGAATTTGATAGTATAATTACAGACTCTCTAGAAAGAGAATTAGAATTGGATACCTCTAATTCAATTATTCAAGACTCCTTTGCGAGTGGTACCCTTGAGATTATTCTTAATAAGGATACGCCTTCAATATTTCAATTATTGCAAAATGACAAAGTAATAATGGAGATTTCATTTTCAGAAAAACCATATTTAATTGATCCAATAGAACCAGGAGAATATCAGTTAAAGTATATTGTAGATGCTAATGAAGATAATATTTGGAATACTGGCAACTGGGAAATGAAGATGCAACCGGAGAAGGTAGTAAATTATCCTTCAGAGATTATTATCAGATCTAATTGGGATTTGCAGTTAGAGTGGATTATTTCAGAATAAAGCTATCCCTATCTTGTAAAAATTGCAATTTTTTTCTTTTTATTTTTAGGTCATCTAAAGAGATTGCGATTTGCAAAATATCTTCTTTATTTTTATTGCTACTAATTAATTCTTTTCCAACGGCATCAAATATTTTGGAACAACCATTAAAAGAAATATTATTTCCATCTTTTCCTACTCTATTTACGCCAATAGTATAACATTGATTTTCTATTGCTCGGGCTTTTAGTAATGTATTCCAAGCATCAATTCGTTTAACAGGCCAATTTGCCAGATAGATTAAAATATCATAATCCATATTATTACGAGAGAATACAGGAAAGCGCAAATCATAACAAATAAGCGGACAAATTTTCCAGCCAAATTCTTCTATAATCAATCTGTGTTCTCCTCTTGAAAAGTATTTATTTTCTTTAATTAATGAAAATAAATGTCGTTTATCATAAGTTGAGATTTCTCCATTTTTTGAAATCCAAAGCAAACGGTTATATATTTTTTTATTTTCTACAATCATTAAACTTCCCGCAACAGCACATTTTTTTTGCTTTGATATTTCTTTCATCCAAGATACCGTTTTCCCATTCATAGTTTCTGCTAAATGATTGGAAGTAGGGCAAAAAGCTGTATTAAACGTTTCAGGAAGTAAAATGATATCAGTTTCTTTTATACTGCAAATTAATGATGAAAGATGAGAAAGGTTTTGGTCTATATTTTCCCAAAAAAGATGAGGTTGAACCAATGATAAATGCAAAGATTTTTTCATAAAGCAAAATTATAAAAGAAATTAAACAATCAACTTATGTATTAGATTGTGGTAGCTATTCTCTATAAATAGTTTCTAATAAAGTTTGTCCTACAGCATTTAAAGTATTTTTATCAATGTTTTGCATATCATCTTTATGCGTGTGCCAATGTTGGTTGAAATTAGTTTTGGTTCGAGGGTCATACTCAATAATATCAATAGTTGGAATACCTGTAATGGTATTTACATAATAATGATCATCAAGAATTTGTTGAGCATTTTCAAACACAAAGTAACTTCCAAATCCTAAGTTATTTGCTTTGCGCCAGACCTTTTGTAGAATATCTGAAGCAAAATAAGAGGAAGTTTGCTCATGCCTAAAAGTTGCATTTTTAGCTCCAACCATATCCAACAAGATACCGTAGCGAGCAAAGTAGTTAGACTTGTGAGGATTTTTACTCCAATATTGAGATCCTAAACACCAAGAATCTTGCATTATCGGGAATATAGAATTTTCTGGTTGACCATAATCTTCAGCATCAAAAAGGATAATATCTATTCCAATAGCTGGACTTTTTTTACTGAATTGACGTGCCATTTCTAAAAGTATAGCAACTCCACTGCCACCATCATTTGCTCCTAAAATTGGAGAATTTGGGTTTTCTGTATCATGATCTGCAATATGTCTAGTATCCCAATGAGCAAAAAGAGCAATGCGATTATTTTTTTCTACCGAAAAAGAAGCAATAATATTTTTTAAAGTATGATCTTTTCCATCATAAGTTCTGACAGGAGCCTGCTGAATAATCACATTTTCAGTGTATGTCTTGAGTTTTTTTTCCAACCAAAAAGAGCAGTCCTTCCATCCTTTACTGCTGAGAAATCTAGGGCCAAATGACACTTGTTTTTCTACAAAATAATAAGCAGAATCTGCATTAAATACCGGAACTTTGATTTCTATGTTAGGCTCGCTCTTTTTTTGAGATTCAGTGTAGCAACCAAAGATAAGGAAGCAAGATATTAGCAAGATATTATTACGATACATTTACATTAGTTATTTAATTCCCAATCACTTCCATTACGGCCATCTTTAATTTGGATATTGAGTTTATTTAGTTCATCTCTTATTAAATCAGCAGATTTGAAATCGTTATTTGATTTTGCATTTTTTCTTAGTTTTAGCACTAGATCCATTATATCATCAGTAAGGGATTTATTATTTTCATTGCTTATAGAAAAAAGACCTAGTAGATCTATTACAAATAGTTTAAAAAGAAGTTTTAATCTTTCTAGATCAGTAGAATTAATTTCTTCTTTTCCATCTTTTATAGAGTTGATAGCTTTAACTGAATCAAACAAGTGCGCAATTAAGATAGGCGTATTAAAATCATCATCCATTGCTGCATAGCACTTATCTTCTAATTTAGTTACGTCATAGGAAGAGCTCTTCGATGGGATCAATTTCTTCAGACTTTCCATTGCAGACATTAATTTTTTTAGCCCTTTTTCTGCAGCTTTTAATGCATCATTACTAAAATCAAGAGTACTTCTATAATGTGCTTGTAGTATAAAGAAACGAATTGTCATTGGGGAGTAGGCTTTTTCCAATTTTTTATGCTTGCCTGTAAAGAATTCTTCTAGAGTTATAAAATTACCAAGTGATTTCCCCATTTTTTTCCCATCAATTGTTATCATATTATTGTGGACCCAATAATTTGCTGGATTGCAGAAATTGCAGGCATTTGACTGAGCTATTTCTGCTTCATGATGAGGAAAAACTAGGTCCATCCCCCCTCCATGAATATCAAATTTTTTACCAAGATATTTTGCGCTCATTGCTGAACACTCCATATGCCAACCAGGAAATCCCTCTCCCCAAGGAGACGGCCACCTCATAATATGATCAGGGCTTGCTTTTTTCCAAATAGCAAAATCAACTGGCTTTCTTTTTTCAGATTGTCTGTCTAATTGTCTTGTCCCCTCTAAGGTGTCTTCTATATTTCTTCCGGAAAGTATACCGTATGCGTATTTTTCATTATATTTTGTTACATCTAAATAGACAGACCCATTTATTTCATAAGCAAATCCATTTTTTAGTATTTGTTTCACCATCTCAATTTGTTCAATTATGTGGCCTGTTGCTCTTGGCTCAATTGATGGAGGTAAACAGTTTAAGTTTTCCATTGATTTATGGTAACTTAAAGTATATGCCTGTACAATTTCCATTGGTTCTAGTTGTTTTAATCTAGCTGTTTTAATAATTTTATCTTCTCCTTCATCGGCATCATTTTCTAAATGTCCTGCATCTGTAATATTACGAACATATCTAACTTTATAATCAGAAAAGGTTAAATATCTAAATATAATGTCAAAAGTAATTCCAGGACGAGCATGTCCTAGATGAGGATCTCCATAAACAGTAGGCCCACAAACATACATTCCAACGTAATTTTCAATTATTGGCTTAAAACTTTCTTTTTGTTTTGTAAGCGTATTATAGATTTTGATTTTTCTACTCATGACGCAGTCATTTTATATTTTGTTTTTAAGTTTACAATCATATCTTCTGTCATCTTTTCTAAGTCATATGTTAATTCCCATCCCCAATCATTTTTAGCATATTGATCATTAATTGATTCGGGCCAGGAGTCTGCAATTTCTTGACGAGAATCGGGTTTGTATGAGATTTCAAAATCAGGAATATGATTAGTAATTTCTTCGGCTATTTGTTCAGGAGTGAGGCTAATTCCAGCTAGGTTATAAGAAGACCGGATTTTTATGTTTTCTTCTGGGGAATCCATTAATTTGACTGTTGCTTTAATTGCATCTGGCATATACATCATAGGTAATGCAGAGCCCTTTTTCAGGAAACAAGTATATCTTTGTTTTATAATTGCTTCGTGAAAAATATTAACAGCATAATCTGTTGTTCCGCCTCCTGCTTTAGCCTTCCATCCAACTAATCCAGGGTACCTAAGTGATCGGACATCTACACCGAATTTATTATAATAATATTCATTCCACCTTTCTCCAGTTTGTTTACTAATTCCATAGACAGTATTTGGCTCCATAATAGTATATTGTGGAGTGTTTTCTTTTGGTGTTGTTGGCCCAAAGACAGCTATTGAGGATGGCCAAAATATTTTCTTAATTAATCCATCTTTAGCCAAATCTAGCACGTGTGAATGTGAACGAACATTTAATTTCCATCCAAATTCAATGTCTTTTTCAGCAGTTGCAGATAAAAGAGCCGCTAACAAATATACTTGCGTTACTTTATGCTTTTTAACGATCTCGTGTAAACGGGTTTGATTTAGGATATCTAGTTCTTCAAATGGCCCAGATTCCATTGTATTCTGTGAAGGGAAACGTATGTCAGATGCTATGACATTTTTATCCCCATAGATCTTTCTTAATTCCATAACTAACTCAGTGCCTATTTGTCCTGAAGAACCAACCACTAAAATTACATCTTTCATTTATTAAGATATTTTGTACAAATATAACATTATACATTATTTAGTTAAGGATTATTTTAATTTACATATCAAGAAGAGATCATTTTATATCTTTGTGCATTTAAGAATATTTAAAATGGACCCAAATACTGGAAAGCAAAACATGTTTAATAAATTAAGCAAGGATCAAGGGATGAAATTACTTGATCAAGAAGACTTTAACAGGAAGACGGTTTCTTTTTATAGATATGTGATTCTTGATGATCCAAATAAGTTAAGAGATGAGTTATATTCGGCCTGGGATAAATTAGATATTTTAGGAAGAATTTATTTAGCAAATGAAGGGATTAACGCACAATTAAGTGTTCCAGAATATAACTGGTTGGCATTTAAAGCTAACGTACATGAGAATAAATACCTTTCAGATATTCCCTTCAAAATAGCAGTAGAAGATGACGGCAGATCTTTCTTTAAACTAACAATAAAAGTAAGACAGCAGATAGTAGCAGATGGACTTGCAATAGATGAGTATGATGTTACTAATGTAGGCAAACATTTAACGGCAGAACAATGGAATCAAGCAATGGAAAACGGAGCAACAGTTGTCGATATGCGTAATCATTATGAAAGTGAGATAGGCAAATTCCAGGCAGCGATATGTCCAGATGTAGAGACATTTAAAGAAGAATTGCCAAAGGTTAAAGAGATATTAAGAGGGAAAGAGGATAAGCAAATACTTTTATATTGTACAGGAGGGATTAGATGTGAGAAGGCCTCTGCTTATTTAAAACACCATGGATTTCAAGATGTAAATCAGCTGCATGGGGGAATAATAGATTATGCCAGACAATTAGATCAAGATGTTAGTTTGCAGAATTATTACATTGGTAAGAATTTTGTTTTTGATGAAAGAAGAGGGGAACGTATTTCTGAAGATGTCATTAGTAATTGTCATCAATGTGGCTCTCCATTTGACACACATGTTAATTGTAAAAATGTAAACTGTAACTTGTTATTTTTACAGTGTGATGATTGTAAAATTAAATATGAGAATTGTTGTTCAGTTGAATGTATAGATATTGTTAGGTTGCCAATTGAGCAACAAATCAAAAAAAGAAAAGGATCTACTGAAAAGAAGATGTACTATAGCCATAAAAGAGTTAGTTTAAATTTAAATCGAAGTGATTAGAATTACAAAAGAATTTAAATTTGAGATGGCTCATGCCCTTCATGGTTATGATGGGCTTTGTAAGAATATTCATGGTCATTCATATAGACTATGGATAACTTTAAGAGGCCATGTGTTAAAATCAAAAAACGATAAGAAGGATGGAATGTTAATGGATTTTGATATTTTAAAGAGTATTGTAAAACCAGAAATAGTTGACAAATATGATCATTCATTAGTCTTAAATGGAAAGACTTCTCATGCTAAAATTGATTTAACCGCATTTGAGAAAGTCTTTTTACTGCCCTATCAGCCAACATCTGAGAATTTAGTTGCAGATTTTGCTTTAAAGATTGCAAAAAAGTTGCCTGAGGGGATTGAACTTTACAAGGTTGTGCTTTCAGAAACTGCAACTTCTTTTGCAGAATGGCACAGTCAAGATCAATAACATCTGTAAATTTCATTTACAATAGGTATAAACAATTCCTATTTAAAAATATGATAAAAATCATTACGGTCATTGCATATGATTTTCTATTTTTGCGACCGAAAAAACTAATACAATGACAAATATATTAATTGCATTGGTTGTCCTATTAGTAATTGTTACTTTAGTGCAACTTACCAGAGTGAGTGAATTGCTCGGGGAATTAAAAGATCAGGACGTAAACAAGGTGACTGATAATGATAATAAAACTCAAGGGGTTTTATTTTTGGTTATAGGAATGGGATTCGTAGTTTTTGTTATTTGGCAAATGATAGAATGGAATCACTTACTTTTGCCGGGTGCAGCATCTTTACATGGTGAAAAAATAGATGTTTTAATGAAATTTACAATGACAATGATTTTAGTTGTATT
>MDSW01027248.1_pt1 | contig 14541 bp, 13 predicted proteins | sample 811171 | NCBI WGS metagenome assembly MDSW01 (sample SAMN05326641, study PRJNA326480) | marine metagenome | isolation source: seawater | place: Atlantic Ocean: North West | collected 2012 | reverse complement strand
AAAAATTTATTTTTTTTGAAAATTTTTTTTTAAAAATTTTTTTTTTTTTTAAATAAAGATTAAAATTTATTTTTGAAAAATTATTCCAATTATAAATGAAAATTTTCTTCAAGAAATTAATCATAATTAATTTCACTTAATACTTTTGAAACATATTTATCTGTATTTCTAATAAAAAATTTTTTTTTATTTTTTCTTTTAATAAACCTCTCTAATGCTGATTTAATCGAATCTGAATTACTAGGATTAAAATATATTGGTATGTCTTTTAATTGTTCTTTGGCACCTGGATAATTTGAACAGATAATTTTTTTTTTTCTAGCCATTGCTTCTAATGGGGGTAAATTTTCTGGTCCAGCAAATGAACTATAAATAAGTGCTAAACAATTATCATATAATTGAATTAAAAAATCAAGTTTTATAAAATTCAAAATTATAAAATTTTTATCAAAATCTTCATGAAACTTATTTTTTAATCTTTTATAATATTTTTTATCTTTTACGTCTCCAACTAATATAAGTTTATACTTATTTTTATATTTTTTATTAAACCTTTCAAATCCTTCAAATAAATTAAGGTGATTTTTGTGTTGCCAAAAATTCGCAGGATATAAAAAATAGTTTTTATATTTATATTTTTTTTTTAATTTACTTTTTGAATCAATAAATACTCTAGGTGTAGGATGGTTATTGTAAATAAATTTATCAACAGATAAATCATAATTTTTTATTATCAATTTTATTAAAATTTTAGAACCTGTAATTATTTTATGCGAATTCTTTAAGAAATTTTTAATTACAAATTCTCTATATAACCTTCTCAAGAAACTTCCGCTTTCAGGAAAGTTTGAATGTGTTAAATGTTGCAGGTCCCAAACAGTTGAAATATATTTTGAAAATAGTGGAAAATAATATTCTGCAGATATAAACCAGACTAAATCTATTTGTTTTTTTTTTTCAAAATTTAAAAAATTATTAAAATAAAATTTATTATAAATTTTTAGTAAAGAAGGAAAAATGCTAAATATAAAATTTTTAAATTTTATTAAATATTCGCTATCGTAAAATGAATAACATTGAAAACCTGCTTTTTTAATTTTTTTTTTTAAGATATTTTTATGATCATTTAATGTAATGAATACTATTTTTTTAGTTGTAGATTTTGTTAATATTGAATTAAGTATATCTTCTGTAATTGTAAAACCTCCACCTTCACTTGGTTCTCTATAACTTAAAAATACCCCTAGTTTTAGATTATGTTTTCTAAAACTACGTTGCATATTAATTTAATTTTATTTTTTGTAAGATCGTGACTAGAAGGTAAATATAAACCTTTTTTCCAAAGTTTATTGCTATTAATTGTCTTATTTTTTAACCTAAACTTTTTAAAACATGGTTGCTCATTCATTGACATAAAAAAATTTCTTGTATCTATACCTTTAACTTTTAATTTTTTTTGCAAGACATTACTAGATAGCTTTAACTTATCTGAAAGAAGAATTCCTACCATCCAGTAAACACATTTTGAATTCTTTTCAACTTTCAAAAATTTAATTTTTGGATGCTTGAGAAATTTTTCATAAATTTTTTGAATATTAATTTTCTTTTTAATAATTTCATCAACATAAGAAAGTTGGCTATTAGCTATTGCTGCTTGCATACCCGTCATTCTAAAGTTGTAGCCTTGAATAAAATGCTTAAATCTTGGTTTTGTAAATCCTAAATTTTTATATAATTTTAATTTTTCATAAAATTTTCTGTCATTAGTTGTTATTAAACCTCCCTCCCCAGAAGAAATGATTTTATTAGCATAGAAACTATAACATCCGGCTATTCCAAAACTCCCAACCATTTTTTTTTTATAAAAAGCACCGTGTGCCTCTGCACAATCCTCGATTAAATATAATTTATTTCTTTTTGCTATTGCTGAAATCACATCCATTTTGCATGGATTTCCAAGGAAATGAACAACTAAAATAGCTTTTGTTTTATTAGTTATTTTTTTTTCAATTTTTTTTTCATCAATATTCCAAGTGTCAATTTTTGAGTCAATGAACTTAGGAATTAATCCATTGTGAGTTATTGCTAAACCCGTTGCTATGTTTGTAGTCGAACTTACTAATACTTCGCTACCCCTAGGCAAATTTAAGCATGAAACTGCCAAATGAAGAGCTGTTGATCCACTAGATACACTAACTGCATATTTAGTTTTATTAAATTTTGCAAAATTTTTTTCTAGTAAATCAATACTTTTAGAAAATGTACCAGAAATTTCTCCTTTTTTTATAGTTTTATAAGCAGCATTAATATCTTTAGTTTTTAAGATAGGTTTAAAAACAGGAATCATAATTATCTATTTTTTTATTTTAACGTTCACTTTATCAAATTCAGGTCCTAGAAAAGGTCCTTGTTTGACACTTATGCACTGCATATCTTCAAGAACAGTAATTGCGTGAATTCCATCAATTAGAACAATGGAATCTCCTTTTTTTAATATTATTTTCCTAATAAGTTTCTTATCATCTGAATACAAATCTACTCTTACCTTTCCTTTTTGAACTAAAAACATTTGTTGCAAATCATTTATAGTTCTTTTAAATCTCCGATGATAATGTGGAGGTTCTTTAAAGCCTTTTTTGTGAGCTAAAATTCCAAACTGAAAAGAAGATTTATCAGGTGATAAAAAAGTTGTTTCTTTTTTTTTTAATGACCCTCTTATAACTTCAGCATAGTGTTTTTTTTTATAAATTATTAATTCATGCTTTTTTGATGTCATTTTACTTTAAGTCCTTTTTTTTTATAGCCGGATTGCCTCCAACTAATGTATAAGGAGAAACATTTTTTGTCACTACGCTACCTGCAGCTACAATTGCACCTTCTCCAATTGTGACACCCTTTAATATTATTGATCTTGTTCCAATCCAAGAGTTTCTACATATCTTAATTGGTTTATTGCCTACATCAGACCACTTCATCTCATTTTTTTTAAATCTTGAAAGATCATTTTTTCTTTTTTCAGTTTCCAGAGAATGACTATCATGATCAGTTATTATACATTCATAAGATATTAATACATTTTCATCAATTTCTATTTTATTTAAACAATCTAAAATCGTTTTTCCTCCAATAAAAACATTATCTTTTATATTAATTTCACTTTTAGAAGTTTCGGTAACCAACCTTCCGTTAATCAGACATTCTTTACCTATAAATATTTGGCTTTTTTTGTCTCTTTTTTCAATTAAACTATGTATTAACGTATTATTTCCTAAATTATCAATTTTTTGAGAATTAATAATGTGAATAATTTTTTTAATTAAAAATTTAAGATTTTTTATCATAAATTTCTACATACAAACCATTTTCCTTTAGAAATATGATCTTCCCAAGAAGAGTCGATTATTTCAACTTTTTGAAAATTTTTTTTAAATTTTTTTAACCACCATTCTGAACTATTATTATGAAAAGATTGGTATGTTTTTATCCATCCCTCATCAATATTTTTTTTAGAAATTGGCATCATATGAATGGACGTCTTTCTTGTTATCTTAGATAAGTTTGCAATTAATTTCTCTATTCCATCCTCTGTGAAATGCTCCATTGACCCAATAGAATAAGAATAATCAAAGAAATTCTCCTCAAAATTTAATTCTGTTGCATCAATACAAAATAAATTTTCTTTTTTAACTCCATTTTTACCCGCAATATCAATAAGATACTGTGAAATATCACATCCATACAAACTAGCTTTGGGATTGATTCTTGACAAGTCAATCATATTTAGACCAGTTCCACAAGCAACATCAAGAATTTTACCTTCTTTATCATCAAAAAACATTTGTATCTCATTCCAAGTTGTTCCCTTTCCCCATTCACTTAGTTTTTCAGCTGTTAATGATTTGTTATAGATATCAATATCTTGGTCTTTAGAAATTTTTTTTTTATTTTTATTTATTAAATAATAAAAATAAATATCTCTATATAATTTCAAAAAAATAGGAGGTGTAAATTGTTTAAAAAAATTTTTCATAAAATCTTTTTTTTAGTTTTCCAATTATAGATAATTCTTTATTAAAAAAGGTTCTTATTTCTTTTTTTGCTATGCTAGATAAGTAAACTTTTTTTGGATATTTAAAAGATAAATATGATGATTTGCTAGAATTAAATAAATTTGATTTTGAGTTATGATTACCTGTTCCATCAAATCCTATATTTTTTATAAAACTCCTGGGAGGAAAAAGACAATAACTATTTGTTTTAAATAAATAAAGATAAAATAAAATACCCCATGAATTTACTTTTTTATCAAAATGTTTCTTCAACATAGACAGATAATTAAACGAACCATAGTAATTAAAAAGATATTTTAATTTTTTTGTTTTTTTTATTTTGATATATTCATTAAATTGCTCATCTTTATTATTTAAAAATTTTCTGAATTTTACCCACTTATCAGAACATATTGCCCACCCCCAACAAGAACTTAATTTCGCAAAATAAGGATTTTTAATATTTTCTAAAGGATAAGAGTAACCTGATACTTGTAATATTTTTTTACTTTTTTGATACTTAATTATTGACTTTTTCATAAATTCTAAAAATTTTCTGTCAAAAATTAAATCGTCCTCAATCACTATAGCTTTATCAAATTTAGAAAAAATAAAATCTAAAGACTCAGAAATATTTTTTGATAAACCAAAATTGTTTTTTCTATAAATTATTGAAACATTCATCTTATTTCTATACTGTTTTATTAACTTTCTTACTTGATTAACATTTTTAATTTGATTTTTATTTTTTGGGCCATCAGAAAATATGTATAATTTGAATTTAGATAATCCATCACATTTTAGTAAAGAATTTAATGATCGTTCAACATGAATAGGTCTATTATAAACTGTTAAGACTATTGGAAATTTATTCATTGATTAAGCTTACTTCGTCTAAATTACTTTTATTAATTTCGATAATTCTGTCAAAATAATCTATAAAACTTTTATCATGCAATACAAAAATAATAGTTTTATTTTTAAAATAATCAAAAATATTACTAACTAATGTTTTTTTCATATTCTCATCTACTGCATTTAGCGACTCATCAAAAATTATAATTTCACTATTATCATAGAAACATCTGGCCAAACCTATTCTTTGTTTTTGTCCACCAGATAATTTGTTTCCTAACTCACCAACACTTGTATTTTCTTTATTTTTTAGATGGCCTATAAAATCTTTTAAACCAGACAAATGAATTGCATTTTCTAATTTCTTTTTATCTATATGATCGTAACTTAGACTTATATTTTGTGCGATTGTACCATCTATTAACAATAAATCTTGAGGTACATACATCATGTCAATTATATTTTTTTCAAAATTAAACTCTTTGACTTTATCAATTAAAATTTTTCCTTTTAAAGGTTTTAATAGCCCCGCTACTATTTCAACAAAGGTAGTTTTGCCTGATCCAGATGGGCCAATTATACAAATTTTTTCTCCTCTTTTAATTTGAAAATTAATATTTTTTAAAATTAAATTTTTATCTAAATAACCAAAATCAACATTTTGTATTTCTAAAAATTTTTCAAAATTTATAATTGTTTTTGCATTATTTTGAATATTACTCTTTTCAATATTTATAAGTTCATTAAGAATTATTTTTTTGGAAGGGGAAGCAAATTTTATTTGTCCTAAATTAAAGATCATTTTATTTATTGATGGGAGTATTCTTATACAAACTAAAGTTAAAAGACTTAGTGATAAAAATAAATCAACCAAACTTGAATTAAAATAAAGCTGAATTATAGTCCAGACTATTATAAATGATAATCCAATTAGTTCTAAAAAAGGTTTTGAGATAATTTGAACAAAATTAAATTGTGCAAAAGTTCTTTCAAATTTAAAAATATATTTTTCAAATAAATTTGAAAAAAAACTTTCTTTATTTTTAATTTTAATACTTTTAACATTCTTTATAAAATTTTGTAGTATTGAATATTTTTTTTCATCAATTTCATTCCTTAAAATCCCAGCTCTATTAATTTTTTTTCTAATCAAAAAATAAAAAAGTAATGAGAAAAAACTAACGTAAAGAAAAAAAAATAATACAACCGCACTTTCCATGTACATTAGAAAGATTAAAACAAAAAAAGCTACAAATGCCTCTAAATAAAAATTTATCCATCCAAGAATAAATCTATCACAAAACTCTGTTACTTCTTTAAGCAGGTCCCTAATAATAACAGATGAGCTTTTATTTTTAAAAAAAATGTAAGGCTGTTTAGTATAATAATTAAATATTTTAGATGTAATTTTTGCTTTTAAATCTGCTGTTAAGTTAATAGCAAACCTGTTAGAAAATATATACACAGTATATTTTAATAAAATCAAAAATAAAAAAATTAAAAAGAAAACGATTAAAACATCATTTTTTTCATAATCGAGCAAGAAATTGAAAAAAGGATAATTTGAAGAAAGATCTTCTGAAAAATTTTCAAAATTTACAGTTAAATTATAGATTGGAATTATCATTCCTATTCCAACAACCTCAAGCAATGAATTGGTAAATAGTAAAATAAATAAGACTAACAACTTAGAATAAAGATTTTTCCAAATTATATTTTTTATTTTTGGTATAATCATAATTAAAGATATATCTAATAAAAGTTTAGTAATAGGCAACTATTAATAAACAGGCTATTAATTGTATTATTTAAAACATAGTAAATAATAAATATATCTTTGTGATGAATTATTTATAAATAACAAATATGCCTGATAATTATAATTTTATAAATGACACACTTTTTGCTGGAGGGAATAATATTAAAATTTGTGAAAATGAATTAAAAAAAATAGATAAAATAATAAATGAAATTTTTTTGCTTAAAAAAAATCAAAAAAAAAAACTTAATTTTCTTTTTTTTGATTTAGAAAATTATTCAAATATTGTTTTTGATAATCTTTTAAAAATTAACGAAGATACATATTTTAAATTATTTGTTGAAGAAGTAAAAAAAAAATATTTTGAATCAATTAATGAAATCAAAAAAAAGTTATCCAAAAAAAAATATACCCAAGTATATAGTAAAAATAATTCTTTAGTTACAGAAGAATTTTATTTTGGTGATTTAAAAAAAGAAACAGTAGATAAAATAATAAAAATTTCTGAAAAATATTTAAAAATTTTCTCAAAAAATATAAAAAAAAATAAAACAAGTAGAAATGATTTATCAGTAAATACGGGTTCAGATATAAGAAAAATTATTAAACTTATAAATTTTGAGTTTAATCAAAATGGCACAAATAGTTCAGTATCAAATTATATGCAGAATAAATACGAAGTAATAGGTTGTTCTTTAGAATTAAGTACAGAAAATTCCACATGGTGGAAGTGGGACAATAAAAAAGAAATTTCTAAACACACATTATATGCACATGTCGATGAAAATCTATTTTGTCCTAAGTCTATCTGTTATCTTTCGAATGTGGGTAAATTAAATGGTCCTACAAGTTTTTATCCCAATATAATAAATAGTTTAAATTTAAATTTTATGCAAAATATTATAGGAAGAACTTTGAATACAATTGGTTCATCTAAAAATTCTAAACTTTTTAAAATTTATAAAAAAAAATCAAATAGATCTTATGAAACAAAATTATTTTTTGAACATATTAATAATCTTCCAACAAATTTAAAATTTGATTCACATATAGGCTGGTATATTAAAGATAATAGTTTTCTTGAAAAAAAATTCATAGATAATGAAATAGTAATGAAAGGTAAACCTGGAAAATTTGTAGTATTTGATGGATCAAAAATATTTCATAGAGGCGGGTGTATTGACAAGGGTCAAAGATTAGTTCTTCAACTAACCTTTGGTGAAAAAATTAGTACTTTTAAAAAATCTTTAAGAAAAATATTTGGAATACTTAAAAATTAATGAGCAAAATAAAATCTGCATTAAAAAATTTAAGAGATTATTTTTTTAATGATAAACTTACCAAGTTATTAAGTTTAAATACCAATAAAAACCTATGTATTGATATTGGAGCTGCAAAATTTGAGCATGTACAATGGAAAACATTTCTGCTTTCAGATAAAACAGAATGGATAGCTATTGATCCAAATAAAGCAGATCTAACTTATTTAGATCATTGGAGGTGGAACGCTAAACTAAACATAGAAAATGTTGCCATAAGTAAACACGGGGGTCTTATGGATTTTTATATTACTAATGTACCGACAGGATCTAGTTTAAAAAAAATTAGAATTGACGAGTCAATGAAAAATAGAATTGATGAAAAGTATTTTTTTCCCATAAAAAAAACTCAAATTAAAACAGTTTCTGCTAAAGAGCTGGTACAAAATTATTGGAAACCTCAAATGGATATTTTTCTTAAAATTGATATCCAAGGTTATGGGATGGATATATTAGAAAGTCTTGAGGAATTAATAAAAAAAAATATTATTTTAGGAATTGAAATTGAAAGTTCTTTGTATGCGAAACCAATATATGAAAACAGCTCAAAATTCAGTGAAATTTCCAAATATCTTGAGCAATTCGGATACGAATTAATTAATTTAAAAGTAATAAATCTTAAAAAAAATTCAAACAAAAACAATTATCTTCCTAATGAATGCGACTCTGTTTTTAGTCTTCAGCAAAATATAATAAAAAGAAAGAAATTATCCTCCAAAATCAATCAGCTATGTTTTTACAATTGTTACAAAATGTATGATGAAATGAGAAATTTTTATAGTGAAAACGAGGATTTACACGAGCAATTTGAGAAAATAAATTCAAAAAAAATGTTTGAAAAATTACTTAGTGAAAAGTTATAAAAGAAAATCATTAGAATTATTAATTATTTTGTTATTAAACTTATTTAAATCCCTGCTATCTCTAAAATTTAAATCTTTTAATTTTATTTTTTTTGAAATTTGAAGGTCTAAATAACTCTGATCTTTTTGCAACATATAATACAATTTATATGTATTAGATATATCTTGCTGATTAATTTTTTTAAGCAAATGATAATTAACTAGTTGATGTTTATAATCATCTTTGCTTTGAGGCAACTTAATAAGATTAAGTGGACTTACTAAATTTGGAGACAAATAAATAATATTTTTTTTAAATAAAATAAGTTCATATAAAACAGATCCACATACAGAAATACCTACCTTAAATTTTTGACTTTTAAATATTTCAGTATTTGAAGTTTTCTCTGGTAAAAAATTAATCTCTTTATATCTTGATTTTAAATATTTATTAAATTTTATACTTTCCGGCTTTGAATTTGGGTGAAATTTAAAAGCAAAATTTAAATTATATTGATTTACAGTTTTTGCTGTAAATTTAAACCATTCATAAAAATCACTAAAAATTTTCAGACCTGCTTCATGAGGTGCATCATAAAAATCATGTAAAAAAACAACACCCTCATAATTAAAACTATTATTTTTATAATTTATAATATTATATTGTGCTTTGTGCTTTAAATACTTTGTTAAATTTTCTTTCCTTCCTTGAAATCGATTATTAAGTTGATTCTTAGATAAAATTAAGGATTTTTTTTTATTTTTAATTTTTTTAAATTGTGAAAGAAGATTGTAATAATTTTTTTTTGCATATGGAAATTTTTTTGTAAGTAAATTGCTATAATTATTTCCATAATTTCTAGGTAAAGAAATTACTTTTATATTTTTGCTAATAAAAACTCTAACCAAAAGTCCATGATTTATGTAAGAGGAATAAGATGTATAATAAATTTTTGGTTTATTTTTAATTAAGTATAAGTTTATATTTTTAAAAATAATTAATGAATAAAAAATTATGAATTTTAAATATTTATCCCTTATATCTACTTCTGGTCTTGCTCTATATCTTATATAAGTATCGTAAATTAAATCTCCAACGTGGATATTTTTAAACTTAATATTAAGTATATCTCTTTTAGTTTTAATTTTATTATTTATTTTTGAAAAATTTTTTAAAGCAAAATAAAGACTAGAAAGTTTTATTTTTGAAAAGTCTAAAACTAAATTAATATTATTATGTTTATAAATTTTAGACCATTTTTTTTTTAAAAAATAAAAAAAAAATTTATTTTTTAAAAAATTGGTTATTTCAAATATTGAAAAATTTTTTTTTTGCTGAGGGTTAAAAAAATATGGCCAAATACCTATAAGTTGATTTTTTTGATGTCGCTCTAAAATTATAGTTTTGCTCATTAATAGAAAATAATAATCCATTGGTATTTGAAATAAGATCTTTTGACTGTCTTCACTTTTTTTAATAAATAATTTGGATTTTATAAATTTTTTTTCTTCGGAATTGAGGCTCACATATTTGAAAAAAAGTTTTATTTTATTTATCATTTTAAACCCTTGAGGAAAATACTTTCTTTCTTTTTCCATCGTTAAAAAAATTAATTACTTTTTTAATATCATCAAATTTAAACTTTTAATTTAATTTTTTAGAAATTTTTAAAAATGAAATTAAATTCTTTTTCAATAATTATTTTTTCTAAATTAATTTGTGACATTTAAAATGTTTTTACTTTATAAAGAACACAATATATATAAGAAACAGATAAATTAAAATAATTGAAATTATGAACACTGATAACAAACCTAGTATCGATAAATACGGATTGTGTTTAAACGAGTATAAAAACAATACTAACAATGCAACTGTTTACTACAATAGAGCTATTGGAAAATTTCCTGAAATGGAGACCTCTAAAGCTATGGCAAAAATTATTAAAAAAATTGCAATGAAAGACGATAAAATACTTGATGTAGGATGTGCATCTGGTCACTTTTTGAGATCATTGAGACGTGTTATAAAAAAAAAATTTTTTTATACAGGAATTGATCCCTATGAAATTTTTTTGAGAAAAGCTAGAAAAGCATGGAAAAATGATGCAAATTCAAATTTTATAAAAGGGAATATTTACAATTTACCAATTAAGAGAAAACAATTTGACATATCTTATTCAAGTAATGTTTTTATCCACTTAAATGATATTGAAAAGCCTTTAAGAGAATTATTCAGAGTTACAAAAAAAACAATTATAATAAGAACTGTGTTGTATGAAGTTTCTTATAAAATACAACTTGTTTATAATAATAAATGGTGGAAAGACATAAATGTAAAACCAGAAAATGAGTTTGATAAAAAAGGAAATCCAAGAGCTTACTCATTTTTTAATATTCATTCTAAAGATTATTTTTTATCACTAATAAAAAAAATTAATAAAAATGCATCAGTTGAACTGATTAAAGATAATTTTTTTTCAAAAAAAAATATCAACAAAAGCATAAAAGATGAAAAAAGACCTCTGGCAACAAGAATAATTAATGGTGAACAATTTTCTGGATGTATCATGCAACCTCATTATTTTATTGTGATAAAAAAATGAAAGAAATTTCTTTTTCTAAGGTAAACATAAATAAGAAAGATACCAAATTAATATCAAAAATACTTTTATCTGGCTGGCTTACTCATGGAAAGTATACAGGTAAATTTGAAGATAATTTCAAAAGTTATACTAAATCTAAATTTTCCATTACCGTATCAAATTGCACAGCGGGTTTACATCTTATATTCCTAGCTCTGGGAATTAAAAAAAATGATGAGGTAATTGTTCCAGCAATGTCTCATGTTGCGTCAGCTCACTCAGCTAGGTACACAGGAGCTAAAGTGATATTTTGTGATGTAAATGCAGAAGATGGAAATATAAACCTAAATGAAATAAAAAAAAATATAACAAACAAAACTAAAGCTGTTGTAGTTGTTCATATGGCGGGAGCACCTGTAAAAGATTTAGTAAAAATTGCCAAATACTGTAAACGAAAAAAAATTTATTTAGTAGAAGATTGCGCTCATGCCTTGGGAACTAAAATTAATTCAAAGCATGTTGGTAATTATGGCGACGCCTCATCTTTCTCTTTTTATCCTACGAAACAAATTACCACTGGTGAGGGTGGAATTGTAATTACGAATAATGCAAAAATATTTAAAAAAATTAAAAGACTCAAGGCATTTGGTATAAATAATGATATTAATAAAAGAAAAATACCTGGTAAATACAATGTACTTGATTTGGGATTCAACTATAGGATGACTGATTTTCAAGCAGCACTAGGTTATCTTCAATTAAAAAGATACAACTCGAATTTGAAAAAAAGACACAAAAATGCAAAATTATATGAAAATTATCTAAATGATTTTAAGAATATTGTTTTTGAAAAATATAATTCAAATAATTCTTATTTTATATTTCAAATTTTTGTAAATAAAAATAAAAGAGACAAAATAGTAATGAATTTAAAAAAATCAAAAATTGGATGCTCAATACACTATGCTAAACCAATTAATGAGTATCAATTTTATTTGAATAACAAAATAAAAACGTTTAAAAATGCTAAATTGTATGCTGATACTAACATATCTTTACCAATTCATTCAGCACTAAAGAAAAGTGAAATTAAAGTCATTTGTAATAAACTTAAAGAATTAACTCTAAAATGAAAAAAAAAATTGCTTTAGTTGGTGGTGGTGGTTTCATTGGACATAATCTTGCATTAGAGCTTAAATCTAGAGGTCATGATCCATATATAATAGATAGTTTTTCTGTAAACAATATTTTAAACTTTACTGACAAGGATATAATAAACAAAAAATTTTATAGATCTATTCTGAACAGTAGAATTGATTTATTAAATAAAAATAATATCGAAATATTTGTTGAAGATGCAAGATTGTATCATCAACTTGGTAGGGTATTAAATAAAATCGAACCAGATATAATTGTACAACTAGCTGCAGTATCACACGCCAACAAAAGTAATAAAACTCCTCATCATACTTTTGATCATAGTTTGAGAACTTTGGAAAATGTTCTTGATTTTGCTAAATATAAAAAAACACATATTATTTATATGTCATCTAGTATGGTTTATGGTGACTTTAAAAATGATGAAGTAAACGAAAAAACAGAATGTAACCCTAAAGGTATTTATGCAGCCATTAAGTTATCTGGGGAAATAATATTGAAATCCTACAAACAAGTATTTGATCTCCCGTATACAATTATTAGACCATCTGCACTATATGGAGAAAGATGTGTTAGTCGAAGAGTTGGTCAGATATTTATAGAAAATCTTTTATCAAATAAGGAGATAACGATATCTGGGAATGGTGATGAAAAATTAGATTTTACATATATAAAAGACTTAGTTAATGGTATTATTTTATGCTGCGAGAAAAATGAGGCAAAAAATGAGACATTCAATATTACGTATGGAAATTCAAGAAGTATAAACTCTCTAATAGATATTTTATCTAAACACTTCGATAATATTAAAGTAATTAACAAAGAAAGAGATAAGCTAGTACCAAAAAGGGGAACTCTAAGCATAGAAAAGGCAAAACAGCTATTAGGTTATAACCCTACTTACCCAATTGAAGTTGGATATCAAGAATATATAAATTGGTACAAAAATTTTTCTGATAAAATTTAGTTATAAACTTCTATTGAGTGTATTTCTGATAAATGCGGAGAAAGTTGTAAGAATCTAGATATCTTAGATTTTTCATCAAGAATTACTATTCCAGAGTCAATTGAAGTATTATTACTTATACCTATGTTTCTTGAAAAATTTCTATTTTTACTTTGACCAATATAAAAGTAACTACCATCATGAGCCAGTCCTCTAGTAAAACTTTTAAAATTACTTACTATATTAAAATTGTTTCCCAGTAAGTTTCCTCTTAATGAATCATTTACATAGAAATTTCCATTAAATATTTTTGGATTATGAGGCATCCATAAATTTCTTACAATTGCATTATCTATTTTTTTATTTTTAAGATCAATTTGTAGCACACATCCATCATAAACATCTAATCTCCAGTTACCTGTCTCTGAGAACATAGAAACATACAAATAATCCTCATAAATCTCGCAATCATTTATATGATGTGAGGGTAAATTTAAATTTTTAAATTTATCAGAAATACTAATTATTTTTTTCTTTTTAAAATTTTTATCTAAAATCAAGATTTCGTCTCTATAAGAACAACAAATATAAAATTCCTCATATTTTGAAGAATAAGATACCCCATGGGGCCTACTAAAGGATGGTAATTTTTTTGATCTCAAAATTTTAAAATTTTTATCAAACTCAAAAATTCCTAAATTTTGATCAATGCTTATAAAATTTGAATTATATTTTATAATTCCATAACAATTGCCATCAATTTTTTTTACATAAGACCACTTAAATTTTTTCAATTCCAAAAGATAAATACCACCTCCATAAAATTTATTAGACGCTGAAGGTGCTCCAGAACTAAATATTAATTTTTGCTCTAATTGCTCTATCTCATCGATTGTACGTAAATCATTTAAGATTGGACTCACAATAAAATCTTTATCAAGTTCGTAACCATAATCTTTTAATTGATTAGCAACTTCTCTATAAGAAGTAGTACAGATAACAATAAAGTATTTTTTACTTTTTTTTTT
>MDSW01019549.1_pt1 | contig 14542 bp, 17 predicted proteins | sample 811171 | NCBI WGS metagenome assembly MDSW01 (sample SAMN05326641, study PRJNA326480) | marine metagenome | isolation source: seawater | place: Atlantic Ocean: North West | collected 2012 | reverse complement strand
TTACGATTGCTTCCGTTAGGATCTGGTCGGGTTCAAGCAGCACCCACCTCTAGCCTCCAAAATGTATTATATCAGTAAAGATTCTTATTCTACAATAAAAGTAAAAAATTATTTATCCCTAAATTTGTCAGCCTCAAAAACACCCAACACGTGCATATCATCACAGTGCAGACCCAATTCTTCCAATGAATTTTTCACCTTTTTTTCCTCAATATGTCCATCAAGCTCACATAAAAAAAAATAAGACGAAAATGAATTTTTTTCTGGAAAACTTTGTAATTTTGTTAAATTTACCCCATTAAGAGTAAAACTTCCTAGGGCACTATAAAGTGCACCTGCTTTACTTTTTAATTTAAATAGTAAAGATGTTATATATTTATTATTTTTAAGCTCTGGTTGAAAAATATCCTTTTGCATAATTAAAAATCTAGTAACATTTTCTTTTTCATCTTGTATATTTGTATCTAAAATCTTCAAATTATATATCTTGGCACTTAATTTTGAAGCAATTGCAGCTTTGGTAATATTTTTAGTTTCTGAAACATACTTGGCTGATCCAGCAGTATCTGCTCTTACATTTTCGATTAATTTTTTTTTTTTAATAAAATTTGATGATTGACTTAATGCTTGAGCATGAGAATAAACATCCTTAATATCGTTAATTTTTGAATTTGGTAAACCTAATAAATTATGATTTATTGGAAAAAAATGTTCAGCAAAGATATTTAATCTATACTTAAAAATTAAATATTCTACTCCAATATTTCCAGTTGTTTTATTCGACTCAGGTATAATTGCTTTTACAGAACTATCCTCATTAGCTTTTTCAAAACACTCGTCAAAAGTTTTGCATGGTATTGTTTCAGTATTAGGATATTTTTCTTTAGCACAACTTTCGCTATAGCTCCCTGCAATTCCTTGGTATGCAATTTTCATTTTAAGTCTTATATTCTAAAATTTTTTTTAAAGCTATATAATCTTCCATAGTATCTATACCTATAGGACAAAATTTTGCTAAAGCTACGTTTATTTTTATTCCATTTTCCATTGCCCTTAGCTGTTCCAATCGAAATTTCACTTCATTGCTTGTTTGTTTTAATTTAACTATTCTTTTTAAAATTTCCGGTTTGTAAGCATAAATTCCTAAATGATGATAAATATTTGAATTTAAATCGCCTGCTTTTCTTTTAAAATCTAAAGCATTTGGAAAATTTTCTTTGGTAATTTTTTCATCTGTAAAAACTTTTACAATATTTTCATTACTTAGTTTAGACTTATCGTCAAATTCTGATGCAAGAGTTCCTACTTCAGGCTTATAAATTTCAATTAATTTATTTAAATGCTTTAAATCATTTATTTCAATATTTGGTTCGTCTCCTTGAAGATTAATTATATAATCAACATTTTTTAAATCTAAACTTTCAAAACATTCAAAAATTCTGTCAGAACCAGTTTTGTGCTTGTTGCTTGTTAAGATTGCTTTTTCACCATGAGATTCCAAATCATCTAAAATTTCTTTATCTTCTGTTGCAACATAGACCTCGCCAATATCAGCTTCTTTGGCTTTTTTAACGACATGTGAAATTATTGAAATTCCATTAATCTTTAAAAGAGGTTTTCCCGGAAGTCTTGTTGCAGATAGCCTTGATGGTATTAAAATAATTGTTTTAAACATTATATTTCTTGATAATTTATGCGTCCAAGAGACGCAAATTGTATAATTAAATATTTAAGCTTTTTAACAACTAACATGTTATACGAACAATTATAAATAATATAAATGAATTCATTTGAAATAAATAAAATTATTACTGCAATTCTAGTAACAATATTGGTTGTTTTCGGTATTAGCAAAATATCAAATATAATTTTTGATAAAGATGACAAAAATGTTGTGGCTTATAAAGTAGAAACTACAGAAGAAACCTCAAAGGAAGTAAATGCATCAGAAACCAATGTCGATTTAAATGCTCTTTTGGCAATGGGTGACATTGATCATGGTAAAAAAGTATTTAAAAAATGTGCTGCATGTCATAGCATTAATGCCGGGGGCGGAAACAAAATTGGTCCTAGACTTTGGAATGTTATGTTTAGACAAGTAGGTTCGGAAGGTGATTACAAATATTCAAAAGCATTGTTATCTTATGGTAAGGAATGGAACTGGGAAGAAATGAACGGTTTTTTAATTAAACCATCTTCATGGATTAAAGGTAATAAAATGGGATTTGCTGGTCTTAAAGATGAAAAAGATAGAGCTTCAGTAATTTTATATCTAAATCAAAATAGTGATAATCCAAATCCGTTACCGTAGTTTTTCAAAACAATATAATAATATACTTTTTTGAACATAAATTCTATTTTGTGCTTGTTGCCAAACCTTAGATTGCTTTCCCAAAAAAACTTTTTCTGAAACCTCAGAACCTCTTGGTAAACAATGCAAAAAAATTGCATCTTTTTTTGCTGAGTTCATTACTTTAGGTGTAACTTTAAAATTTTTAAAATCTATTAACTTTTTTTTTTTATTCACTTTATCATTCATAGATATTACCTTGTCAGTAAAAATAACATCACTACCTTTTGACGCTTTAAAACAATCATTAAATATTTTAACTTTTCCTCTATTATTTTTTACCCATTTTAATAAATCTTTACTTGGTTGATATTTTTTTGGACTTCCGATATTTAATTGAAATGAAAATTTAACTGAAGCCTCAATTAAACTATTAATAACATTATTATTAGCATCGCCAATCCAACAAATTTTTAGTTTTGAAATAGATTTTTTTTTAATTTCCTCAATAGTAAAGACATCAGATAAAACTTGTGTTGGATGTGATGATGGACTTAAACCATTTATTATTGGAATAGTCATATATTTTTTAAACTCTATTAATTTTTTTTCATTATTTGTTCTAAGCATAAATGCATTTCCAAAAGTTGATATAATTTTTGCTGTGTCTTCTAAACTTTCTCTTCCCTTGCTTAAATGAAGCTCATCAGGCCTTAATGTTAGCGCGCTTCCACTTAGTTGTTTTATTGCAATGTAAAAACTCAATCTTGTTCTTAAGCTTGATTTCTCAAACATTTGAATTAATAATTTGCCTTTCAAAGGTGAATCTCGGTCTGGATCAAGAGTATTAAAATTTTTTCTTCTATTTTTTCTCTTTTTTGCATCTAAAATTATTTTTTTTAAGTTTTTGCTAGAAATATCTCTAATATTAATAAAATGTTTCATTATTATTAAGTTTCCTTACAAACTTTTCTAATAATTTTTATAGCAATATCTATTTCAGATTTTTTTACATTAAGGGGTGGCAATATTCTGACTACATTCTCACTGGCTCTAATCGTAAGTAAATTATTCTGTTCTAATTTTAAGATAAATTTTTTTTGATCTTTAAAAAGTTGTAAACCTATCAGTAAACCTACGCCTCTTACTTCTTTAATTAATTTAGGATAATCATTTTTAACTTTGTTTAACTCATTAAAAAAATATTTAGATAAATTTTGAACATTTTTAAGAAATCCTTTACTAAAAATTGTGTCTAAAACTGCATTACCTACGCTCATTGCTAATGGATTTCCTCCAAAAGTTGAACCATGAGTTCCAGGTACCATTACAGATGCTACTTTTTTTGTCATCAAAACTGCCCCAATTGGAAATCCACCACCTATTCCTTTAGCAATTGGGACAATATCAGGTTTTACCCCAGAATATTCGAACGCAAAAAATTTTCCTGTTCTACCTATTCCGCATTGCACTTCATCTAATATTAATAAAATTTTTTTTTTGTTACAAATTTTTCTCAATTCTTTAAGGCACCAATTTGGAATTACTTTAATACCACCTTCTCCCATTACGGGCTCAACCATTATAGCGGCTGTTCTATTATTGATGGCATTATTTAAAGATTTATGATCTCCAAATTTAAAATGGTCAAAACCATCAATTTTTGGTCCAAAACCCTCAGTCATTTTTTTTGATCCACTAGCAAAAATAGCAGCGATAGTTCTTCCGTGAAAAGAATTTTTTATACATAAAATTCTATTTTTATTTTTTTTTCCTTTAGAATAAAAATATCTTCTTGCAACCTTTATTGCTGCTTCGGTTGCTTCTGTTCCTGAGTTCTGAAAAATAACATAATCAGCAAAAGTTTTTTGGGTAAGTCTTTTAGCAAGCTTTTCACCTTCGGGAATTATAAAAGCGTTTGATACATGCCAAACTTTCTTAGCTTGTTTATTCAATGCCTTGACTAGGTACTCATTAGAATGCCCTAAAGAATTTACTGCAATACCTTGAATGAAATCTAAATATTTTTTCCCATTTCTAGCATAAAGAAAACTTCCTTTGCCTTTTTTAAAATCAATTTTTCTTCTATTATAATTTTTAACTAAAGCGCTCATTTATATATATTTATTATGATTTAATTTTATAACCCTTTTTATAAAGCTGAAATGAAATAAGCCAAATTAATATTGAAATAATAGTTAAATATATTATGCCAAATTTTAATGAACCGTCCATATTATTTATAAACGCATATCTAAAGCCATCAATCATATGAAAAAAAGGATTATAATGACTTAATGTATAAAAAAAATCTGGCAATTTTTCTAATGAATAAAAAGTTCCTGATAAAAAAGACAAAGGGACTATAATAAAATTTGTAGCAGTTGCCATGTGGTCAAATTTATCTGCCCAAAGGCCTGCTATAAAGCCTGCAGAGCCCATAATAAAAGAACTTAAAAATAAATAAACAGAAAATATTAAATAATTTTTAATTTCAATCTCTATCATTACAGAAAATACAAGTATTGAAATAATTGAAATCATTAATGCTCTAGTTACAGAAGCCAATATTATTGCAAAGGTAACCTCCGCTGCTGACAAAGGTGCACCTATTAAATCAACAATATTTCCCATCATTTTTCCCATTAATAGGGACGAAGAGGAATGAGAAAATGCTTGTTGAATAATTTGCATTGCAATTAAACCTGGAGCCAAAAACTCAATAAATGATACACCTAAAACATTTGGCCTATCTTCCCCTAATGCTAGAGCAATTACTGCTATAAATAATATTGAAGTAACAACTGGTCCTACAATGGTTTGCCCGAATACAGATAGAAACCGCAAAGTTTCCTTTATGTATAAAGTGTATGCACCAACCCAGTTAATACCAAATCTTCTTTCTCCAAATTTATATTTATTTTCTAATTCAACCATAAGTCAGTATTCATAAACTTTTTTTAAAAATATTGTTAAAAAAACAAAAATAATGCTTGTCATTAATTTAATTGTATGTGTACCTCTATATTGTTATAAATTCAATAATGTATACAATATATGGTGTTATATGAGCTGGAATGATGAAAAAGTAAATAAACTAAAAGAACTTTGGGGAAAAGGAAATACTGCAAGTCAGATAGCTGAAATTTTAGGTGGAGTAAGTAGAAACGCTGTAATAGGTAAAGCTCACAGATTAAATCTTTCAGCAAAAATTATAAAAAGATCAGCAGTTAATTCCTCAAATAATCTAAAATTTAAAGAAAGAAATTTAAATAAAAAAAGCAGAAAATTTAAATTTACATCTTTGCTATTAGATAAAGATTTTGAACCTGCAAAAAATTTGTCCTTGGAGGAATTAAATGAAAGTACTTGTAAATATATGGAAGGACACCCAGACGAAAGTTCATCTTCATTTTGTGGAAGAAAAACTGTTGAAAAATTCTCTTATTGCCCTCTGCATTTGATAGTTGTATTCCAAACAAAATCTAAGCAAGAAGATTTTGGTGAGGACGAAGAAGTTCCTGAATTTATTGAAAAAAAAATAAAGTCAGCTTAAAAAACTTAGTATATTTTATCGAGAAAACTGACCACCTTTTTTCCACATATATGAATACTTAAATAACTCATCTTCAAATTTAAGTTTTGCTTTAAAACCTATATCCATGTTTGATTTAAAATCTCCTGAAAGGATATTGTCGTATTTTAAAATTTTTAACTGATCTCTAGTTATCAATGGCTTAGGAAATTTTTCAAAGAAAAAAGCAATTAAATTAGCAATACTTATTGGCATAGGTAATAAAATTCTTTTTTTATCAATTGAAATTAATAATTTTTTTATAATATCTTTAAAAGATAATTCTTCAGGTCCAACACACTCTATTTTCTCAAAACAAATATTTTGGTCTATTACATTCGAAATTATTTCACATATTTCAGATACATGTAGTGGAGAAAATTTTGTTTTGCCATTGTAATATAAAGGAAATATTGGCAATAAACTTAAAAGTGTCATAAGTCTACAACTGAAGTCATCATCTACTGAAAAAATTATAGATGGTTTTAAAATTGTTGCTTTTGGAAATATATTTATTATATTTTTTTCACCTTCTACTTTGCTTATTGCATATTTACTGTCTACTGCTTTTTCAATTCCAAGAGCCGAAACATGAATAAACTGTTTTAATTTAAATTCTTTACATTTTTTTGAAAGCAATGAAGGAAAAATTGAATGAATATTTTGAAAAGAATTTTTTTTATTTTCAAAAAGTATTCCAACAAGATTTATACAAATATCTTTTTCTCTAAATAGATCATTTAATTTTTTCTCATCAAAAACATTGGCTTCGATCACCTCTACATATCCAGGGTTTCCTTGAGTTTTTAATATAGACCCTTTTTTGTGTAAATTTCTAGTCACTACAGTCACTAGATAGTTTTTTTTTGTTAATCTCCTTATTAAGTGACGCCCTATCTGACCAGAGCCGCCAAAGATCAATATTTTTTTCATAATCAAAAAATAGACATTATTGTTATGTCTTTATATATATAAATTAAAAATGAATAACTTATATATATATTTAAAATGAATAATATCAAAATATTTGAAAATGATTTACCTTCAGATATTGATTTATCTAATGAAAAGGTAATAGGCATAGATAACGAAGCTCTTGGGTTGGTACTAGGAAGGGATCCTCTTACATTAGTACAGTTAGGCCTAGTTTCAAAAAAATTCTATTTAATTAAACTTAACAGGAATACATATAAGGCACCAAACCTAATCAAAACTTTATCAAATCCTTCTACGCAGTTTATTATGCATTATGCAAGACAGGATTTATTATGGTTAAAATATCATTTGAAAGTAGAGCCTAAAAATATATTTTGTACAAAAGTAGCATCAAAAATCGCTAGAACAGCATCTTCAATGCATGGATACAAAGATTTAGTAAAAGAATTATGTGGTAAGGATATATCAAAAAAAGAACAACAAAGTGATTGGGGCAATCCAAATCTTTCTGAAAAACAAATAAATTATGCAGCGCAAGATACAGAACATTTATTTGAAATAAAGGAAAAGTTAACAAAGATGTTAATTAGAGAAAAAAGAATTGACCTTTTTAAACAATGTATGAAAGTTATACCTATATTAGTAGATATGCAGATATCAGGTTATAATTTAGAAACTTTTGAACATTAAAAATATGAAAAAAAATAATTTTCAAAAAATTGCGAAAGAAGTTATTGATACTGAAATAAAGTCATTGATCAAACTTAAATCAAGTATAAATAATTCTTTTAATAAAGCAGTAAAGTCAATCTTAAACTGTAAAAATGGAAAAGTTATTGTTTCCGGAGTTGGCAAATCTGGAATAATTGGAAAAAAAATATCTTCAACATTGGCTTCGGTTGGTATTCCATCTTTTTTTGTGGATGCTAGCTCATGTTCACATGGAGACTTAGGTCAAATTAGTTCAAATGATATTTTAATTTTAATAAGTTTTAGCGGAGAAACAAATGAACTAAAAAATATTATTCAATATGCAAGTAGAAATAAAAAAATTACATTAATTGGAATAATGTCAAAAAAAAATTCTATTTTATATAGATCATCAAATATTAAATTACTAATTCCAAATGTTATAGAAGCAGGTCCAGGAAATATTGTTCCTACTTCGTCTACAATTTGTCAACTAAGTATTGGAGATGCATTAGCAATAGCAACTATGAAATATAGAAATTTTGGTAAACTTGATTTTAAAAAATACCATCCGAGTGGAAGTTTAGGAGCAAAATTAAAAACTGTAGAAGATTTAATGAAAAAAGGTAATAGGATTCCTTTTATTAAAGAAAATATTTTAATGAATAATGCGCTTAAAATAATGAATAAATTTAATCAAGGAGTACTAGTTGTTAGAAATAATAAAAATCTTACTACAGGTATAATTAGTGATGGAGATATAAAAAGAATAACAGAAAAAAATTCTAATATTAAAAGTCTTTTGGTAAAAAAAATTATGAAAAAAAATCCAATTTCAGTAGATAAGGATATTCTAGCCGCTCAAGCTCTCGCCATAATGAATTCTAAAAAAGTAACATGTTTATGCGCACATAATAAAAAAAATAAAAATAAAACTATAGGTATCTTGAGTATTCACGAAATTTTAAACGCAAATATTCATTAAATGAATATAAAAACAATTATTCAAATATTTGTTTTTTTAATAATAATAATATCCTTATATTTCTTCATTAAAGAAACATTTTTGTCAGAAAATAAAGAAATTATAGATTTAGATATAGAAAAAGAAAAAATTATTACTCAAGAAATTGATATAAAAGAAAATAATGATGGTGGTGATATTGTAGAAAAAATTAATTATAAATCTATTGATGCTAATGGTAATGAATACACTTTAAATGCAGAAATGGGAGAGATTACTAAGGACGATAAAAATATAATTATATTAACAAATGTCACGGCAGAGTTAAAATTAAAAAATAAATCTGATATTATTATTAAATCTGACTTTGCAAAGTATAATTCATCAAATTTCAGTACTTTTTTTTATCAGAATGTATCTGGATATTTTGAAAATAAAAAAATTTTTTCAGATAATTTAGATTTATTATTTAAAGATAATAAGGCAATGATGTATAATAATATAAATTTTTTAGATTCAAATATAGAAGGTAATGCGGATAAAATTAAATTAAATTTATTGACAGGTGATATAATAATTACAATGCTTGATAAGCAAAAAATTCAATTAATAAAAGATTAGATTAATGGCTATTATAAAAAAATTTAGAATTACTACATTTAAAAAAGAAATAAATAAAATCTCATTAAAAAAAATATCACTTTCATATTATAAAAGACAAATTCTAGATGATGTTTCTTTCAATATTCGCGAAGGAGAAATTTGCGGTTTACTTGGTCCTAATGGAGTAGGTAAATCAACTATATTTAATATAATTGTAGGACTAGTTAAACCAAATTATGGTGACATTTATATTAACGAAAAAAACGTTACTAATATTCCAATTTATAAAAGAGCAATAGATTTTGGTTTAAGCATTGTGCCACAATCGGGAGGAGTGTTTTCAAATTTAACCTGTTTAGAAAATTTAAAAGCGATTAGTGAAATAGTAATAAATGATAAAAGTGAAAGAAACTTTAGAATCGAAAAAATGATTTCAAAATTTGAATTAGATGCTGTAAAAAATACTAAAGCTAAGCATCTGTCTGGTGGTCAAAGAAAAAAGGTAAGTATTGCTATGTCTCTTATATCCAATCCAAAAATAATATTAATGGATGAACCATTCCAAGGATTAGATATAATGTCTACTAGAGATCTTCAAGAAACAATTGTAAATTTGCAAACTGAAGATAATAATAGATGTTGCATAATTTCAGACCATGCTGCTAGAGACTTGCTAGCAATAAGTGATAGAGCAATTATTTTGGCTAATAAAAAAATTGTTGCTCAAGGAACACCTTCAGAATTAATAAATAATACCAATGCAAGAAATTTATATTTTGGAGATGCATTTAAAATTAACTAATCAAGCAGATGAAAAAAATAGCTTATATTAATGACAAAATTAATAGATATAACCAGAAAATTTATGTTCCTGGAGATAAAAGTTTATCAATAAGATTTGTTTTAATTGCTTCGCAAGCAATAGGTAAATCTATTGCATTCAATCTTTTAAAATCTGAAGATGTAATAAATGCCTTAAATGCAATTAAAAAACTAGGGATAAATTATAAATTAAAAAAAAATTTTTGTGAAATTAACGGTAAAGGACTCAACGGTTTTAAATTTAAAAATAATACAATTATTAATGCTGGAAATTCTGGAACTCTAGCAAGATTAATTTTTGGATTACTAATAAATTCAAAAAATTCAATAGTTTTAAAAGGAGATCAAAGTTTATCAAAGAGGGATTTTAAAAGAATTATTTTACCCATGCAAAAATTTGGTCAAAATATTTTTTCAAGAAATCATAAACTACCTATAAAAATTAAAGGTACAGAATTTCCAGTACCTATTAGCTATATTGAGTCAAAAGGAAGTGCCCAAGTAAAAAGTTCTATACTTTTAGCCGCAATGAAAACTGACGGAATAACTAGTATAAAATCTATTCCATCAAGAGACCATACAGAAAAATTATACAAATATTTAAAATTGCCAATAAGAATAAAAAAAGAAAAAAAATTTGAGCTAATATCCTTAAAAGGGAAAAAAAATTTTAAAGGTTTTAATTATAAAATCCCAGGAGATATAAGTTCATCTTCATTTTTCATTGTACTTACATTGTTATCTAAAAAATCTAAACTTTTGATTAAAAATGTAAATGTAAGTAAATCTCGAACTGGTGTGATTGATATTTTAAAAAGAATGAATGCAAAAATATATTTAAAAAATAAAAAAAAATATAAAGGGGAAAGTATTGCGGATATTTTTGTTAAAAGTTCTAGTAATTTTAAAGCAATAAATTGCCCAACTAAAATGAATAGTCGTTCAATTGATGAGTTTCTTTTAATTTTCTTAGTTTGTGCATTAGCAAAAGGTATATCAACTTTTAAAAAAATAGGAGAACTTAGAAATAAAGAAACAGATAGATTAAAATTTGCAAATAATTTTTTAAATAAAATAGGAGTAAAAACTAAAATTAAATATGATAGTTTAAAAATATATGGAAACCCAGATTTGAAACTAAATAAAATATATGAAATTAAAAATTTTGATAAAGATCATAGAGCTTGTATGGTTTCAATCATAGCTGCTTTGACACTAGGAGGAAGATGGATAATACATGATTTAAAATCCATCAATACATCTTTTCCAAATTTTATCTTATTATTAAAAAAATTAGGGGCAAAAATTAATTGATAGAAAAAAATATGAAATTTTCAATAGCTATTGATGGTAGTAGCGCATCAGGAAAAACAACTGGTAGTAAAATTTTAGCTAACAAATTTAAATTTAAGTTACTTTCTTCAGGTAAATTGTATAGATACGTTGCCTTCAAAGTTATTAATAATAAATATAAATATGATAAAAAATTTATTACATATATTTCTAAAAATATAAGCTTAGGTAAATTAAGAGATAAAAGATTATATTCTTTAAAAGTTACTAAACTTTCTTCAATTATTGCAAAAAAAAAATATGTAAGAAACGCCCTTAAGCGATTTCAAATAAATTTTATAAAAAAAAATAAAAAAGTAATTATAGAAGGTAGAGATATTGCTTCAAAAATAATGCCCAAAGCAGATTTAAAAATTTTTTTTAAATGCTCGATAAAAGAAAAAGCTAAAAGAAGATTAAAAGAATTTAGAAAAATTAATAAAAATATAACTTTAAAAGAAGTAAAAAAATCCTTAAATTTAAGGGATTTTAGCGACAAAAATAGAAAAGAAAGCCCTTTGCTTTTTGTTAAAGGTGCTGTATTAGTTGACACCACTAAATTAACTATTAAGCAGTTGGAGTTAAAATTAGTTAAATTAGCAAAGGAAAGATTATTTAATAAATATGGAAATATATAAAGATTTAAATACTAAAGCTACAAAAGATTTTGAAAAACTCTTAAATTCACAATTATCAAAAATTAAAATTGAAGAAGGTAATATCATTGATGGTATTGTTACAAAAGTAACAAATAAATTTGTTTTCTTATTTGTGGAGGGATTAAAATCTGAACCAGTTTTGGATATAAATGAACTAAAAAGTTTAAACATTTCCGATAATGTTAAAGTTGGTACAAAAGTTCCTGTCCTTTTAGAAAAAATTGAAGATAAAAATGGAGATGTTGTGGTCTCTTTAACAAAAGCACAAAAGATTAAACAATGGCGTCAGCTTGAAAAAGCTTTTGAAAATAATGAACCTATTATTGGAAAAATTACCTCAAAATGTAAGGGTGGAGTAATAGTTGAGCACGTTGATACAGGTTCGTTAATGTTTTGCCCAGGATCACAAATTTCTGATAAACCTTTAAAAGATATTTCACATTTAATGAATGAGCCTCAAAAGTTTGCACTTATTAAATTAGACAAAATTAGAGGTAACGCCTGTGTTTCTAGAAGACAAATAATTTCATCAAGTAGAAAAGAAGATAAAGCTAAAATAATTGAAAAGTATAAAGTTGGCGATAAAATTAAAGATGCGGTTGTTAAGGGATATAGTTCCTTTGGTTGTTTTTTTGGTGTTAACAATGGAGAATTAGATGTTCTAGTACATTTACAAGAAATTTCATATTCAAGAATAAATCATCCGGATGAAATATTTAATATTGGTGAGAAGCATGATTTATTGGTTATTTCAGTGGATAAAGATAAACTGCAAGTTGGTTGCTCTATTAAGCAGCTTTCACCAGACCCTTTTGAACATATTTCAAATTATGAATTGAATAAATTGTATAAAGTAAAGGTTGTAAAAATAACAGATTATGGTTGTTTTTGTGAATTAGAACCAGGGCTAAGTACGCTTCTTCATTCAAGTGAATTAAGTTGGACAAAAAAGAACGTTAGCGCTAAGAAATTGTTTAAATTAGGTGATGTAATTGATTGTGTAATTACTGAAATCGATAAAGAAAAAAGAAGAGTTGCAATATCGCATAGACTTACAAAGGCAAATCCTTATGATTTACTAGAAAAAAAATATCCTGTTGGATCAGAAATTACTGGAAAAATATCAAGTACTAATGAATACGCAATTTATATTAATATAGAAGAATTGGATATTGATGTATTCTTGCACTCTAATGATTTATCTTACGTAGGAAATCCAGAGGAGGAATTAAAAAAATATAAAAAAGGAGATGATCTCAAGGTTAAAGTTTTAGAAATAAAAAAAGATGAACAAAAAGTAAGGGTTGGACTAAAACAAACTCTCGAAGATCCATTAAATTATTTTAAAGAAAAAAGTGTTAATGACATAATAACTGTAAAAGTTATATCTTCAGATAATAAAGGGTTATTAGTAAGAGCTGAAGGATCCCAACTAGATTTATTAATAAAAAAATCACAAATAGCAATAAACTCTGCTGATGCAAGACCTTCTAGGTTTGTTGGGGGTGAAAGAATAGATGCTGCAATATCTGAGCTAGATTTAGAGAAAAGAAAGATAGTTCTTAGTATAAAATTACTTGAAGAACTACAAAATAAGGAAGCGGTATCTAAATTTTCATCGCCATTATCAGGAAAAAATTTACCATTCTCATCTCTTTCAGATAAATTAAAAAAAAATAAAGATAAAGGTGAAAAATAAAGTAACTTGGCAGTAGTTAAATCAAAAATAATAAACAATTTATCTGATAATTGGCCAAGTTTTTTAAAAAAAGATTTATCGAAACTTGTAGATATAACCCTTTCTCAAATAGAAAAAGCTCTTGAGAAAAATGAAAGAGTCGAATTAAGAGATATATTTACTCTAGAAACTAGAATTCAAAAGGCAAGAATTTCTATAAATCCTAAAATTAATGAAAAAGTAAAAGTTCCTGAAAAAAAAAAAATACATTTCAAAATGTCTAAAAAATGGTTTAACGATATAAATAATGAATAAAAAAATATTTATTGCTTGTGATACAAACAAAACCTCTTTTGCAAATAAGATAATAAAATGTTCAAATACAAAAAAATTAAAAATTGGTTACAAATTTGGTTTAGAATTTATTAACTCTAAGAATGGAAGATCTTTTATATCAAAAATTAAAGATAAAATTATTTTTGCTGATTTAAAACTGCACGACATACCTAATACATGTGCTTCTGCTATAAAAGCTATAAAAGATCTTAAAGTTAACTATTTAACTATACATATAAGCTCAGGTTTAGAAGCTCTTAGAACAGCAAAAAAAGTTTCTGGTAAAATAAAGCTAGTTGGTGTTACAACACTTACATCAATTGATAAGTATTTATTGAAACAAATAGGCTACGATAAAAAATTAAAAAAATTGGTAATTCATCAAGCCAAACTAGCAAATAAGGCAAAGCTTGATGCAATTGTTTGTAGTGCACAAGAAGTAAAATATGTAAAAAAAGTTTTTAAAAAAGAGATAATTACTCCTGGAATTAGATTTAATTCCAATAAAAATGACCAAAAAAGAACTATGGCGCCCAAAGAAGCATTTAAAAATGGAAGTGATTGGCTAGTTATTGGAAGACCAATTACAAAAGGCAATATTAAAAAAAATATTCAAACATTAATTGATCATCTTAATAAATAATGGATGCAAAAATTT
>MDSW01206766.1_pt1 | contig 14543 bp, 9 predicted proteins | sample 811171 | NCBI WGS metagenome assembly MDSW01 (sample SAMN05326641, study PRJNA326480) | marine metagenome | isolation source: seawater | place: Atlantic Ocean: North West | collected 2012 | reverse complement strand
CGGGCGCGCCCGCGCCGCCGCCGACGACGCCGACGCCGCCGCCGACGCCGCCGCCCAGCCCCGCCGCCTTGCGCCTCTCCGCCGCCGCCGCCGCCGCCGCCGCCGCCGCGCCCCGACGCATCGCCTCGGCGTCGCGCGCGATGACCGCCCGTCGCAGCTGCTCCTCGCTCAACTGCGCGGCGGCCACGTTGAGAAAATCCAGCGGGTCCGCCCCCGACGCGATATGCCTCTGCAGCAGCGCGAGGTTCTGTTGCGCCTTGTACAGGCTCACCGCCGGCGCCTGCGAGACGGCGGTCAAGTCGCCGTTGAAAAGCGTCGACAACGCGCCGAGCCCGCCGCCGCCGAGCCCGCCGCCGCCGAACGCGGTCGGCGCGGGATACGCCCCGCCCCGCGCGGCGTTCAGCGCGCGCGCGAGCTGCGTCGACGCGGAGGCGTTGTCCAGGGGCCCGCCCGCGGCGCCGAGCGCGCCGAGACTGCCGAGACCGCCGAGACCGCCGAGTGCGCCGCCGAGACCGCCGCCGAGACCACCGAGACCACCGAGACCACCGAGACCACCGCCGAGACCGCCGAGACCGCCGCCGACGGAGTCGTACAACGCCTGTAACCCGGGGGACACGGCGACGGCGTCGCGCGCCGCCGCGCGCGCGTGCAGCTGCATGTACTCCAGGTACAGGTTCTGTTCGAACTGCGCGGCGTTCACCGCGAGGTCGTTCCTCTGCGACACGGGCGGGAGCAGCGACCGCGGCGTCGGCATCGGCGTCGGCGTCGGCGTCGCGCGCGCCCCCCCCGGGGCCAGCCCTGGATCGCCGCCAGCCAGCGCGGTCGCTCCGTCCAGCGGCGGATACGGCTTGATCGGGCGCTCCGTCGTTCGCTTCTGCTTCTTCGCCGCGGCGGCGGTCGGCTGCGCCCGCGCGCCGGCGCCCCCGGTCGGTCTCGCGGCCGGGGCCCCGACGCGGAGCGGCGCGGCGCCGACCGCCGTCGTCGTCGTCGCCGCCGCCGCCGCCGTCTTGTCTTGGCTTTGCTCTCGAGGCACCCCCCCCGCGTGCTTCAGCGCGACCGCGGCGTCCACCTCTCGACGCGTCCGGAGCAGATGCCGCGGGACGCGATACCTCTTCGACGCGAACACGAACTCTTTCCTGCTGTACGCCGGCGCGTTCTTGACCACCACCTCGCCCGCGGCGTTCACTGAGGGCCGTTCTATACAAGCGAAAGTCGGGGTGGAGTTCAAAGGCGTCAGTTGGAGTTCATAGGCGCCGAGGGCGGGGATTGAAAGCGTGGGGTGGGCGGAGAGATGCGCCGGCAAAAGTCCTTAAGGATCAGCGTTCACCACGCCATTGGGGTCGTATGGGGACCAGTGTATAGAACGCACCTGACTTCCTCACGATGCGGTACGTCCCGGCGCCGACGTACCACCCTCCGTGGGCGAAGAACCACTCCGTCTCGCTCCCGTCGTCCTCGTCCTCGATTAACCGACTGCCGGCGCCGCCTTCGCCGAGTCGCGCGTACTTTAAGTGCGCGTCTTCGCACCGCACTTGCATGACGTACTCGTCCATCTTCGATTTCCTGATGTAGTTGAGCCCGCACTTCTTCCCGGCGACGACTTTGCTCCCGCGCGAGGCGACGACGTAGTTAAAGTGCGCGTGCGTCGCGTGCATGTGCGTCTCGAGCTCTCTGATCCCGCGCATGTTACACGCGCAAAACGGGCACATGAACCGATCCGTGAGCTCTGTCTTGCACAGCTGTCGCCCGTGGTACATGTAGTAAAACGCAACCTGGATCTCGTGCGGGGGCGGCTTGAGCGCGTCCTCGATCGCCTTGTTTTGGTTCCCGAGCGCGACCTCGCACGTCAGCGCGTCGACGTGGCCCTCCAGACGCGTGGACGTCGTCGTCGGCTTCTTCTTATTCTTCTTCGTCCTAGATCCGTCCGATGGCTCCGCAAACGTCAGCAACCGAAAATGCCCGCGGTGATCGTTCCGCCGTCGTCGATCCCGCGGCGTCGACCGTGGGACCAGCAGGCGAAACTCCGGCGCGCGAATCGTCTCCAAGCGTCTCAGCGGTCGATCGTCCTTCGTCACCGGCTTGAGCAACTCCGCCAGGGATCGCTTCCACAGCCACGCGCGGCGGAATTCGTCCCCCTCCGGGATGAGCCCGAACACGCGCGACTCCCTCGGCCTCATATTCCCCGCGGCCGAAGACTCGCCGCCTTTCGCCGCCTTTCGCGGACTCGTCGGGCTAGGCTTCTCCGGGCGTTCCACCGCCTTCAATCGCGATCGAAGCCTCTTCGCGCGGTTCGCGCTCATCGCGACGGCGGCGTCGCACAGGACGTTCCCGAGACCGTTCAAGCCGTCGAAGACGACGATCGCGACCGTCAGCGTGGACTTTTCCTGCGCGTCCGACGGCGATATTCGCGCCGTGTTCTTCTCCCGCTCGGAGCTTTTCCCGTTAAACTCCAAGACGTGATTGATCTCCGGGTGATCGAACTCCACGAGCACCGCGTCCTTCGACGGCGCAACCGCCGCGGCCTTGGTCGGTCGTCGTTTCGGCAGCCGAACCTCGACGCACTGGAGGACGTCCAGGCGCACGTCGCCGCAGTCCATTCCGGGCGCCGGGCGCGCGTGTCCCTCCACGCGGTCGACGCCGAGCACGGACTTTAACAGCGGGTCTTTCGACGCCTCCGACTGCGCGGGGTCGTAGCACAGGATCGCGTACGCGACCGGGTCGTCGAGCGCGTCCGCGGGCGGGAGCGGGGGGATCTCGACTCTCACGCGGACGAGACTCCTGCGTGAAGCACGATGGGGGAGAGGACGAGCGGAGGCGTCAGCGGCGGCGCGCGCGGGGTTGGGGAGGGCGTGACGTCGAGAATAGCGCGCGGGTAGGGGGTCGCGACGCGCGCGGAGGCGCGTCGTCGTCGCGCGATCGCGCGAGATGCGAAAATCGAAAATAAAAAACGTGGCGTCAGGGTCCCGCGAGCGATCGGGCACGCATCTTCGAGGCTCGGCGTGCCGCTCCGCGCCCGGCCGACGCTGCTGTACGACAGCGTCCGTCGCAGGAACACGGGCTGCAAAAAAAAAGGGGGGGAACGAGAAGAGGGAGACGTCAGCGCGCGCGATCGGACGCCCTCGCGGCGGGGCGATAATTAAGTTCTAAACCCGAACCGCGTCGGGGCTCGAATCTCTCTCTTCGGGGAGGACGAACACGCACCCGCCGCGTCGCTCGATCCGTGATGGTGTTGTACAGCCGAACCTGCGTCGCGAGAGGGGCGGCGGGGAGCGTGTCAGCGACGTCGCGGACGGCGGGGGAGGAGAGAGACGGCGCGGCGACGGCGACGACGCGTCCGCGCGACGCGCACCGGGTCGACGAACGCCGCGAACGAGCCATCGAGCGGCTCCGCGGGCGGCGCCGTCGGGGCTTGGTACGCCGGCGCGGCCATTTCCGCCGCGTCAGTTCCTCGTCAGGGGCGCGGAGAACTGATCGCGACGATCGAACGCCGGCGTCACGCGCGCGTGCGCTCGCCCCGCGCGACTTTGTCGCCCCCCGCGCGCGAACGAATGTAAGAAACACCACGGTCGCACCACGGAATAAAAATAAAAAATAAAAAGTTTAGGCTGACCAATCACGACGCGTTCTGAAAGAGGTTCCGCCAAGGGTCGCCCCATTTACCTTTTTTACTTCCTAACACTGTAATGGGGTGTTTTCAGGTAGGGGATTTTGGGATTAACTCAAGAAACACCGTTTACAGTTCTCGACTCGCGTACTGAATAGGTCTTATACATTGTCTGAGAAAATGGTTATTCGTTGTTCTCGGCGATGAATTCCGATGAATTCCGATGAAGTCGCGCTCGGCTGCCAGACGAAGCGCGGAAGAATTGCGCCCGCGCGCGCAGAGCGAATCCGCGCTCGAACGCACGTCATGGCGCCCGGGTCTTCGCGATCTCGCAGCCGCAGCGGCAGGTCGCGGTCGAGGAGCGGCGACGCGATGTCGCGATCGCGCTCGAGATCGGCCGGAGAGATCGTCGACGCGGAGGCGAAGACGACGTCGCCGCGCGGAGACGGAGGATCGAGCGCGATGAAGTCGAAATCCGAAGAGGGCGTCGCGACGACGCGGACGGACGAGAACGACTCCACGTCCACGGCGGAGACGAAATTTCTCAAGATCGCCAACTTGACGACGTTCGTGAACGGCGGGCACCTGAGCGAGATCTTGGGGAACTACGGCGTCGTCGTCCGCGCGGAGATCGCGTTCGATCGCACGGAGAACAAACCGACGGGATTCGCGTTCGCGGAGATGGGCTCGGCGCGCGACGCGTCGAACGCGATCGCGCACATGGACGGCGGGATGATCGACGGCGGCGAGGTCACGCTCACGTTCGCGTCCGAGAAGTCGATGCCGCCGCCGCGCGTCGCTAACGACGGGGTCGATCGCGGAGGACGAGGCGGAGGACGAGGCGGACGAGGATTCGGAGTCAGAGTCGTCGCGCGCAGAGACTCGAGCAGGGACCGCGGCGGGAACGGCGGCGGGCACAACAGGGGCCCCGCGCCGTTCGACCGCGGCGGCAGAGGCCGCGGCGGAGGGTTTGGGTTCGGACGCGCGCGCGACGACGACGGATTCAATCGCGGAGGTCGCGGAGGAGGAAGACGCGGCGGCGGCTTCGGATTCGACGACGACCGAGGCGCCCCGCCGCGTCGAGGAGATCTCGATCGTCGCGGGCGGTCGCCGCCGCCGCCGCGACGACGCTCGCCGCCGCCGTTCGCGCGCCACCAGGGTCCCGGCGGCGGCGGCGGGCGGCGTCGATCGCCGCCGCCGTACCGCGCGCGCTCGCGCTCGCCGGGTTTCGGGAGCGTCGGACGGAAGCGCGCGAGGTCGAGGTCGAGGTCGCGGTCGCGGTCGCGCGGCCGCTCGCGCTCCGGCGGCGGCTTCCGCGGCCGGTCGCCGAGGGGCGGCGGCGGCTTCCGCGGCCGTTCGCCGATGCACGGTGGTCGCGGCGGCGATAGGGACAGGGACAGGGACAGGCGGCGGTCGCGGTCGCGGTCGCCGCCGGGCCGCGGCGGAGGCGGAGGGAGGCGGCGCCGGTATTCGAGCGCGAGTCGGTCGTCGTCGACGAGTCGATCGCGCGGCGGCGGCGGAAGGCGCGTCCGCTGTCGTCGCGGCTTCGTTCTTTGACGCTCTTCGTTTGCGCGCGCGTTTCTTTTGTTTTTCTGTTTTCGTCGCTCGCGCGCCATCTGACGCGTCTCTTCTCTCTCTTCGATTTCTCGAGCAGGGGACGACGACGAGGACGGTCCAGGAGCGAATCGCGGAGCAGCTCGTGAAAGAAAAGCCCGGAGTTTGCGTTTGTTTGAGAACGAGTAGTTTCCCGCGTTGAAATTCGGACTTTCTGACTGTTTGCTCGTGTGACTCGAACCCTCCGTACACGTACACGCGCGCGCGCGAACGAGCGGCTCTCCTCCCCGTCTCTCGTTCGCGCACGAACGCGCTCGCGACTCGCGCGCGCGCGCGGGCGGCTCGGAGAGCGCCGATCCCCGACCCCCGCCCCCACCGGGCCAGTGCATGCTCAGCCCGCGACCGGGCACCGCGTCCGCGAAGAAGGAGCGCGCGCCCGCGACGACGCGCGACCCCCCGGCGTCGTCGCCTCTCAAGCCGCCTCCGATCGATCGCGGCGGGAGCGCGCGATCGCCGACGTCTTCGTCCTCCGTCATGACCGTCGTCGAGCCGTTCGACGTCGAGGACCCCAAGGCGGCGTCGAAAGACGGCGAGAGCAAGGACAAGGCGGACAAGTCCCCGGAGTACAAGAAGGAGGGCGTGATCCAGACCGTGCGCGCGCGCGGCGGATGGCTCACCGTGTTCTTCGTCGGCCTCGTCCTCGCCGCGCTCGTCGTGGAGGAGTTCGAGGACGTGCTCACCGCGAACGTGGAGCTGTCGTACTTCGTGCCGCTGCTCATCGGGCACGGCGGGAACACCGGGTCGCAGAGCGTCGCGACGGTGATCCGCGCGATGGCGCTGAAGCAGATCAGCACGAGGGACGCGTGGGTCGTCGTGTACAAGGAGAGCGCGGCGGGGTTCGTGATGGGCGCGTTTCTCGGCGTCTTGGTGCGTTCGATGCTTTGCTTTGCTTTTCCTTCCTTTCGCCCGCGCGATCGAGTCCTTTCGACGTCCGATCAACTGACCGATGAACGAACGCACGCCTCCGATCAAAAACCAAACAGGTGTACCTGCTCGCGTTGTGCTGGGACGGGTTAGACCCGATCGTCGGCCTCGTCGTCGCGATATCCCTCCCGCTCGTGAGCTTGTGGGCGAACATGTTAGGCGGCGTGCTCCCTCTCGCGGCGACGCACTTGGGGTACAACCCCGCGGTGACGACCGCGCCGCTGATGACGACGATCGTGGACTCGAGCGGGTTGGTGATATATTTTCTCACGGCGAAGGCCATCATGCCGGCGTCGATGTTGTCCGTGATGAAAGAGGCGGGCGGCGTCGCGGCCGCGGCGTCGTAGGTAGCCGAGCGAAGAGGGAGGGGATTCTGAGTGAACGGCCGCGCGGGGTTGGCGCGGGGGTCGTCTCGAGGTAGCTCTTATTTAGGATGTAAGCGACGCGAACGATAGCAGCGCGATCGCGGTCGACCGGTTTCATCGAGCGCTTCGACGCCCACCCAGGCTTCGACACCAGCCAGGCGCACATCCTGTCGGAGACGCGCGAACCGAATCCAAAGTCTACCCTCGCGCGCGTTTCTTTGACCCAGAGGCGCGTCGCGCGGAGCGACGCGCGAGCGACCGCGATGCCGCGCGCGCGCGAAGACGCGGCGGAGAGACGGTCGCCGAGCTGCTGCGACCGCGTGGTGCGTCGGCGCGGCGATGTCCGCGCGTCGAACCCGCCGCGTCCGCCCGGCGGGCCACCTCTGGCCGCTCGGTCGTCCGTGGCCTCTTCGGTCGCGCGCTTGAATATCCCGTGCATCGTCAGCCCCCCTCGCCTCGAACGCCCCGACGCGAGATCGCGCCTCTGACGTCCTCCCCTTCCCGCCGTCCGCCCCCCACCGCCACCACCACCGTTCACCACGCATCACAGCTCGCGGCGCTGTGCTGCTCGACGTCGCGCGCGGACGACGGCGACGACGCGAGCGCGACGCGGGGCGGCCGCGCGCGACGCGGCGGATCCGAGGACGCGCTCCTGGAGTCCTCGTCCGCGCGCGCGACGCGGTACGGCCGCGACCACCGCCCGCCGGGGTACCGCGCGCCGCCGATGCCCTCGCCGCTGACGAACGGCGGTTCTGGCGGCTCGCCCAGGGACGGCTCGAACTCCTCGGACGGCGGCGAGGACGGAGACTCCGCCGCGGTCGCCGCGCGAAGGGAGCGGCGGCGGTTGCTTAAAAAGCTCGGCCAGAGCAGCGACGATCTATGCGACGACGAGACGGACGGCGCGCGCGGCGTGGACGCCTCCGACGTGTCGTTAGACGTCATCGGACGACGCCGTCATCGGAGCTTCAGCGAGAGCACCGCGAGCGGCGGCGGCGGCGGGGTGGTGGCCCACGGAGGGGGCAAAGGAGGCCGCGGCGAGCGGGGGAACGGGAGCGGGGGCGAACGCGGTGGCGGGCATCACAGGACGGGGTCGGGGTATCCCCTGGGGACGGTCGTCTCGGGGTACCCCGCGGGGAACGCCGCGGCGCTCGGGCTCCCGGTCGCGGGGTTGGGGACGGGGACGAAAAAAAACGGCGGGAAAACGGGCTCCGCCCTCGGTCCTCGAGACGGCGTTTCGGCGACCCATCGGACGCTCGACAAGGTTCGCGACGCCGCCGCGCACTGGCGCAGCGAGTCCTGCGCGTCGCTCGCGGACGAAGACAGCTGTCCGATATGTTTCGAAGCGTACGACGACGAGAACCCGAAGATGCCGCTGCGGTGCGAGCATCACTTCCACCTGGGGTGCGTCTTCGAGTGGTTCGAACGGAGCGAGCTGTGTCCGGTGTGCGAGGAGAAGATGGAGTTCGCGCCCTCCGTCGGGATGACGCTCTCGGGGGAGTGATTCCGATTCGATTTGGACGATTTGATTACTAAGCGCAACCACGCGTACTGTACTGTATGTACACCGAGTGACGACGACGACGACGACGACGACGACGACGACGACGACGACTCGCGTTGCAACGACAAGAATAGTATACAACAAACGCGTCACCGGAGCTTCGCTCGGAGCATCTTCGCGTGCGCTATGCGCGTCGCCTTGACGATCTCCTCCTTCGCGGCGAACATCAGCGCCGACGCGAACACCGTCTGCGTCATCTTCGTCCCCATCCCGCGATAAAACGCGCCGTACCCTTCCTCCCTCACGATCCTCCTCAGCGCGTCGATCGTTCCGTCGTATCGCATCGCCGAGTCGTCGCTCTTCGAGCTCGCCTGAAGCCGCGACTTCACGAGCAACACCGGGTAGGTCAACAACGTCGCGGCCATCTTCGCGAGCGCGCCGGCGACGAACACCTCCGCGGCGGTCAGCGCGATCGGCCGCGAGGCGTTCGCGTTCGACGCGCCGCGTCGCCGCCGCGCCCGCGCTCTGATCGCTTTGAATCGATCCGCCGCCGACTCGTAAAACGCGTATTGCAGCGCGGGGTTGGATACCATCACGAGCGCCGGGACGACGCCCTGCCAGAAGCCTCTCACCCCGGCGTCGGCGTAGATTCCCCGTGCGGTCGCGCGGAACCCGATTTCGCTCGAGCCGTCACGAACCGCGCCGCCGCCGCCGACACCTCCGAACGCTTCTCTCCCTCTGTCGCCGAAACCGAACGCGCTCCGCAACATCGCCCACGCGCGCTCCCCGCTCGAGCGCTCTTTTTGCCGCTCTTCGAGCTCTTTCGCCGTCCGCGTCGTCTGCATCTTCGTCACGATCGTCCATATCGGGATCGTCATCACGACGTTGATGCTTCCCGCGCACGACGCGATCGCGAGCGAGGACAGCGCCCCCGGGTTCTGTCGCTTCTTCTTGATGTAAAACGTCCGAAGCGCGCTGTAGAAGAAATTGTAGACGCTCTGCGACGCCACCGTGCCGACGATCGCGGGCTTGATGCCTCGGTACAGCGCGCCGACGCCGCCTTCTTCTCTGACGAGCGCGCGCATCTCCGTCACCGCGTTCGAGCGCGTCACCGGGTTGTCGTTCACGTACTTGGAGAGCGTCTGAAGCGGCGTGGACGGCGACGCCGACGCGTAGTCGTCGTCGACGCCGTCACCATCGTTCGCGTCGGCCGCGCTCCTCCTCGGGGACAGCGTCCCGCTCCAGTCCAAGGACGCGCGCGTCCTCGGCGTGCTCGGGTTGACCTTCTTCAGCGACGACGAACGTTTCGCGAGCGGCGACGGGGACGAGACGCGCGACGACGCGGCGGTCTCGCCGTCGTCCCGGGGGCGCCTCTTCCCTCCTCGCGGCGTGCGGTGATGCGTCGACGATGCGGCGACGCGCCGATCCGTGTGCTGGCGCGCGTTGAGCGTCATGAGCGGGTACGTCGTCAGGAGCGCGAGCAGCGCGCCGGTCGCGCCCGCCATCGCGTCCACGGTCGCGCTGGCCGCGTCGTCCACGGGGACGGAGCTCGCCATCTTCTTCGCGCTCGCGGAGAACGTGAGCGCCCCACCGCGGCGCGAGGACACAATGGTGACAATCCATTGCGCCCCATTCGGAGCGCAGCGTTGGACGCGTCCGAACGAGACGATGTGTGAGTCTGGACGAAATTCTGTACCGCCGTTTTCGCAGTCGTCTCTCGTCTTCTATCTATCCCTCCCCTCATCCCTCCCTCCCTCAACCCGCTCCTCCTCCTCCTCCTCCTCACTAGTACGCCAACCCCAGCGCGGCGCCCGGGACGCGCGTCCACACCCACGGGAACCACGGATCCAACCATATCCCGATCGCCATCGCGAGCGAACTCGCCGCGTGCCACCGCACCGCCAAATACTTCGTCTTGAACAGCCGCTCCGGCGTCGCCTCGTGCTCCGTGGCGTACCGCGCGATCGCGATCGCGAGCGGGGAGCACAAGAACACCGCGAGCGCGCCCATCCGAGGCAGCGCGCCGATCCACCCCATGCCGATCGCGAGCGCCTGGTGCGCGAGCAGACACGACCTGAGGGACGTTTTATACGAGCGAACGTCGGGGTGGAGTCGAAAGGCGTCAGATGGAGTTGAAAGGCGTCGTGGGCGGGGATTGAAACCGTGGTGTGGGCGGAGAGAAACGCTGGCAAAAGTCCTTAAGGAACGGCGTTCACCACGCGAACGCGGTCGTATGGGGACCAGTGTATAGAACGCACCTGAGCGTCCGAATCGCGCGTTCCAAGCCGAGCTTCACCACCGGCGACATCTTCCCGGCGGCGCGGTCCCCCGCCTCCTGATGAAAGTGCGACGTGAACAGGATGCACGTCGTCGTGAGCCCGACCATGATTGCCGCGCCGAAGACGCCGCCCTGCGATAAGACCGGCGTCAGCGGCGCGTTCACCCACACGCTGCCGCCCGTGCCCGCGGCCAACGCGAGGTAAAAGGCGCCCGTCGCGAGCGGGCCGAACGCGGCGAAACACAGCGGCTCGCCCAAGCCCTTGTACGACATTCGGAACGGCGGGCCCTGGTACGCCTGCCCGCACAGCACCGCGACGCCGAGCATGGAGAGAACGTTCGAGCTCACCCCCGCGACGTCCACCGTGGACGCCATGACGAGCGCGCCGATCCCGGAGAGCAGGCACCCGACGGCGAGAAGCGAGACTTTATTCACCGCGTGAACGTCGCCGCCCATGAGGCGAACGATCGACTCCGGCTTCCCGCCGCCGTCCATTTCCTTGTCGTCGTCCACGCCCGTCGCCGCGTCCCACGCGTCGTTCGACAAGTTCAACCACGCGATGACGAGGCACCCGCCCAGCGCGAACAGACCGAACTGCGACGCGTTGACGCATCCGTACCAGTGGTGGCACAGCGACGCCGCGACGACGAGCGGCGCGACGCAGACGGAGTACATCGGAATCTTGAGCGCGCGCCACCACAGCGTCGCTCTGGAGACGTCGTCCGGGACCGGGCTCATGCGTATGTTCGGCAGCGCCGCCTCGTTCTGGACTTCGTCGTCGTCGTCCGTGGTCGCCGACGCCGACGCGCGCGCGGCGACCGCTTCCGATTCCGCGGCGTAGGCCATCGCCTCGTCCTCGCCGCCCGCGGACGCGGCCGCGGACTCCGCGAGCGCGGCGAGCGCGGCGAAGTGGTTCCCTTCCCCCGCGGCGTCGCTCGCGTCGTGCACGATCTCGATCTCGACCTCGACGTCGTCCTCCGCCGCGACGTTCGCGCTCGGCGGATCCGACGCCGCCGCGAGCCGTGCGCGTCGTCGCGGGCTCGTCCTCGCGCGCGTCGCGCGCGCGAACGCGACGGCGGCGCGCGCCGACGGCGACGGCGATCGCGTCCACGCGGCGACCGCGCCGATCGTTCTGCGCCCGCGAGCGCGCGTCGGCCTGGACGCGCGCGCGCGAGACGCGAGCGCGACGCGCGACGCGGGCGCGACCGCCGACATCATCGTCGTCCTCGTCTTTGGATTCGTTCGGCCGTCCTCCCGCGCGCGGTGACCGCTCGCGACGTCCTCTCCTCACCCGCGCGCGACGTGATTTCACTCGCGCGCGCGCACTGCTCTGGCGTGGCGTGCGAGAAGCGAATATCTCCGCGCGATCGTCGCTTCGGGCCGACCCCGTGCGCGCGCGGACGGCGGCGGATGCCGCCTAGCCGTTCCAGATGCCGCTTTTTATCGCACTGGAGATTGTTCGATGGCGGTGCGCGCGCTGATTGGCTGCGCGGGAGATGCAGCGTGCCAAACTGTTTGCCAACACGGCGCGATGTACCGTAGTACGCGCGACGACCGACCGATTTCGCGAAAATTGCGTCAAGGCCGAGATCTGATAGTCTGACGCGGTTGCTAACAACATCACCAATTTCCGAGTGGACGCGACGCGTCGCGGCGCAGTCGCACGCGCACCGCGCGCCTTCCCGGAGGCACGCGCTCGCGAGGACGCGCGCTCCATTCTTAACCGCGCGCGCGCGCTCCCGACTCGCGCGAAGACGCCCCGCGCCCCCGCGCCGCGACGGTGAACCCGGGTCGGTACTGTGGCAGAAGAGATAATAATCTCGTCTCGGACGGGGCGCATTAAATTCTTCGAGTGCCGACATAGCACGCCGTCGTCGTCATGGCGTCGCGGTACTTCACCCCGAGGGTGTGGACGCGCGAGTGCAACCAGCTCATCTCCCTCGCCGGCGACGCCCTCCTCGACGCGCGCCCGAAGCAGGTGGCGCTGAGCGGACCCGCGGGCTTCCTCGGCTCGCGCGTCCTCGCCGCGCTTCTCGACGCGCATCACCATCGCCGCGAAAACGGCCTCGAGCCGGGCGAGGTCGTCCTCCTCTCCTCCTCCCCGGGCAACCTCATGTCGCGCCTGATAAACATCCACGGATACGAGCGCATGAACAGCGTCCGCGCGACGCGCGTGGACTACTACTTCCAGCACGACGTGGACAGCTGGCGCGATCAGCTCGGCAGTCTCGGCATGGGCGGCCCCGACGCCGTCTTCGTGAACCTCGCCGCGCTCGCGGGGCCGCGGAGCGACCGCCCGGACGCGATGATGGCGGTGAACTACCGCGCGCCGGTCGCGGCGGCGCGCGCGTGCGAGGAGCTTAGGTTCGGGCACTGGATTCAGTCGAGCACGCAGGCGGTGAAGGCGGAGCGCGCGGGTCAGGTGCCGTACTCGCGGTGGAAAGCCATGGCGGATTACTCGCTCGCGAGACTCGAGAAGCTGCCCGTGAGCGTGTTCACGCTCGGGCTGCTGTACTGCAAAGCGCAGGGCGTCGTCGGGCAGCGCGGGGACACGCTGAACATGGTGGACCTGACGCTCCTGCCGATCACGCCCATCATGGGCAACGGGCGCGCGCCGCTGCAGCCGTTGGAGGTTGGAGACGCGGCGGCTCGCGTCGCGTTTTGCGCGCTCACCGAACCCACCGAACGTCCGGTGCAACCGAACCACGAGAACCCGAACTGCGCTAACTGGTCCAGGCCGAAGATAGACCCGGCGCGGCAGTACACGTGGCGCGCGTACGACGCGGTGGGGCCGGAGACGATGACGATGCTGAAGCTCATGGAGACGTTCGCGGCGTTGAACGGTCGGAAGCTGAACCCCGTGTTCGTGGACTACCGAAACTTTGAAACCGTGCTCAACGTCGCGTCGCTCGGGAACTTGAACCGGCAGTTCGTGTCGCTGCTTCGCTCGGAGCAAGACGCGGAGCGGCCGATCGTGGGGAACCCGGACGTGTTCGAGACGTTGATGGGCAAAGACGCGAAACTGTTTCGAATGGACGACGCGCTGAAGCAGACGGACGACGACGGCAACGTCATCGCGATCAAGCGGCGTTCGTTTCCTTTTCTCGCGATGACGTCGTGGACGTGGAACAACTTGGGCGTGATCATCCCCGGGACGAACCTCGTGCTCGAGACGATCGGGACGTATCTGTTCGGGAGACGGTTCGCGATCGACGAGAGCTGGCGGTGGATCAGGTTCGGCGCGATGTCGACGCTGTTGGGCGGGATAACCGCGGCGTCGATGCACGCGGGCGCGGAGTTTTCAAAGTGGTGGGGGGAGGTCACCGGCGGCGCCGGGTGGCCGCCGTGGGGTGGGTTCTGACGGGAACGAGACGGGCGTCGAGAATCAGATGGCGCGCTTCTTTCTTTTGTATTTGTACGATTTGTACGATCACGGCCACGACTGACGGCGCGACAGGATGGAAGGATTGACGTCGCGCGCGTCGAGCGCCCAGCCGTCGTGATCGATCGCTACGCTAAGACGACTACTACACGTACAGTACGACTATCGACGGATGACGACTTCTCGCGCGACGAGCACGCGCGCGCGTCACGACACCGCGCAGTTCCCGAACGCCGCGCCCTCGCGTCGCGGCGGCTTGAACCCCCCGAACCCCCGCTTCGGACACCACGCGAGCGTCCCGATCTTCAGCTTCCTCCACGCCCGCCGCGCCTTCGCGCTGTGCATCTCCGCGTCCTCCGTGTTATCCCGGTCACTCCCTCTGAGCACCGGCCGCGGCCCGACCGGGTGCCCGCCGCCGAGGAGGAAATCGGTGACGTCGAACACGTCCCCGTTCGCGACGAGCCACATCGACGCGTTGTCCCGGTGTCGGTTCACCTGGCAGCACGTGAACGTTCGCGCGGCGGCGACGCGTTCGCGTTCGTCTCTCGCGGTCGCGGCGGTCTCCGAGGCGGCGGCGGCGTCGCGGCGGCCCCAGCCCGCTCTGGTCGCGTCCGCGGCGGCGTCGGCGGCGGCGTCGATCGCTTCGCGGACGCGTCGCCGCCATCCGTCGCCGCCGCCGCCGCCGCCGTTCTCCCCGGCGCCTCCTCCCGCGTCGTCGTCGTCGCCGCCGCCGTCGCCGCTCTCGAGGTCCGCGCGCGCGTTCGCGACCGGTCCGCCGCACGAGGCGCACCCGGGGACGCGGCACCGATCGTCGCACGCGACGCACGCGTCGCATCGACCGCCGCGGCGCGCGTCGCGCCGGTCGGGCGATCCCG
>MDSW01109279.1_pt1 | contig 14543 bp, 21 predicted proteins | sample 811171 | NCBI WGS metagenome assembly MDSW01 (sample SAMN05326641, study PRJNA326480) | marine metagenome | isolation source: seawater | place: Atlantic Ocean: North West | collected 2012 | reverse complement strand
GCAGAAGGTACTGCTGAAACAATACCCACATTGACTGGGGTAGTTACCCCCGCCAGTGCCAGTTGGGCATCCGAATCGTTACACAAGAGGCCGTTCTCAGAAATCCGCAGGGCTTGGTTCAAGTTGTAAGTGATAGCGCCACCAGCTCGAACACCGCCCGCAAGGGCAACCGTTTCGAACATACGGAACATCGCTCGCGTCCCACCGTTAATCATTGTGGCTACATTCTGGCCACCACGACCAGCACGGAACTGACGGCCGATCCAGTTTTCAGGGGATCCGGGGCCTGTTCCATAGGGGGGAGCCAGGTCGTAGTTTTCTGATTGGAAGAGCAGGAACCCTGCACAGGCGTTCCCATCGCTGAGTTCAACCGTGAAATCATTAGGGGAAGCGGCATACATCACCCAAACACCACCGCGCCAACCGTTCGTCAGCAGGTTGGGGCCTGCGATGACTGGAAAGCGGTCCCCAGGAAACTGAAGCTCGACATCGAGTTCGGCACTGGGGTCGGAGTTTTGAACAAAAGTCGCCATTCTAAGACTCGCTGTACAACAGACGAACGGCTACCGCACCTACGGGAAGGTTGGCCCCAAGGGTGCCCCCTTCAATCGTGAGACCCCAAGTGACCGCATTGCTGTAAGCATCGGGACCATAGTTGTTGGTCATAGGAGGTCCGCTGCAAAAGGTATAGGTTTGCTTCGTTGACCCAGGTGCTACGAACTGTTGGTTCATAGGGGTAGACCCAATCGTCACGGAAGCCTCAGGCATCCACCAGAACTTCAAGTAGACAGGGTCTGCATTGAGCGTGTTGTCGATTTCCACTGTCCACATGTTCCCAGTGGATGTGGCGCTGGCGGTCATAGGAAGGTCGAATTGTTGCTTGATGGCAGATGACGAGTCCCAGGTGTAACTCACCATATAGAAGCCCGGTGCATTAGGGCTCTTTCGATTCATAGGGGTGGTCATGGTTTCCTCCCACAAAACCGAACATCAACAGATCCTTGCGGGGATGCGTCAGTTCCTATGGAACCAGAACCTGGGTTTGTGACAGCCCGAACCGAAATTCCGTTCGTGAAGGTGAACCCGTCAGGGAATGTCAGAAGCAAAGGCTTATCTGTCCAGAGCTGGAAGACCATCAGCTCACTTACCAATCCCGTCGCAGCGCCGGATTCAAAAGGGGAAACAGCGTCGTAGATTTTCAAGTAGGTGAAGAGTGGGGTTCCCCCAGACCTAACGAATTCGGCTTGCATACTGGTGATGGTTACCGGTCCCATAAACAGATCCGAAGCACCTGCTTTCTGAAGCCCGTTGTCCCCGTTGGCGACATCCGAAAAGACACCCGCTGAGGTTTCGGGAAAGTTGTAGTCTTTCGCTCGTGTTGTGATGATGGCCATAAGAGTCTCCGCACCCTTGTTTTTTCATAAGCACCCTACCGTTTGAAGAGACGGCAGACCCACGCCTTGATTCGTTGCCACAGGGAAGCCTTGGGGCGTCTGATTTCAAGGGTGTCTTCGCTGACCCAATCCGTAGGCACATACTGCCACTCGTACATCATCGCTTGCTTGATGCCGTACTTGGCTTCAACCGCATCAAGGAACTTCAAGAAGTCATCCTTTTCCCAAGTACCGAAGGCATCCATAATCCCGCACGGATTGTGGTCGGTGTAGGGGGCTGCGATACACGCGGGCTTCGACAAGCACTCCAAACTAAACATCGGCCAGACATTGTCCTGGGAAAGCCATTCCTTGTGGGCTTCGAGGTAGTCCCCGAGTTCACCCGCCAGGAGACCATCGGGGTTCCCCTTGTTCTTGCAGTAGGGGGTGTTGGGGCATTGGCATTCTGGACCTTCGTCACCCTTGCACCCGCAAGCCGCCATTTCCCCGACCCAGTAGATTTCCGGGTAGGAATGGTTGCCCTGGTCGTTGGGGGGCGGTCCTTTAGGGGCGTAGCCGTAGTCGAGGGGAACATTGGGCCAATACTTCGCCCAGAGCTTTTCAATCCAGGCTTCGCCTTCCTTGCCGTAGTAGACATTGACGTTTTCGTAGTCGAAGGCGAGGCAGGTGATCTTCTTTCCGCTGGAAGACTTGTTCATCGCATCCACGAACTCGAACGCCATTTCCATCGTGTCGCCCGGTTCAAAGGTCTTTGCAGCTCCAGGCCAAGGCCACTGGGCTTCGGTGTCCATCACCAGACCTGCTTCACAGTCCGCGGGGAGTTGTTCCAGCCAATACTTCTGGAGCCATCCCTGCTTGGCGTAAGTGCCCGCAGGGGTTTCGGGACACATCAAAACGAAGAAGGCTCGCTTGAGGTTGTTGTCCTTGATGAACTGGATGTACTTGCCAGCGTAATCCTTGAAGGTGGCTTCATCCGTTCCGGGTTTCCCGACGATGGCTTCGTGCCAGATACCGATTTTCATGGGTGCTCCTAACAGGCACCCACATACAGCAGTGCCCCAATGGGTTCACCATCGGGGCACTATCGACAGATTATCGGAAATCCTACTTCTTGAACGATACACGGGGGGTGGGTTCCACCCGATTGATGCACCGCATCACAAAGTCCTGTTCCGAAGTGTCGGAAGCGGTCTTGACCATTGCAGCCAGATTCTTCCGTGGGATGTAGGTCACCTTCGTGTCGAAGTAGAGGCCGAACCGATGCCCCAAGGTTTCCAATGCGACTTCCGCATCAAACGTCTTGGAGAGCTTGTTCTGGGTTTCTGGAAAGGTAACCATAACCTTCCCTTCATCCCCGCCTTCAATGATCACGGAAGTGTCGTCTTCCGCAAGAAGGTCGGTCGCAGCATCCCGAAGGGATTCCTTCAAGGGGTCCAGGATTTTGGAGATCTCGTTGGTAGCCCGTGCCAACTGAAGGGCAACGGAAGCAAGGTCTTCAGGGGTCGGGTCTGGCTTCTGCATAAGGCTGCGAGCATTCGCAATAGTGGTGTCGATAGACATAATGGGGCTCCAAAGCCCCCCGTAGGGGGCATCTAAGGTTTAGGAAAGTTCGTAGGCGCAAGCCATGTGGAAAGCACCACGACCCGAGATGTGGGCGGCTTCATCCCCTTCGGGGATGACTTGGTTGCAGTGGCTGCACACCGTTTCAAAGGCGACAGGCATCACCTTTGCCCCTTCTGGAAGGGTACGGGCTTCTTCCACCACAGGTTCGGGGGTGGGTTCGGGAACAGCGGGGGTAGCCGCTGCTTCTTCCATACGGGCGAACTCCACATCCAACCCAGACCCGATTTCCGACATCAGCGACACCTGTGCCCCTTGGCAAAGGGAAGCCAGCGGACAGCCCTTACAGGCAGCCGCCCGTGCCGACCACTTGCCGAAGCAGCGGGTCTTTTCGGACGCCAGCCTACGGAAGTAGGCGTCGTTTTCGTAGGACTCGTGGGTCGGGGTAGCGGTGCCCATCGGGCCTTCCCACGACACGCCCACTTCACCCTTCGGCTCCACGATGACGACGGAAGGGGTCGTCGGTGCAGCGGGTTCGCTGACGGGGTCGGGGGTGGGGGCAACGGTCGGGGTCGGGGCCGTTCCGCCCATCGCCATTGCGGTTCCCAGCGGCGTCAGACAGTAGGTCCGACGGGGGGAAGGCGCAGCCATTCCGTTCTTCTTCAATGCACCCCACGCGCCGCTGATAGCGGTCTTCAAGCGGGGGTAGCCGCGAGTGTCCACCCCAAAGGCATCCATAGACAGCCCCGTAAGGGTGACGAAATGGTGCAGCACAATGTTCCAATGGACGTTTTGTCCCGATGCGGAAGCATCACCGCCCGCAGCCTGAAAGACGGCAGCGAGAAGGGCGGGCGCTACTTCAGTAGCCGTAGCGGCAGTGGGGGTTCGGTAGGAAAGGTTCATCTTTATTCTCCTTGGGGCTCAGGAAATGGCCCACAGGTTTGGGTTCGGGGTTCATACGAGGCGGGTCACTATCCGTGGCCCACCGCCGTGTTCTTTTCTTCAAGGGACGCCAAAGCATCCCGCAGGGACACCCAAACAGGGCGACCCGTGTTTTCGATCCAGTGGTTGGACACGGCAACAACATGCTTGCACACGCCTGCCCGACCGTGGTCACGGCAGTCACACGAAGTGTGGCGCACGCTCCCGTTGCGGAAGGCGATAGCCACGGCGTAGGTGCCGCCCCGCCCCTGGACGACCCCGCGAAGGGCGGTAGGGCTGGACTTGACCCAGCGCACGGGAACACGATCCGCACGGTGACGACGACCGATTTCCGCACCTTCAACAAGGGTGCGAAGGGCTCGACCCCTCATTTCAACAGCCGCCTTAGCGGCTTCGATGGAATGGGTAACGCTCATTGGGCTCTCCTTGGGGCTTTATGCGGCCCGCAGGTTGAAGATTCATTTCCCCATACGAGACCCCTCCCGATTAGTGGCCCCCTATCGGTATGTTTTCTATGAAAAGGCTGGGGTAAGAATCGGAGGCTCCCTATGGATGCAGAAGGAAAACGGATTTGGGCCGCCCTTTGTAGGGCAGGTGCTACGGAAGAAGATCGTGCGGAAGCCGCCGATCAACGCGCCCAGGCTGATGAAGAAAAGGCAGAAGCCGAACGGAACATTGCGGATGCCGACCGTTTGAAAGAAGCCGCTGCCCTTCGAGCGGCATTGGGCTTCCCCAAAGATGCACTGTGGCCCAGCGAAGCCGCTGTTGTAGTCAACAACGCCCTCATCCAGCGCCAGAATGCACAACAGGCGGCTGGTCTTGCGATGGGCGAAGAAGATGAAGAAGCCCAGGAAGAAGAAGGCGGTTGCGGGTGTAAGCACGCCGCCCCCACTTCTGAAAGGCAAGCCCTTCGAGATGCCATTGGGTTCCCCCGTCAGGCTTATGGAAGGTACGACTACGACTACGACTACGACGACCGTTACGATGACTACCCAGGACCAGAAATCCCTTCTTGCCACGAAGCCGACCCTAAGGTGTGGAGTGAACTCAACGACGAAGCCTTGGCTACCGCCACAGTATTCGGGAAACGGTTCGTCAAGATGGTCAAGTCGATGGGCTTCGACACAGGCGAAGAGTACTACGAAATAGCAAACGACGAATTAGATCACGACGGCGCTGGCGGCTATGTTCTCGAATTCGGCTACTTTGAAGTAAATGGTCGGGGGGGCCAAAAGATTCGCCTTCCCCGCAATAAGTCCATCGTGCTGGATCGGAACTTACGTCGAGAAGGCATTTCTTTATGGGCAGCATTTGATGAATCACCCATCGAAGTCGAAGTCGGAACCGGTAGGTACGACGGTGATGGCTGGAATGAGCCCCGAGAAGAAGTAATGTCCTACTTGGACATTGAATGTCCAGATCCCGACAAGATGACGGGCATTGGTATTTCTTACGGACATACCAGCGAAGAACCGGATAAGTACTTCCGACCAAACCAGCTCAACAAGTTAGTTGAATACTTTGCTTCGACCTTCCCTCGAGAGTTCAAGATTCGTTCAAAGGTCAAGAAGAGGGCGATGATGAAGATGGATGACGACGATTGGGATAGGAAGTATGACCCTATCGACCCCCCTTCAGGTGAATCCTTTTGGGAGCACTACGAAATCCGTGGGCAAAAGAAGAATCACATCTGGACGGTCCTTGATGTGGACGGCGGTCTGTACATCGTCCCTGGCATCCATCGGGTGAATCAGTTTGGGTTTATGGTGACCCGCAAGCCGTGGCGTAGGGAAGACATCGAAGTGCGATGGGCTTCAACTTCGTCAAAGGAAGGGCAAGCGATTCGGGACGCTCTTGGGTTCCCTAAAGAAGCAGGGCGGTTCAACCTGGGTCGTGTCGTTCAAACCCGTGGGGTGAATAGCAAGTCCCGTGAAAACCGCGCCTTTGGTCGTGAAGTGATGGACGCTTTCCGCAAGTATCAACGCGGCGACTGGGGCGACACCGCTCGTGATTCGGTCAAGCGGAACAACGCTGTCGTGAAGGACGGAGCTGAAGATCAAATCTTCGCTGTGTACAACACCAGCGAAGGCAAGATTTACATCATCACCGAGTGGGACGGGTCAGTAACGACCATCCTGTTTAGTCACGAATACTAAGATTCTTCGCCTGGAATCGGAGCCAGTGCTTGCTGAAGCAAGTAGGTGTTGGCTTCGTGCTCGTTAGCCGTCGCCATCAGCCAATCATCAAGTCCAAGGGTCATCAGACCCGACTCGGTGATCTTGTCGTAAGCAACCTTGATGACTTCTTGAAGGTCGGCTTCGGACTTCAACCCACGCTTGTGGTTGCACTGGATACGACCCCACTGCCCACATAGAAGGTGGATCTTTTCCACCTGGTCAGCCAGTTCGACACCAGCGGTTCCGACAAAACCCACAATCTTTTCGGCAAGTTGGTCCACTTGTTCTTGAACCGACTTGTACAGCCGCTCGAACAAAAGGTGGTTTCCGTAGAAGGAATTCCCCACGACTTGCCAATGGGAAGTTTGGTAGCTCAGGTACTGAGCGCGAAGCACAGCCAGGACGGCACCGAGGTAGCGTGCGAACTCGGCTTTCTGTTCTGGGGTGGCTTCCAGGTAGGCTTTCTTATCAACTTCGAATGCCAACCATTCGGATACGGTTTTTGGTTCTTGCATCACAGCTCCTATACGAACACGTCGTAGCCGACATCGCCCGTGACCGTGGCGCCTGCTTGAACCGTGAACCCTGTGGTGGTCTTGTTAGTGATCCGAAGGGGCACGAAGATTTGGGAAGACAGTTGAACCCGGTAAGTGGTTGTAGACAAGGCTTCCGTGAAAACGATGTCTTTGTAGGTTTCAGCCGCAAAGGTGAGCGTGCCGTTGATGGCGGATGTTGCTGACATAATGGACTCCACAGCGTTGATAGCCGCTTCAATGTCTGCGGAGACCGACGCGGGCAGTTTGGAATAGGGGCTTACGATAAGCCCGTAGGCATTTTGGATGTCACGCACGGTGACATTGCCACTACTGTCCTGCCCTACGGTGAACATGTACTGGTCTGTCGATACGCCTGATGTGTAGACGAACTCCGCTTGAACTAAAGAAGCCGCCATTACCAGATCCCTGTGGTTTCGCAGCCCATCTTCTGGAACCAGGCGTCCAATTCTTTGAGCTTATCGCGGTCGGTTGTCCAGATTTCGCAATGGTCAAACCCGGCTTTGACCCCCAAGTCAGGGATAGGGTCGATGCCAGCCACTTTGACCTTGCCGTCCCGAAAGGACTTTAGAAGGTCGGGAAGGTTTCGCAATTCACGGTTCGCTGACCGATAGATGGTAAGGCGGTATTCGGGTCGGGCCTTCTGGATAACCCACCGTCTTGCCAACCTGCGGGCCATTAAGACTCGTTTATGTGAAGGTGTCTTGGCCATATCAAATCCTTGCCTGGGAGGCGTGTGCCTCTGCAACGGGATTTTGATAGGCAGACCACCGAGCTATGTAATCAGGTGGATTACGGGCTCATTCCATTTAGCCCGTTGCACTTCCCGTAAGATGTTCAAGTTCGCTGAGATGTGGTTGAACAAGGAAACATAGTGGGACATCCCTGGCAGACCTTCCAGACTCGACACTGACCGAAGGTAACGGTGTCGAACGAAGCCCTGGGTAACGCCCATTTCCTTTGCCACTTCGGATTGGCAGGTTGTCTTGATCATGCCCAGCATAATCTTCACGTCGATGGGGTCGCCCAAAACCCCAGAAAGGTCTTCTTCAATTCGGAAGGGGTCGTATGGGGGGACATCGAGAAGATACTTGATTCGCGCTGCCGCCCGCTGAAGTCGATAGCAGACAGTGGGCTGGCTCACATTGAAGATGGCGGCGATGGCGGTTTGTCGAACCCGTTGGAAGAAGTACAGCTCTACAAAGTCGGCTTCTCGAGCTGGGATGTCGCCCAGGACAGTGCGGACGCGGTCCAACTGTTCGGTTCGTTCTGTGGAAAGGAACTCATTGGTGGAAACATCCAGGAAATTGATGCCGTCTTCGTTGGAAAACTGCTGTTCAATGTCCGAGGGGTCAAGAATCTTGTGTCCGCACCAGTAGTTACCCCCCATTTCCGTCTCCATCTTCTTCCTCCTCCGGTTCATATGGCCGGAGAACCATCTTAGGTATCGATCTGATTGCCCGTAATGATCTGAGTTCTATGTACACATGGGCCATTTCATCAGTCATCGACACGATATTTCCAATCATATTGGAATATGGACCCTCGACTACTTCTACCTCCATTCCCACATCAAGTTCAACGGCAACCATACTTTTCAGTCCCAATCGCAGCTCTTCGAGTGCTGAATCGGTGATCGTGTTTAGTACGGGCATCCTGTTCTGGTAGGAGAACATGGCGCGTTGGACATATGGGCAGGTGTGACCCAGATCGATATAGGCCCCTTCGGGGAGCCCATTAGCGACAAACGCATAGCCTTCCATCATATTGAGGACGATGCGTTCCTTGCCCCGATTGTAGGTGATACACGGGACGAACACTTCAAAGTCGTTCCCTACACTAAGGGATTCACGGATCAGTTTAGGGAGTGTTCCTTCTTCTGCGCGCATTTCCCCTAAGGGGGTCAGCTCAAGAACCACCCATGTCGTTCTGTCCCGTTGGTCCCTTGATCCCATCTAATTCTCGCAGATAGGATTGAAGGACAGACCTGAAAACGGGGAGTGGGAGACCACAGGAAGGGGATTCGTGGGTCGTTTCAGACGCACTTCGCCCAGAACCATTACCAATGGCCCTGGGATCCAACCAAACTCCTGTCGATGTAACTGCGGCACTCTTCGTTTCCTTTTCCTCAACATTACCCAAAGGATTTGAGTGGAGGTTCGGAGAGGCGACTTTGATTTTTTGGGTTTCTACTGGAGGTGCGACCACAGGGACGATGTGGGTTCCCAGCATTCGGTGGTGTGCGCCGGCCAGATCAAGGATTAGGGTGTGCTTTGACGGTTTATGCGGGGGATTAGAAAAGGAATTCGCCAAAACCACGAGGCGAGAACCTTTTTCGGCGATGGCTTCAATACGATCCTTTTTCCATCGGTGGGGGATCCGCCCGATCTTCATACTTGCCCGATAGGCAGTCAAGGCTGCATCCGCAATCCGTTCGTAGGCTGCGGAAGGGGAAACCAAGGTAGAAAGTTCCGTGGCCGCCAGGGTGGCCGCTTTCAAGTCTGTTCCCACGGATTCAAGCAGGTCCAACACATAGGTGTTCGCACCCAACCCCAGGTACTTCACCAGGTTGGATTCTGTAACACCCCCGAGCATCGACACCCCTTCCACCGTCTTCAGGGCATCTCGGATGTGAAGTTCGCAGATTTCAGCGACAGAAACCAAAGCGTCGTTTTCATACGAAATACCTTCGGCATCGCAGATTTCAGACAGACGCCCAGCAATCTTCTCGGCATCAACGGCCCGAATAGAAAAGGCCGGAGCGCAGCGGGAAAAGATGGTGTTCCGCATCTTTTCGGGTTCTGTCGTACAGAAGATGCACACCAGTTGCTTGTCTTCGGATCCCCGAACACAATCTTCCATCGGCTTCAGCATCGCATCTAAGGCTTGCTTCGAAAGCCGATGGGCTTCATCAAACAGGTAGACAGCCCGCTTCCCGGAAAAGGTGGAGTACTGAATTTGCTCGGTGATGCGAAGGATGTCGGACTTACCTGAACGGGTAGCCGCATCCAGCTCTTCAAAGCATTCCGTTGTCCCACCGTTCAACAAGGTGGTGCAGGAATGGCATTCGTCGCAAGGGTTTCCGTCAATGGGGTCCTCGCACAGAAGGGCTCGGGCAAGAATGCGGCCCAGGGTTGTTTTCCCCGAACCGTGTTGCCCACAGAACACATAGCTCTGATGGAAACCACGCCCTTCCTTCACCAGTTGCCGAACCACATCAATGGACGCTTCTTGCCCAAGGACATCGCTATATGTCAGTGGTCGGTACTTAGTGTCCAACGCCATCAAGCACCCCCAGCAGCCCAAACAGCCACATGCACTTGGAACTGACCTTGCTCTTCAATGGCAAGGAGCAAGGGTCCGTGTTCTTCAAACAGTTCGTGAACCCGAATCTTGAACTGGCGCATACTGAGTGCGGGTTCGTCGTCTGCCCCGAAACCGCTTGAATCCACAAACAGGGTTTCCACCCGTTCGTGGTCTTCATCCACATCTTCACAGGCTTCCCCCAGATGGGGAACGGGGAACGGGGGCCACTGTTCTAATGCCGTGGAAGACATTAGACGCAGTGGCTCCTTACCCGCCATGCGGGCGGCTTCACCAACCTGTCGGTTAAGGTACTTTATGGTCGCAAGATCCCACACTTACTCGTCATCCAAATCCAAGACGTCATGCAAGATGGCATCGACCTCTGCTCCAACATCGTCTGCCTTTTCCTGGAACAACTGTTCGACGGGGGTGGCTTCTTCATCTTCTTCGCGGGGGAACCACATTCCGTACCGCTCGATGTTTTCGCTGAAGGCCATAATGTCGGGCTTCGCTACGGTGAGCTTGAACTCCCCTGACTTGGGGTCTTCTTCGCAGCGGCACGCCGTCAGCAAGTGATCCAACAGGGCTTCCTGCTGCTTGCTGGTGAGTTCGTGTTCCCACTGGTCGGCAGCCAATTCAAGAACGAACTTGAACTCCGTGCCCCCCAAAGCGTTGGCGAGCGGTGCAACCCGCTTGGCACCGCCAAGAACCACTTGCCCACCGGCCTTGCCAGCCTTTTCTCGAAACACTGCAACCACTTCGTCGCAGATGATGGCAAGGTCAGGGTGGTGCTGACCAATAAGGTGTTGGATCTTTTCTTGAATTTCCTTGTTTGCTTTCCAGTATTCAACGGGCATCCCGTCCTCCTATTCTGAATCTTGTCCGCAGAAGCCGCGCGCCCCCGCTTTCCCAGATTTCTCCGGGGTCTTTGCCGCCAGTGTAACGGACATCGTGACACCGTAAGCCTACCCGCTGGAGGCGTTCAAGAACCCCCAGCACCCGTTTGCCTTGTGGATCCTGGTAGCCCAGGACTTGTTTCCGACCCGTTTCATCTTCGTCAAAGGCCACGTGGACAGTAGCCTTTGGGGACATAAAGCGGTGTAGGAAGTTGAGCTGGTTGCGGGAAAGGCGGGCCGTCCCGCAAGACAACACCACATCCTTGTCAGGCACGATATGCGCGAGGGCCATATCGAAGACACCTTCGACCAACCACACATCGCCTCCGTCCCAAATCTTCTGGAACGCCTGTTCCGTCATCCCCTCAAACACGGGAATCCATGCAGTTTGTGGGATGCGGTAGTCCCGCATTTCTTTTTCCCCATCCCACCTACGGAACACAACCCCAAGGGCTTTCCCACGGGGTGACCATAAGGGAATAGACAACCATCCCGTGCGGTATTGCCCGGAAGTCCCATGTACCTTCCTGAAGGTTTCGTCAGGGGCGGGGGTGGTTCCAGGTGCCCAAAGCCCGATTCCCATTTGGGAAGCGTAAGCCGAAGGTAGGCCGCGACCGAGAATGAACCCTTCGGCTTCTTCCGTAAGGTTCTGATGGGCTGCGGCGAGCATTTGGGTAAGCCATTCCTGCATAAGAGTGCCTACCCGCTACTTCAAAACCGCAACCCCCCGAGAAGCATTGTGGAGCACTGCCCCGACGACACCATCCCCGAGGTCATACACAGTTCCAACATACGAACGGTCTTTAGGAACGACGACACCCCACCCTTCGGGGAGCCATTCCACTTTTGTTGTGGGGATCCCCACCGTGTCTACCACTGGGAAGCCTTCACCGTAGAGGCATTCCAGCTCTGTGAACCCGTAGTATTGAAGGTGGTCAATAGCGTTGGACATCCCCTTATGGGTTGGGGGTTCTACATTCCCCCATTCGCACTGTGCCCCTTCGTCAGCAACCGCTTCAATCAAGGCTCGGAAGAGTTCTTCTGGGGTTGTTTTCCGAACGGCTACCCGTAGAAACCCACCTGGGAAGGCGCGGTCTACCCACATCACATCTTTGCTTGAAGTGATGAGGAAGGGGCCGGCATCTGGGTCTTCTGATGCTGGGACTTGATCCAACATTAGGGCACCCTTGCGGGCGGGCCAGTTCACAAAGGTTGTAAGGGATGGGTTCATGAGAACCACCCCGAAAACCAACCCTTCTTCTTTTCGGGCTCCTGGGTGGCAAGTCGATCAAGGATTTCACGCGCCTTGGTTGCCTGTTCTGGGGTGTCTGCCCACAGGAACACACCCCCAAGGCTCCCTACCAATGTGGCCCCTGGAACGAGTTCTTCTTCTTGTTGTTCCAGCACCCACATCAATGCGGCAACATCGGGGAATTCTTTGGCAATCTTATGAAGGGGGGCAGTGGCCAACAGCTCTTTGAATTCAGCCTTCACTTGTTGAACGGCAGCCCGATCCCATTCCTCATTGGACGGGAAATACTTACGGAGTGCCTTCTTCAAGTGGCGGTACTGAGCCTGCTTGAGCTTTTGCTTCACATCCCCTTCAGAACGCATGGTTACCCCTTTGTTCGCAACCGCTTGAAGCGTGCAGAACCTTGGTTGGGGTCAATCCGATAAGCGGTCTTAGAGGCTTCCACAAGGGCGGTGTTGTGGGTGACAGCCAGCACATCCATATCCATCTTGTCGCACAAGAGGGCAAGAAAAGCACCCACACGGGGCACATAGTGCTCAGCCACCGCACCCAAGGATTCATCCAGAAGAAGCAGCGGCTTCAGGTTGCGTCGGGACACCACAACGATGCGAAGCAGTACCGATTGAACCGTAGCCACGGATCCCCCGTAGGAGTCCATCGCAGAACCTTCAGTGACGGTCCCATCCCCGTGCTCTTGAACAGTGACCAGTTCCACAGCCACCTTGCCGCGTTGAACATCCACTTCGGAACGAACGGTCAGGTCCATATCGTCGAAGATGGTCGTCAAGCCTTCTGTGATGAGCTTTTCGGCTGCTTTCACATTGGCGATGACTTCACCGTCGATAAGGACACGGAACAGGTCCGCAACACGGGAAAGGACCGCATCTTCGGATTCCAGCTCTGCAATCCGTGATTCTGTGTCAGTGACCTTCGAGTAGACGGTGTCCCGTTGTCCCCGAAGCCATTCTGCCTTCCGTGCTAAATCTCGAATTGTTATGGGATTCAGTTCTTCCACACGATCACCGTGTAGTAACTGGTGGTTGCATCGTCATCTCCCGAGTGTCGGAAGGACAAGTACCCACCATTGCCCACGGGGTGTACCCCGAAGGTGAGGGTGTCCAGGTTGAAGGATGCCCCGATGGCTTGCAGATAGTTGTATTCGACATTGAAACCTTCATCGAAGGCTTCGCCGTTGGTGATGTTGACCCCAGTGATCGGGAATTCGCAGTGTCCGTCCACCCCATCGGAGTCCATCGACAAGACAAGGTTCCCTTCCTTGTGCCGGATGTTCATCGACTTGTCGTCCTTTGCAGCACCTGCCGAAAGTTGCAGCACCGCATCCCGAAGGTCTTCCACGGGAAGTTCAAAGGAAGCCGCAGGTTCGGCTTCACGGTCGATCTTCAACTTGGGGAACTGGACCAGCGGACGGGAAACCCCGAACACGGTTCCGTCGTCGGAGCGGAAGTACGAAGTCTTGTCGTCTTCCAACACTTCAATGTCGTAGTCGGACTGCTGAAGGAACCGAACGAGAGCCGACACGTCCTTCGTGTGAATGCGAACGGACATATCGCTGGCGTCATCGACATCAACCATCGACACTGCGTATCGGTCAGACGCCCAAAGGGCACCGTCACGGGCTTCCACCTGCGCCAACTGCGGCTGGGTGGTGTCTTCTTCAGCGGTGAACTTACCCGAATGGGCAGAAGCCTCCGCCAAAGCACCAGGGTTCAACTTGCCTTTGCTTTCAGCCCCCTTAAGTCCCTCATCCCAGAAGGGGAACTTGGAAGGGTCAAGGGTCTGGCAGCGGATGGTAGTGCGGGCACCAATCAGTTTCACGGTCTTGTCGGTGAACATCAGGGACAAGGCACCGTCACGGCAGCCCTCAAGCCATCGACCAACCCGCCAAGCGGCGGCGGTGAATTGCGTTGCCCCATCATCTTCTTCTGCGTCCACCACACAATGCAGGGGGGAACTGGCAAAGATGCGCTTGTTGAAGGCGAGGACTTCTGCCCCATCTTCGGTAGCACGGAAAAGGTAGTGCGTGCTCAGATCACTACCCCCGGAACCCACAGCGACATTGACGACTTTTAGGGCTTTTTCGAGGTCTGGTTTTGCGACGGTAATCTTCATGGGTTGGTCTCCAAGTAGGGGGTCAGTTCGGTGTGGGCGGCTTCGATGCCTTGTTCAAGTTCTTTGATGGCTGCTTCGTACTTTTCTTGAAGGTCAGAAACAGTAGTGGAAAGTGTTTCGGGGTCGAGCCCCCGGTCTGAGATTTCCTTTTCGACTTCCTGAAGTGCATTCAAAGCGGCTTCCCGCCGTCCCGCAATGCGCTGTGCATCGGCTTCCAGTTGGTTTCGCTTTTCGATGGCTTCAGCCAGTCGGGTATCAAGATCAGACATAATCACCTCCACCCTTCAATACCCATCCTCCTATGCAGGAACCCCCTAAAGAGAAAGGTCGAT
>MDSW01142299.1_pt1 | contig 14545 bp, 15 predicted proteins | sample 811171 | NCBI WGS metagenome assembly MDSW01 (sample SAMN05326641, study PRJNA326480) | marine metagenome | isolation source: seawater | place: Atlantic Ocean: North West | collected 2012 | reverse complement strand
GATAACAAATTATCTATTTGTTTTAACGCTTTATCCGTAAATTTAATTTCTTTAATCATGCTTGAACACTGATATTACTAATATAATACTTAATTATTTAAATTAAAGGATGAAAAAACACACACAGTTGGGCACATTTAAAAGCAATGGAAGGCTTAATTATGAGCCTAATTCTAGATATCGTTCACCATTTCAAAGAGATAGAGATCGAATAATACATAGTGCATCCTTTAGAAGACTTAAACATAAAACACAAGTTTTTGTAAATACAGAAGGAGATCATTACAGAACAAGAATAACCCATTCTATTGAAGTTGCTCAAATAGCTAGATCAATATCAAAGTATTTAAATTTAAATGAAGATTTAGCAGAAACATTAAGCCTTGCACATGATTTAGGACATACACCTTTTGGTCATGCTGGAGAAGATGCTTTAGATGAATGTATGCAAGATCATGGTGGTTTTGATCATAATTTGCAAACTTTACGAATAGTTATGTTTTTAGAAAACAAATATTTTAAATTTAACGGCCTTAATTTAACGATTGAGACATTAGAAGGTCTTTTAAAACACAATGGACCTGTTGAGGATACTGCTCTAGTAAATAGATTAATAGGATTGAAGACTTTTAAAAATAACATTAATTTTGATACATATCCAGCTTTAGAAGCTCAAATATCAGCAATATCAGACGATATAGCTTACAATAATCATGATATCCAAGATGGAATTAATGCTAAATTATTTAAATTAGAAGAACTTGTAGAAATAGATTTTTTTAAAAAAATTTATATTAAATATAAAAAAAGGATTAATAAAAAAAATTATAAAATAGTAACATATCAAATAATTAGAGATTCTATTGATTTAATGATTAGAGATTTGTTAAAAAATACTTTAAGTAATTTAAAGAAGTGTAAAATTAATTCATTGAATGATCTAAAAAAATCTAATCAATTGATAGTTAATTTTTCAAATAAAATGCAAAATTCAGAAAAAGAAATTAAATTTTTTTTAAGAAATAGAATGTACAGTAATAAAAAAGTTTTAAATAAGAATCAAAGAGGAAAAATGATTATTAAAAAATTATTTAAAATTATTAATTCAAATCCTAGAAAATTTTTGAATAAAGATAAATTGACTAATGATAAATTTAGAGCTATTTCAGATTTTATTTCAGGTATGACCGATCGTTACGCTATTAATCTTTATAATAATTATAAATGAATATTTTTGAATTATATTTAGAAAAGATAAAATCAATAATTGTTGATCTGAATAAAAAAAATGAATTACTTATTCCAAAAACATTGAATGGAATAAATGCAGAAATACCTCCAATTAAATTTGACTGTGATATTTCAACAAATGTTGCAATGGTTCTTTCCAAACTAAATAATAAGTCTCCTATTGAATTAGCAGAGCAAATATCTCCTATTATTAAAGATCAAGATCCTTCAATAGAAAATATTAATATAGTGAAGCCAGGTTTCATTAATATTAAGTTCAAACCTTTATTTTGGTCAAATTTTATTCAAGATATTATTGTTAATGCTAATACTTTTGGAATAAATAAAAATGAGAAAAAATTTAATTATTTAGTTGAGTTTGTTTCTGCTAATCCTACAGGCCCTTTACATGTGGGACATTGTCGTGGAGCTATATTAGGTGATGTTATTTCAAATGTATTAACCTTTAATAAACATAAAGTTACAAAAGAGTATTATGTTAATGATTATGGAAATCAGATAATTAATTTCACTAAATCTGTTTATTTTAGAATTCGAGAGGTTAAGTTTAATGAAAGTTTTCCAATAGATAATTCAGATTTATATCCAGGAGATTATTTAATAGACTTTGCAAAAAATATTATTTCATCAAATTCAGATATTAGTTTTAATAATTATGAGGATATTAGTGAAAAGTTGACCACATTATCAATCGAACAGGGTTTGTTGTTAATTAAAAAAAATCTTAATAGTTTGGGTATTAAACATGATAATTTTGTTAGTGAAAAAAATATTGTTGTAAATAAGGAAGTTGATAAGGTTATAAAATTTTTAGAAGTTGGTGATTTTGTTTATAGAGGTAAAATCAAGGCACCTATTGGTGAAAATAATAAAGAATGGGTAGAAAGAGAACAGCTTTTATTTAAATCAACTGATTTTGGAGATGATAAAGACAGAGCACTTCAAAAATCAGATGGAAATTGGACATATTTTGCCAGCGATGTTGCTTATCACAAAAATAAAGTTGATAGAAAATTTGATTATTTAATTAATATACTTGGCGCAGATCATGCAGGATATATTAAAAGAATTTCTTCATCTGTAGAAGCAATGTCTGGTGAAAAAGGTAAATTAATTTGTAAAATTAGTCAGTTAGTAAAACTTATTAAAGATAAGAAACCTTTTAAAATGTCTAAAAGAAAAGGAGACTATATTACTGTTGATGATTTAATTAAAGAAGTAGGTAAAGATGCAACAAGATTTATTATGCTTAATCGAAGTAGTGATGTTGAGCTAGATTTTGATTTCGATAGTGTTAAAGAACAATCAAAAGATAATCCATTATATTATGTTCAATATTGTTATGCGAGAATATCATCTGTATTTAGACATCTAAATAAAAATTTAAATTCAAATTTAGAAATCGACAAATATGATTTTGTATATTCAAGTGACGAAATTAAAATTTTAAAAAAAATATCTGAATGGCCTAAATGTATTGATAGTGCTTGCAAGAAATTAGAACCTCATCGAATACCAATTTATTTATATGAACTTGCATCTCAATTTCATTCTTACTGGAATTTGGGAAAACAATATCCTGAAAAAAGATTTATTAATGAGCAAAAAAATATTTCATCCGATAAGTTGGTATTTTTAAAGGCTATTTCAAATGTTATTAAATCTGGTATGGATATTGTTGGTGTTGATACACCTGAAAAAATGTAATGTTAAAAGAAATTAAGTATCTAATATTTATAATTATTATTGGTTCTTTCCTTTTTTTGACTGGTAAATATTATTTTTCAGATGAACATAAAAAAAAAGCTTATAGATCGTACAAAAATAATAGTGAAAAAATTAAAAATTACTCAAAAGATTTGCCTATTTTAGAAAATGACACACAGAATGTGATCGAATATGTCAAACAAACAAATAAAAAAAAGAAAAAAAAATTTAATTTTTGGAAGCTTTTAGAAAATGATTGATAAAAGAAAAGCTTTTATTATTGGATTAAAATCTTACAAATTATCAAATAAAGAGAAACTTTTTTTAATAAAAAACAAACCCTGGGGTGTTATATTGTTTTCAAGAAATATTAAATCAATAAAGCAAACAAGAGCTCTTACAGATAATATTAAAAAAATTTTTAAAGATAAAAAATACCCAATACTAATTGATCAAGAAGGTGGTAGAGTTAACAGGTTAAATAATATTATTTCATTTGATAATTTGACATCTAAATATTTTGGAGCTTTATTTGAAAAAGATAAAAAAAAAGTTAAATATAATCTATAAGTTATTTATCGATAAAACATCATATTTATTAAAATTAATAGGAGCAAATATTAATACTGTTCCTGTTTTAGATCTTAAATCGAAAGACTCTAGTAATATAATTGGAGACCGATCTTTCTCAAAAAATAAAAATACTGTGTCTAAAATGGGTGATATATGTATAAAATTATTTCACGAAAATTCTATTGGCACTGTTATCAAGCACATACCTGGACATGGATTAGCCAAAGTAGATAGTCATAATTTCACACCCACTATTAATAAATCGGTTAAATATCTAAATAAAAATGATTTTTATACTTTTAGAAATAAAAATTCGTACTTTGCAATGACCGCTCATATTATCTACAAAAATATTGATAAATTAAATACGGCAACTCAATCAAAAAAAATAATTAAATATATTAGAAATAAAATAAGATTTAAAAATATTTTAATTTCTGATGATCTATCAATGAAAAGTTTAAAAGGTGATATAAGAACTAGGACAATTAAAACTTTTGAATCAGGTTGTAATATTGTTCTGCATTGTAATGGAAATCTTAATGAAATGAAGATTGTGGCAAACAATTCACCTTTAATAAGTAATTTTATAATTAAAAAAACATCACAATTTTATAAAATTTTAAGTTAATATAATATTATGCTTGAGTCTGATTCTGTTTTATTTAATGTGGATATTACCAATTATAACGGTCCTTTAGATGTACTTTTAGATTTAGCAAAAGCACAAAAGGTTGATTTAGAAGAAATTTCAATTACTAAATTAGCAGATCAATTTAACGATTATATATCTAATGAAAAAGATTTAAATTTAGAAATTGCTTCAGAATATTTGTTGATGGCAACATGGTTGGCTTATCTTAAATCTAAACTATTATTGCCAGGAACTCCTGAAGAAGAATTTAAAGTTCAAGAGGTTGCGGATAAATTAAAATTACAACTTAAAAAATTGGAACTGATTAGATTGTTATCTGAACAAATGCTTAAAAGAAAAAGATTAGGCAGAGAAATAAGAACAAGAGGTATTAAAGGTAATATTAGGTCAATATATAGCACTGAGTATAATTTAAGTTTATTTGAATTACTTAAAGCTTATTCAACAATAATAATGACCAAAGATTTTCAAAAAATTAATATTCCTAAATTACCAGTTTTTACAGCTGAAGATGGTATCAATGTAATTAAAGGTTTTTTTGGAAAATTATTAGATTGGAAAAATATCGATGATTTAATTCCTGAAAATTTTAAAAATGAAAAAAAATATAAAAAAACTGGTAAAGCAGGAATTTTTGCTGGTTCATTAGAGCTAGTTAAGGAAGGAAATCTAAAAATAAAACAAAAAAACTTATATGAAAATATTTATATAAGGGAAACAAATGATTAAAAAAGAAAAAATATCCAAAAATAATGTTGTTAAATTTCCTTCTAAATTGACTGATTTAGAAAAAGAAATAGAAGCAATTATTTTTGCGGCAGCTGAACCACTTGATATTGATACTATAGAAAATAAAATTTCTAAAAAATCAAATATTGAAAAATCACTAGAAAAATTACAGCAAGAATATGCTAATCGTGGAATTAATTTAGTTTGTATAAAAAATAAATGGTCTTTTAGAACTTCTCCAAATCTTTCAAATTTAATGTCTCAAGAAAAAACTTTTGAAAAAAAATTATCTAGAGCTGCTGTCGAAACTCTTGCAATAATTGTTTATCATCAACCAGCTACTAGAGCAGAAATTGAAGAAATAAGAGGCGTAGCTTTTGGAACTAATACTTTAGATATTTTGATGGAGCTTAATTGGGTAAAACCCGGTGGTCGTAAAGATGTTCCTGGTAGACCAATTCAATACGTTACAACAGATGAATTTTTAAGTCATTTTAATTTACAAAAATTATCAGACCTTCCTACTGTAGATGAATTGGGTGCTGCTGGATTGATTGACAGTTCTGGTGTTGATAATGCAATTTTTGGAACAGGTAAATTCTTTAAAGAAAAACAAGAAGAAAAAAATGAAGATATCTATTCTAATATTGACGAGATGCTAAATAGTACTCTCGATAGTGAGGAAAAAAATTAATAAAAAGTAACTTTTAAATTTATCATAAAAAGGTTATAAGATTTTATGAGTATAGGAATTTGGCAAATAGCAATTGTTGTAATATTAGTAGTTCTATTATTTGGAAGAGGAAAAATATCTGGTCTAATGGGTGATGTTGCTAAAGGTATTAAAAGTTTCAAAAAAGGAATGGCGTCAGACGTAACTGATGATACGGAACCAAAAAATATTTCTGACGAAAACAAAGACCCAAATAATAAAGATTAATTCACATGCCTACTATTGGTTGGTTTGAGATATTAATAGTTGTTGCTATCTCAATTATAGTTTTAGGTCCAAAAGATTTTCCAATTATGTTAAAAAAAGTAGGTTCATGGATTGGAACTGCCAAAAGATATGTAAATAATATTCAGAATGAAGTTTCAAATATGAATATTGAAGAAGATCAAAATAACAATGAAATAAAAAAAGACACTAAAAAAGATGAATAGTGAAGAAAATGAAGGTGGCTTTGTAAGTCATTTAACTGAATTAAGAAAAAGACTTATTAATAGTTTTATATTTTTAATTATTTTTTTTATTGTGTGCTATTTTTTTGCTGAATATATCTATGGATTTTTAGTTGATCCCTTTGCTAATGCAGTAAAGGATGATGGGTCTAATAGACGTTTAATTTTTACAGCACTTCAAGAAACTTTTTTAACTTATTTAAAAGTGTCTTTTTTCACTGCTTTTTTTATTACTTGCCCATTTATTTTAATGCAAATATGGAAATTTATTGCTCCTGGATTATACAAGCATGAAAAGAATGCAATTTTACCATACTTAATTTTGACACCTATACTTTTTTTTCTGGGTGGTATGCTTGTTTATTATCTAATTATGCCACTAGCTATTAAATTCTTTTTATCATTTGAGAGCACAGGTCTCTCAACAAGTTTACCAATTCAACTTGAAGCTAAAGTTAATGAATATTTATCTTTAGTAATGAAATTAATTTTTGCATTTGGTATCAGTTTTCAATTGCCAGTAGTTTTAAGTTTGTTGGCAAGAATAGGTATAGTTGATAGTCAGTTTTTAAAAGAAAGGAGAAAGTATGTTGTGATAATTATTTTTGCTACAGCTGCATTATTAACTCCGCCAGATCCAATAACCCAAATTGGTTTAGCAATACCTTTATTAATTTTATATGAATTGTCTATATTTTCTGTAAAATTTATAGAAAATAAAAATTTAGAAAAAACAGATGCATAATTTAAAAGAAATTAGAAAAAATTTTTCTGAATTTGCAAAATTACTTGAAAAAAGGACTACAAATATTGACATCATTAACTTAAAAAAATTAGACGAAAAAAATAGAGAATTAATACAAAAAAAAGAATCTCTCGAAAAAGAAAAAAAAGATATTTCTAAATCAAAAAATGAAACTTTATTTATAAAATCTAAAGAAATTTCTTCTGAATTAGAAAAAATTTCTGAAAATCAAAAAAAAATAAAAATTGAATTAGATAATATTTTGTCAAATATACCTAATATACCTCATCCCGATGTTCCAAATGGCAAGGATGAAAATGATAATATTGAAATATTAAAATCAGGAGAAATACCTGAATTTAACTTTAAACCTAAATCTCACTATGAGCTAGGTGAGAATTTAGAAATGCTTGATTTTGATCTTGCAACAAAAACTACAGGTTCAAGATTTGTTTTTGTTAAAAGCCAACTTGCATTAATGGAAAGAGCTTTATCAAATTTTATGCTAGATACTCATATTAACCAAAATAATTATCAAGAAATCTCTCCACCATTGATTGCTTCTGACAATACAATGTTTGGAACTGGACAACTACCTAAATTTGAAAATGATCAATTTGAAATTAAATTCGAAGAAGGTTCTGATAGAAAATTTCTTATTCCAACAGCTGAAGTAATTTTAACAAATATTGTTAAAGATAAAATTGTTGATCGTAACAAACTACCAATGAGATTTGTTGCATCAACACCATGTTTTAGAAAGGAAGCTGGAAGTTATGGTAAGGATACCAAAGGCATGATTAGACAACACCAGTTTTATAAAGTTGAAATGGTTAGTATTGTTGAAAAACAAAATTGTTTAGATGAACTTGAAAGAATGACAAAATGTGCAACAGATATTCTTGATAAATTAAAGTTACCTTATAGAAAAGTTATTTTGTGTTCAGGAGATATGGGTTTTAGTGCAGAAAAAACATATGATATAGAAGTTTGGTTACCATCAGAAAATAAGTATCGAGAAATTTCATCTTGTTCATCATGCTCAACATTTCAAGCTCAAAGAATGAAAGCTAGATATAAAAATGAAAACAAAGAAACAGTTTTTGTTGGTACTTTAAATGGGAGTGGTTTAGCTGTTGGAAGAACGTTAATAGCTATTTTAGAAAACTATCAACAAGAAGATGGATCAATTATTGTACCAAAAATATTAAGACCTTATATGAATAATTTAGAATTAATTTCATCTAAATAAAGTTGTTTTCACTATTGAGATAGTATAAGAATTCACCTTATTAATAAGGAGATTTATGGAAGGTTCAGGAATAGGACAATTTATACCGCTTATATTAATTTTTGTTATTTTTTATTTTTTCTTAATTAGACCTCAGCAAAAGAAGGTTAAAGAACATAAGGCTATGGTTGAAAATCTAAAAAGAGGCGACAAAGTAATAACATCTGGTGGTATTACTGGAACAGTTGAAAGATTAATTGATAACGATAAGGTTGAAGTTGAAATAGCTGAAAACGTTAAAGTTGAAATAGTAAAATCTACTGGTATTCAGGCTCTTCAAACTAATACTCAAGAAGTTAAAAAATAATTAATTTTAGATTAAGTGCTATATTTTTCAAAATTAAGAATTTTATTTATCACTATATTTTCGCTTTTATTCATTATAATAGCGTCATCAAATTTATTTAAGTTAGATGATAGTTTTTTTAATAAAAAAATTAATTTAGGTTTAGATTTACAAGGTGGATCTTATTTATTATTGGAAATAGATAATGATCCTGTAATCGAGCAAAAATTACAAAATTTAACTACAATCATCAGAAATTATTTCAAAGAAAAAGATATTAAGATTAGTAACATTAAAATAGATAAGCAAAATATTTTTTTTAATGTCGCTGATAAAAATAAGCAAATTGTTATTGATGTTTTTAATGATGAAAATAGTGATATAAATCCTTATTATCCAAGATTTAAATCACACCAATTAATTCTTGAAGACGCCGATCTTAATCTAAAAATTAGTTTTTCAAAGCATGGTTTGATAACTCTTAAAACATCATCACAAGATCAAGCTATAGAAATAGTAAGAAGAAGAATTGATGAAATTGGAACAAACGAACCAAATATATTAAAAAGAGGAAATAATCGAATTTTAGTCGAGTTACCCGGATTAGATGATCCAATGAGAATAAAATCACTTTTAGGCAAGACTGCAAATTTAACATTTAGATTTGTTACCAATGATAGTAACGATAGTTTTGGTGTGGAAAAGTTAAAATATGAAAATGGTATTGATGAAGCTACTGTTAGTAAGAGAATTATTATAAGTGGAGATAATCTTTTAGATGCACAACCAAAAATGGATACTCAATCAAATCAAACTATAGTTTCTTTCTCATTGGACAGAGTGGGAGCTAAAAGATTTGGTAAGGCAACCTCAACAGGTATTGGCAAACAATTAGCAATTGTTTTAGATGGTAAAATAATTAGTGCACCTGTTGTGAGAGACACAATAGCAAGCGGATCAGGTCAAATTAGTGGTGGATTTACTTTTCAGTCAGCAACTGATTTAGCTCTGTTGTTAAGATCAGGTGCATTACCAGCACCTTTAAATATTATTGAAGAACGAACAGTAGGACCTGACTTAGGTCAGGATTCTATTAATGCTGGAATGATAGCCCTAACTATTGGTTTTCTTTTAGTAATTATTTTTATGTTTATTAAATATAGAATATTTGGATTAATTACTAATATTACTTTAATTATTAATTTATTTATTCTTTTAGGAATTTTAACTTTATTTGAAGCTACATTAACTTTACCAGGTATAGCAGGGATTATTCTAACAGTAGGTATGGCTGTTGATGCAAATGTTTTAATTTTTGAGAGAATTAAAGAAGAATTAAAAGATGAAAATAATAATATATTAGCTTTTGATAGTGGATATACAAAATCAAAAACTGCAATAATTGATGCTAATATAACTACCTTATTAGCTGCAATTATTTTATTTTTTATGGGATCTGGTCCTGTAAAAGGTTTTTCAGTAACATTAGGGGTTGGTATATTTACAACTTTATTTTCAGTTTACTTTATAGCAAGATTATTTACCAGTTTATATGTATCTAAAAATAAAAATAAGGAAAATTTAATCTAATGATTGCTTTTAATAAATATTACAATCATTTTAATATTGTATCAACAGTTCTTATTGTACTCTCTTTAATTTTATTAATTTTTAAAGGTTTAAATTTTGGAATTGATTTTAAAGGTGGAACTTTAATTGAATTAAGATCAAGTGATACAAAAATTAATGTAAGTTCATTAAGAGATAAATTTAGTCAAATGGATTTAGGGGATATATCAGTTAAAAAATTTGGTAATGATACTGATTATTTAATTAAATTTGAAAATAAAGACAATAAAAAAAATATTATAGAAGAAATTAAAAAAAATTTAGATAAATCATTTGGTAATAATTTTGACTTTAGAAGAGTTGAAAATGTTGGTCCTAAAGTTAGTGCAGAATTATTAAAATCTGGTGTTATTGCAATCTCATTATCATTGGCTGTTATGTTATTTTATATTTGGATAAGATTTGAATGGCAATTTAGTCTAGGAGCAATTTTAGCCTTATTTCATGACGTAATAGTAACACTGGGTATATTTTCTTTATTTAATCTTGAAATTAACTTGTCAATAATTGCAGCTGTTTTAACAATAGTTGGTTACTCAATGAATGATACAGTTGTTATATTTGATCGTGTTAGAGAAAATTTAAAAAAATACTCTGACATTAAGATTTATGAACTTACAAACATTTCTATTAATGAAACTTTATCTAGAACAATAATTACATCTACTACTACTTTATTGGCATTAATTGCAATTTATTTTTTTGGTGGTGAAATTTTAAAAGGCTTTTCATTAGCAATGATTCTTGGTGTAGTTTTTGGAACTTATTCTTCAATTTATATTGCTAATACAGTTTTAGTAAGACTTAGGGTTTCACAAAAGACAGTTTTAAGAGAAGAAGATAATAAATAAAAATTAATAAAGATTTTGAGCCGCAACCATTGATAGTAACATTGGTAGAGAAAGCAAAGTATTTGTTCTAGAAAATAGCATTGCAGTTTTGGCTGATTTAGCTTTTAATTCTGGGTCACAATCAACAATACCAAGAGCTCTCTTTTGATTTGGCCAAATTACAAACCATACGTTAAAAGCCATTATAACACCAAGCCACATACCTATTCCAATTGCTGTGTGTTTTGGAATACCTGATCCAATACTTAATGTCATAGCATCATGTAAATAACCATTTAATAAAGCTAAAATTAATCCAGATAAAACGGTAAGTGCAGCTGCCCATCTAAAATAAAATAATGCTGCTGGTGCAATAACTTTGCCTATAGCTGGTTTTTGTTCATCAGGAATCTTACCCATATTTGGTATTTGAACAAAATTGAAATACCATAACAAACCAATCCACATTATAGCTACAATTACATGTATGTATCTAAACAACCAGCTCCAAAATAGAGCATCAAAAGCAAAACCATCATTTAAATAAAATAGTCCTATAAATAATAAAATTGCTAGAGCCAATGAAACGTGAATTGTTTTTGATAAAGATGATAATAAATTACTCATGATTCTTATATTATTATACACTAAATTGTTATTAATTTTAACATTCTTTTAGAAGCTTATTTAAGCAATTGTTTTAAAAATTGACCAGTATAACTGCTAGAAACTTTACAAACATCTTCAGGTTTTCCTTCAGCAATAATATTTCCTCCATTAACACCTCCATCAGGACCCATATCAATTATATGGTCTGCAGTTTTAATTACATCTAAATTGTGTTCAATTACTATGACAGTGTTTCCAAGTTTAACAAAAGTATGAAGAATTTCTAATAATTTTTTAATATCGTGCTGATGAAGACCTGTGGTTGGCTCATCTAGAATATACATTGTTCTACCAGTTGATCTTTTAGATAGTTCTTTTGCTAGTTTAATTCTTTGCGCCTCACCACCAGAAAGCGTTGTAGCTTGTTGACCTATTTTAATATAGCCCAAACCTACTTTTTTAAGAGTTAAAAGTTTTGTTTTAATATTAGATATATTTTCAAAATATTCACACCCTTCATCTACAGACATATCTAAAACATCGGCTATACTTTTACCTTTAAATTTAATTTCAAGTGTTTCTTTATTATATCTTGTTCCTTTACATTCGTCACATTGTATATAAACATCTGGCAAAAAGTGCATTTCATAAGTAATAACACCATCACCTTCACAAGCTTCACATCTTCCACCCTTAACATTAAATGAAAATCTTCCAGGCTTATAACCACGAGTTTTAGACTCTGGTAAATTAGTAAACCAATCTCTAATTGGTCCAAAAGCACCAGTATAAGTCGCAGGATTTGATCTTGGTGTTCTGCCAATAGGAGATTGATCTATATCGATAATTTTATCAATTAGCTCAACACCTTTATAACTTTTAAAAGCTTTAGGAGTTTTTCTTGCTTTATTATTAAGTGTTAAATTTAGCGCATGATATAATGTTTGTAATATTAATGTTGATTTACCACTACCAGACACACCAGTGACACAAGTGAAGCTACCTGTGGGTATTTTAAGATTTACATTGTTTAAGTTATTTCCTGTTGCACCATTAATTTCAACAAATCTACCATTTTTTGCTAATCTTCTTCTTGTTGGAATTTCAATTATTTTTTTATTAGATAAATATTGCCCAGTAATACTATCGTTATTTTTTTTAATTTCATCAAAAGTTCCTTGAGCTGTAACTTTACCACCTTTTGTTCCTGCCTCAGGTCCTAAATCAATAATATGATCTGCATTTTCCATAGTTTCAGTATCATGCTCAACAACAATAACCGTATTACCAAGATCTCTTAATCTTTTAAGAGCATTAATAAGTTTAAGATTGTCTTTTTGATGCAATCCTATTGATGGTTCATCAAGCACATAAAGAACACCAGTTAATCCAGACCCAATTTGAGAAGCTAATCTTATTCTTTGAGACTCACCTCCAGAAAGAGTTCCAGACTCTCTAGATAAAGTAAGATAATCCAAACCAACATTAAGTAAAAATGTTAGTCTTTCATTGATTTCTTTTAAAACATGTTCAGCGATTTTAAATTGTCTTTTATCTAAATTTTTTTCTAAATCTTTAAACCATTTAGCAGCATCTAAAATTGATTTTTTTGTTACCTCACTAATATTTTGATTATTAATTTTTACACATAGAGCTTCTTCTTTTAATCTATTTCCATTACAACTTTCACAAGCAGAGTCTGATTGATATTCGGCTATAGCTTCTCTTTTCCATTCACTATCAGATTCTAAAAATCGTCTTTCAAGATTATTAATTACCCCCTCAAATGTTTTTTTATGAGAGTATTTTTCATAACCATCATCATAATTAAATTTGATTTCTTCATCATCAGAGCCATATAAAATTACATCTTTAATTTTTTTAGAAAGTTTTTTCCATTTTTCATCCATAGAAAAACCATAATGTTTTGCAATAGATGCTAATGTTTGAGCATAATATAGAGTTGTTGATTTTGACCATGGTTCAATAGCACCATCGGCAATACTTTTTCTATCATCAGGAATTACTAAATTTGGATCAATATTTAATTTAATTCCTATACCTTCACATTCTTCACATGCTCCATATGGACTATTAAAAGAAAAAAGTCTTGGTTCAATTTCTTCAATTGTAAAACCACTTTCGGGACAAGCAAATTTAGTTGAGTAAATTAGTTTTTCAATTTTTCTAAATTTTTTTGGCAATGTTTCATCTTCATATTCAACAAAAACTAATCCATTTGATAAATTAACTGCTGTTTCAATACTTTCGGCAAGTCTATTGCCAAGTTTTGAGTTTAAAACAATTCTATCAACAAGAATTGAAATGTCATGTTTAAGTTTTTTATCTAAAGTAGGTGATTTATCTATATCGTATAATACATTATCTATTTTTATTTTTCTAAAACCTCTTCTTTTGTAACCCAAAATATCTTTTCTATATTCACCTTTACGACCTCTAACGACAGGTGAATATATATAAATAGTTGATTTTTTTGGTAACTTTTTAATTAAATCTACTATTTGCGTTATAGTTTGTGACGCTATTGGTTTCCCTGTAAAAGGAGAATATGGAATTCCTGCTCTTGCAAATAAAACTCTCATATAATCATAAATTTCTGTAACTGTTGCTACAGTAGATCTTGGATTTTTGGATGTATTTTTTTGTTCAATTGCAATAGCAGGACTTAATCCCTCTATAAGATCAACATTAGGTTTTTTCATTTTATCTAAAAACTGTCTTGCATATGCCGATAAACTTTCAACATATCTTCTTTGTCCTTCAGCATAGATAGTATCAAAAGCTAATGAAGATTTTCCTGAACCAGATAGTCCAGTTATTACAATAAATTGATCTTTAGGGATTTCTACAGAAACATTCTTTAAATTGTGTTCTTTAGCGCCCTTAATAACTATCTTTTTATTCATATTTTTTGTTGCTTTGACTTAATAAAATTAATATTCAGAAGAATTGTGGTATAAATCTAATTAATTAATTTAACAAATATTAAAATATTATGGCTGGAAGTTTAAATAAAGTATTATTAATTGGTCGTTTG
>MDSW01110533.1_pt1 | contig 14547 bp, 8 predicted proteins | sample 811171 | NCBI WGS metagenome assembly MDSW01 (sample SAMN05326641, study PRJNA326480) | marine metagenome | isolation source: seawater | place: Atlantic Ocean: North West | collected 2012 | reverse complement strand
GATTATTTGTCTTGCTATCAAAAGCTAAAATGGGCTATTTCTTGTGCTATATTTTCTGGATTTTCTTATTTATATCTGACGAAACAATCAATAAAATTGGCTTTGTACCTATTGCTATTAATACTATTGTAGGTGTTTCCTTAACGGCTGGTATTATGGCTAGATATTTAAAGCGTAAGTCTGATGAAAATTTTAAATGGATTTACTATGGTGTGTTGGTAATTGTTCCTTCTGCCTTTATCTTTTTATTTAGAATTAATTTGTTTAATTGGCTAGATAAAAATGATTTATCTCATCTTTTTATTACTGCTGGGTTTATCCTTTTTTATAAGGGAGTTAAGTTGATTAGTCTCAAACGTCTTAATAACAATGAAAATATTGAATTAAAAACAACTACTAATTTTTCTTAATAGTTAATTCTTTTAATTTTGCACTTAAATTATACTCTATGAAATTCTTAAATTATTTTCTTTCAATTTTATTTTTTATTGCATTTAACTTCTATAATCATGCTCAAGAAACACCCCAGGACACATCATTACGTTTGGTAGAGAAAATTGATGGAACTCAATATATCGCAAAAATATTAAGTGATGATGGGAGAGAGATTTTAATTGATACTGAAGCATTGGGCAAAATATACATACCTAAATCTGAAATTAAAAGAATTGCCATAATTGAAGATACTGAAGAAATAGTAGATGGAGACTGGAGAGAGGAAAGTCCTTTTTCAACCCGATATGCATTTACCAACAATGCGCTTCCAATAAAATCTAAGAACCATTATGCGATGGTTAATCTTTTTGGTCCTGAAATTCATTTTGCAGTTAATGATCGTTTAAATATAGGTGTAATGACTACTTGGCTTGCTAGTCCATTTGTTTTTGTAGGAAAATATACCATTCCAACTAGAAATCCTAAAGTCAACTTTTCAGTTGCTTCAATGCTTGGATCAAGTGGTTATGTAGATGGTTTTCAGAGCTTTGGGGGTTTTCACTGGGGCACATTTACATACGGAGATCGAAAAAAAAATATTAGTTTTTCTGGTGGATATGGCTATTTGAATATTGGTGGAAATTCAAGTACTGAAAATGTTCCTGGAACATATACTTTTTTACAATCAGCCACAGTTGATATACCTACAAGACCTAAATCCATTCCGAGTGCGCCTATTTTTTCAATAGCAGGTATTTTTCAGTTAACATCAAAAGCAAGTATATTTTTTGATTCCATGTTTGGTATAACATCTCCTTCTACCAGTTCAGATTACGATTATATTTATGATTCCAATACAGGAAATTATAATACAACGGTTACTGTTACTGAAAGCAATGGTGCTTTTTTATATTTTATGCCAGGAATGAGATACCAACAAACGGATAAAAAAGCATTTCAGTTTGCACTTGCAGGAGTTTCAGTATGGCAAGATGGACAAAATATAACTTTTCCATTACCTCTTTTATCATGGTTTTTTAAATTTTAATTTTTTCCCATAATAAGTAATGCTTTTCTCTAGTTTATAACCGTTCTAAATAGCTATTTCAATGGTTACAAATGACAATTTGATGACAATTCAAAATACATGTCTTAGCATTTTTGTATTGTAAAATTATACTTTGATAGATAGCTTTCATATAATTGCTTTTACCCATAGAAATTTAGATGTTTCAGATGTTGGTTTTCTTCATTTAGATCATGGCAATCAAATAGATTCATTTAAAAAACTCAAGAGTGATTTTAATTTAGATGAGGTATTGTTTATCTCAACATGTAATAGAGTTGAAATTTATTTTGTAACTCCTCAAAATGTAAGTACTCATTTGATCCGTCAAATACTTCAAAGTATTTATAAGCAATTATCACCAGAAAAAATTTCTTTTTATCTTGATAAAATGGAATGGTACTCTGGTTCAACTGCCATTAAACACATTCTTACTGTTGTTTCATCTATAGATTCTATGGTGATAGGGGAGCGTGAAATCATTTCTCAAGTGAGAAATGCATACAATTTGTTCAGTAAAAATTACTTAACCGGAGATTTTTTGAGATTGGCGATTACACATGCCATACAAACTGGTAAAAAAGTTTATTCACAAACAAATATTGCTACTCGTCAAGTTTCAGTTGTTTCATTGGCATTTCAAAAATTAAAAAATCAAAATTTACCCTTAAATGCTAGGATTTTAGTAATTGGAAGTGGTTCTACCAATACTACTTTTTTAAGGCGGATGAAAAAACATGGTTTTAGTAATTTTACCATTTACAATAGAACAGAATCTAACGCCATTAAATTAGCCAATGAAATAGGTTGTTTGTCTCATCATTTAACTGATCTAAAGAATCACAAAACAGGCTTTGATTTAATATTAACATGTACCGCTTCTGAAGATTATATTGTAAACGAAGAACTGTATAATTCTTTGCTTAATGGTGAGCGTGATAAAAAAACGATAGTTGATTTAGCCATTCCACAGGATATTTCTCCAATTGTTATAGAAAACTCTCCAATTCATTATGTTTCAATTCAAGAGCTTCAGAAAGAGTCAAATAACAACCTTGAAGAGCGATCTTCTGATATCAAAAGCGTAAACAATATCTTACAAAAAGCGGAGCTTTCATTTATTGATGTTTTACGTGAAAGACATGTTGAAATTGCGATGAGGGAAGTCCCTTTAAAAATCAAAGAAATAAAATCTATAGCAATGAATGAAGTATTTCGTGGAGATATCGATTCATTAGATCATGAAGCAAAATTGGTTTTAGATAAAGTTCTTGGTTACATGGAAAAAAAATACATTAGTGAACCCATGAAATTAGCCAAGGAAATTATTCTTAAAAATGCATGAAACTCAAATAAGAATTGGAACAAGAGGTAGTAAGCTTGCTATGTGGCAGGCTAATTTCACAAAAAACAATCTTGAAAGTTTAGGATATAAATCAGAGTTGATTATTATCAAAACAAAAGGTGATAAGATTCAAAATATTGGTTTTGATAAAATGGAAGGTAAGGGTTTCTTTACCAAAGAAATTGAACAAGCACTTCTTGAAAATAAGATTGATGTCGCTGTTCATTCACACAAAGACCTTGAAACAAAAGAGGTAAATGGTCTTGAAATAACAGCTGTATCCAAAAGAGAAAATCCATCGGAGTTGCTTTTAATTAGAAAGAATAAATATGATGCTTCCTTGAAATGGGGCATATTAAAAAATGGAATTATTGGAACCTCTTCTTCAAGAAGAAAATCATTGATTGTTTCAAGTCGGCCTGACTTATTAATTAAAGATTTAAGAGGTAATGTGCCTACAAGAATTCAAAAATTAAGACAAGGAGACTATGATGCAATTTTAATTGCTTTTGCTGGTGTTAAAAGGCTTGACATACCTTTGTCTGAGTTTGAAAGCCTTTTGTTAAGTCCTTCTGAGTTTGTTCCAGCTGCTGCTCAAGGAGCATTGGCATTTCAAACAAGGAAAGGAGATATTAAAACAAATGAGATTATTTCAAAGTTAAATCATATAGAATCATCAATCACAGTTGGATTAGAAAGGAAAATTTTAAATCAATTTGGTGGCGGTTGTCAAATTCCAATTGGAATTTTTTGTGACCAACAAAATATATTTATATCATACTCAAAGTCATGGGAAAAAGGTTCTAGAATTTTCAAATTTGAAAGAACATCAGATCCAGATCTTTCATCTAAAATAGTTGAGAAAATAAAGTCAATTTAATATGATTTCATCTGTTTTTATCTCAAAAGATTTAAATGAGGTTGAACCTCTCAAAGAGAAGTTAGAAATTGATGAAATCAAATTACATGCTTCATCTTTAATCAAGTTTAAACCCGTAGAATTTAATATTGATAAAGATTTTGATGTTGTTTTTTTTTCGAGTAGTAGGGCAGTTTATTATTTCTTGAGTCATGTTCATGTTTCGAAATTAAAAGATAAAAAAATTGCTTGTTCGGGTAATAAAACAGCAGAATTCATTAAAAAATACAAGCTTAAAATTGATTTTATACCATCACAACCAGGCAATATTTCTCAATCAAAAAATGAGTTTCATGATTGGTTAGAAAATAAAAGGGTATTATTTCCATGTTCTAATTTATCTCTAAAGAGTTTTATTAAAGGTTTGCCAGGCTACCAATACAATGTCGTTAATATATATCAAACTATATATAATTCTATAGAAATCAATAATTGTGATGCTTATGTTTTTTCAAGCCCAAGTAATGTAATTTCTTTTTTTCAAAAAAATAATTTGAATGCTTCAGCCCTTATTATTTCTTGGGGAGAATCAACAAGTAAATGCTTAATTAAATATGGTTTTAAATCTAATTATACTCTTAAATACGGAGATTTAAATGAGCTTCTTTCTATTTTTGACAAAATAAATGATTGATTTTCGATTTATTTAAAACACTTTTATATAATATTTGTTATTCTTATTTATATATTAAATATAACGAAACATGATTAAGCTCTTATTCTTATTTATTTTTATTTCTGTTCAATTATTTTCTTTTTCTCAATCTGGTATTGTAAAGGGCAGGGTTTTTAATGGTATAAATAATGAATCTATTTCTTTTGCTAAAATAAAAGTTATTGGCCTTCCTAAAGGAGCTATTTCAGATGATGATGGATTATTTGAAATTTCTGGATTGGCTCCGGGTGTTTATTCTTTTAAAGCAACAGTTAGTGGATTTAAAGAGAGCATAATTAATGAAATTAGTGTAACCAATGCAAGAACTTCAACATTGGATTTTTCCATGCAGGAAATTATTGTTGAGCAAGAGGAAATTGTCATCAAATCAAATCCATTTAGAAAAAGAGATGAATCACCTGTATCATTAAAAACACTTAATTCCACTGAAATTGAGAGGCTTCCAGGTGCAAATAGAGATGTTAGTAAAGTTCTTCAGGCACTTCCGGGTGTTGCTTCTAGAGCTAGCTTTAGAAATGACATTATTATTAGAGGTGGATCACCCGGTGAAAATAAATTTTATCTAGATGGGATAGAGGTTCCAAATATAAATCATTTTGCAACTCAAGGGAGTAGTGGAGGGCCTGTTGGATTGTTGAATGTTAATTTTATCAAATCAGTTGATTTTTACTCAGGTGCTTTTCCTGCAAACAGAGCCAATGGATTGAGTTCTGTGATTTCATTTAAACAAAAGGACGGCAATCCAGATGCTTTTATAACTAATTTTGCTTTGGGATCAAGTGATGCTGCTTTAACTTTTGATGGTCCAATTAGAGATAAGCTTGATTTTATTTTCTCTGCAAGAAGGTCCTATCTGCAGTTTTTATTTGCCGCTTTAAAATTGCCTTTTTTACCTACTTATAATGACTTTCAATTTAAACTAAATTACAAGCCAAATAATAAAAATAAAATAACTTTTATTGGTTTAGGTGCCTTAGATGACTTTGCTCTTAATACCAGTGTAAATGAAAATATAACTGACTCTAATACAATTGATTATAACAATTATATTCTAGGAAACATTCCGGTAAATGATCAATGGAATTATACTTTTGGAATCAACTGGACGCACTTTTCCAAAAGTTCCTATCAGAATATTGTTGTAAGTAGAAATATGTTAAAAAATATTGCTACAAGATACCAAGATAACATCCAATCTGAGGCCAATAAATTGCTTGATTACAGTTCTACTGAGGCAGAAAACAAATTAAGATTTGAACATACTTACAATAACAATGGTTGGCGTTTTAATGTTGGATTTGGTTATGAGTATGTGAAGTATAATAATTCAACTTTTAATAAAATCACAGTGCAGGGTTTTCCTGTAACAATAGATTACAGTTCTGATTTATTTTTAAGTAAAGGGTCCTTATTTTCTCAATTAAATAAATCATTTTTAAATGATAAAATTAATTTATCCATAGGGTTAAGGACTGACATAAACAATTATTCAAGTCAGATGATGAATCCCCTTTCTCAATTATCTCCAATGTTTTCATTTTCATATGCTTTTTCAAAATCTTTTTCATTTAATGGAAATATTGCTAGATATCATCAATTGCCTGCTTATACAATTCTTGGATTTAGAGATTTCCAAGGTGAATTGATAAATCTTAATAATGATTTAAAATACATACAGTCAGATCAATTTGTTGCTGGTTTTGAGTACATAACTGATATTAGCTCTAGAATAACTGTTGAAACATTTTACAAATCTTACAGCAATTATCCATTTTCTTTAAATGACTCTATTTGTTTGGCAAATTTAGGTTCTGATTTTGGAGTGGTTGGCAATGAAGAGGTGGTTTCTAATTCTGAAGGAAGGGCTTATGGCTTTGAATTTTTATATCAACAAAAACTAATCAAGGGGTTTTATGGAATTTTAGCTTACACGTATGTTAATTCTGAATTCTTAGATAAAAACAATGAATATGTTCCTTCGGCTTGGGATAGCAAGCATTCTGTTTCTTTAACTGGAGGCAAGCGTTTTAAAAAAGGTTGGGAGCTTGGTTTTCGTTGGTTGTTTTCTGGTGGTGTTCCATATACCCCAGTTGATGTTCAGATTTCAAGTATTCAAAGTGTATGGGATATTAATGGTAGAGCTTTGCCAAATTACAACTTATTAAATACTGAAAGAGAATCTAACTTTCATTCTTTAAATGTTAGACTTGACAAAAAGTTTTATTTAGATAAATTCTCAATGAATTTTTATATTGACATTCAAAATATTTATGCTTATAAGACGACTCAGGCACCCATCTTATTGTTAGAAACAGACGGAAATGGAAATCCCATAACTGATCCTAATAATTCAAATAATTACAGTACAAAGTTTATTGATAATTCTACGGGAATTGTACAACCTACGATAGGTATCGTGTTAGAATTTGCAGTTAAAAAAAAGGCAATATTTAATTAAGCACTCTCATCTATTTCATGTCTACTAACATCTTCTACTCCTTCAAGTCCTTTTAGTTTTTTAATTAATGAATCTAGGTGAATTGTATCAAAAATCATAATTTTTATAATTCCAGTAAAAAAACCATCATTTGTATCAAAAGAAATACCTTTCATGTTGACATGATTTTCTTTGGAAATTATTTCTGTTATTCCATTTACAAGACCCATGCTATCGATCCCTAATAGTTTGATAGATACTTCTCTTTCAATTAATTTTTGAGATTTCCATTTGGCTGCAATACATCTATAAGCCATTTTTGACATTAAATTTTCTGCATTTGGGCAGTTGTATCTATGGATTTTAATGCCCTCATGTATGGTTATGAAACCAAAGACTTTATCTCCTGGAATAGGGGAGCAGCATTTAGCCATTTGATAATCAAATCCTTTGAAGTTTTCTCCAATTACAATAGTATCATTTTTCTTATCTAATGAATTTATTTTAACTGATTTTTCCTCACTTGAATCCTTTTCTTTTTTAACAAATGATTTTTTTATTAATAGCCCGTTTTTACTTTCAATACTTCGTATTTTAGAAAAATCAATTTTTCCTTTTGCAATTCTAAAGTAAAATTCAGTAGCTGAAGGAAGTTCAAAGCGTTTAACCAAAAAAGTTACATTTTCAGAATTAAATGTCAGATTGAACTGTTTAAATTTTCTATCTAATATTTCTTTTCCATCTTCAGCAATTTTTCTTCTTTCTTCATTAAGAGAGTATTTAATCTTTTGTTTAGCTCTTGCAGAAACAACAATTTTTAACCAATCCTCATGAGGTTTTTGTTTCGATGAAGTAATAATCTCTAATTGATCTCCATTTTGTAATTGGTAGCTCAAGGGAACGAGTTTATTGTTTACCTTTCCTCCGATGCATTTATTTCCAACTTCAGTGTGAATATCATAAGCAAAGTCAATTACAGTAGCTTTTGTGGGTAATACTCTTAAATCTCCTTTAGGTGTGAAAATGTAAATTTCTTCCTTAAAAAGGTTTAACTTAAACTCATTTACAAAGTCAATTGCATTTGCATCTGCACTTTCTAAAAGATCTCTAATGTCAGAAATCCATCTATCAAATTTATTTTCATCAGAGCTAGATTCTTTGTAACGATAATGAGCAGCAAATCCTTTCTCAGCAATTATATCCATTCTTTCAGAACGAATTTGAACTTCAACCCATTTCCCTTTTGGAGACATAACTGTTGTGTGAAGAGATTCATATCCATTTGCTCTTGGTGTTGAAATCCAATCCCTAAGTCTTTCTGGGCTTGGTTGGTAAAAGTCTGTAACAATGCTATATATTCTCCAACAATCAGGCTTTTCAAGTTCTTGAGGTGTATCAATAATGATTCTAATTGCAAATAAGTCAAAAACTTCTTCAAAAGGAATTCCTTTGGATTTCATTTTTCTCCATATAGAGGCAATTGATTTTGTTCTCGTTTTAATTTTAAATACATACCCTTCTCTTTTCAGTTCCTCTTTGATTGGAGCCATAAACCGTCTGATAAATCTGTTACGAACTTCTTTTGAGCTCTTAAGTTTGCTCTCAATTAATTTGAAAATATCAGGATCAGTATATGTTAGAGAAAGGTCTTCTAGTTCACCTTTTATTGAATAAAGACCTAACCTGTGAGCTAATGGAGCATATAAGAATTTTGTTTCTGAAGCAATTTTGAGCTGTTTATCTGCTCGCATGCTAGAAAGTGTTCTCATATTATGTAATCTATCAGCAAGCTTTATCAATACAACTCTAAAGTCATCAGAAATTGTAAGTATCATTTTTCTGAAGTTTTCAGCTTGAACAGATGCATTTTCATCAAAAACTTCAGGTATTTTAGTCAATCCATCAATAATTTTAGACACTTTTTTTCCAAATAACTCTTCAATATCTTTTAGGGAGATATAGGTGTCTTCAACCGTGTCATGGAGCAACGCGCAAACTACAGACGTTACATCTAAATCCATTTCATCAGCACAAATTTTAGCTACAGAAATTGGGTGATAAATATAAGGTTCGCCAGATTTCCTTCGCATATCTTTATGCGCATCTAGTGCAACGTCAAATGCTCTTCTTATTAATTTTGATTCTTTCTTTGATCTGTTCTTAACAGCACGCATTAAACCCCTGTAGGCGTTTAATATTTCTTTACGTTCTTGTTCTAAATTCCCAATATGTAATTTATGGGATTTCATTTACTTAGATGGTAATAATTTTGTTTTAACCTCTCCAAAACCTATTTTTTTGCCGTTTTTTTCACAATAACCTCTCATAATTACTGTGTCATTATCATTAATGAATTTTCTTTCAGAGCCATCATTCATTTTTAATGGTTTTGTCCCTTTCCAGCTTAATTCTAACATTGATCCATAACTATCTTCTGTTGGACCTGAAATTGTTCCCGAACCCATTAAATCTCCACGTCTAACATTGCAACCATTTACTGTATGGTGGGCAAGTTGTTGCGCCATATTCCAGTACATATATTTGAAGTTGGATTTACAGATTAATGATTCTGAAGAGTTTTCCGGTTCGATAGCTACCTCTAAATTAATGTCGTAGGATTTTTTTCCATTAAATTTAAGATAATCAAGAACTTCAGGCTCTTGTTCTGGGCCATCAACAGCATATGGTTGAAGTGCGTCTAAAGTAACAATCCAACATGAAATTGATGAAGCAAAGTTTTTAGCGAGAAATGGCCCAAGTGGAACATACTCCCATTTTTGAATGTCTCTTGCTGACCAGTCATTAAATAAGCAAAGTCCAAAAATATAATCTTCTGATTCATTTGTGCTAATGGAATCGCCTAATGGTTTTCCATCATATGTTACAAAAGCCATTTCTAATTCAAAGTCAACCAATTTAGATGGGCCAAATACGGGGTTTGAATCATCGGGTTTAGTTTGTCCTTTTGGTCTATGAATTGGAACTCCAGATGGAATAACCGAGCTTGCTCTTCCATGGTATCCAACGGGAATCCAAAGCCAATTGGGTAGCAGAGCATTTTTAGGATCTCTAAACATAGTGCCTACATTAGTTGCATGCTCTTTACTAGAATAAAAATCAGTATAATCACCAATTTCTACAGGCATACACATTTCTATTTCAGATACGGGAATAAGAGTTTGGTCAACATGGTGTTTATTTGCTTTTAAATCTTCACACTCTAAACTTAAAAGTTTGGAAATTCTATTTCTCAATCTTCTTGTCCCTGCTTTTCCTTTAGCCATTAAATTATTTAATGTTTTGCTATTGAAATCATCAATAGTAAATGGAAGATTGTCAAGGTATCCAAGAACATGAAGTGACTTTAAATCAAGTACAAAATCTCCAATTCTAATACCAACTCTTTCATTAAGGTTATTGGTTTTGAATATTCCAAAAGGAAGGTTTTGAATTGGAAATTCGGTTTCATCAGTGTAATTAACCCATGACTTTAAATCTGGATGGTTTGCCTCTATCATATTTTATTTTATTTAAACGTTAAAACGGAAATGCATTAAATCTCCGTCAGCAACTATGTATTCTTTTCCCTCTACTTTAAATTTCCCAGCATCTTTTACAGCAACTTCAGAACCAAATTCAATAAAGTCATTGTACTTCATGACTTCAGCTCGAATAAATCCTTTTTCAAAATCCGTATGAATTACTCCGGCTGCTTGAGGGGCAGTCATTCCTTTTTTGATTGTCCATGCTTTAACTTCTTTAACACCTGCTGTAAAGTAGGTTTGAAGATCAAGTAGGGAGTATGCTGATTTAATAAGTCTATTCACACCTGGTTCATCAAGATTTAGTTCATCAAGAAAAAGTTTTCTTTCATCATATGTCTCAAGCTCCATAATGTCTGCCTCGATTTTAGCGCCTACTATTAAAACTTCTGCATTTTCTTTTTTAACTGCTTCTTTTATTAAATCAACATAATTATTGCCATTTGAAACCGAGTTTTCATCAACATTACAGACATACAAAACAGGCTTGTTTGTAATCAATTCTAAATTTTTAACAATTGCTTTATCATCATCTGATAAGTTGATTTCACGAACGGAAAGACCTTCTTCTAATTTGCTCTTTATTAAAATTGCCAATTCATTTTCTTTAACAGCATCTTTATCACCAGATTTAACAATTCTAGATAAGCTATTTATTTTTTTATCAATGCTCTCAAGGTCTTTAAGTTGCAATTCAATATCTATAATTTCTTTATCTCTTAATGGATCAATTGATCCATCAACATGGATAATATTACCGTCGTCAAAACATCTTAAAACATGGATAATAGCATCTGTTTCTCTAATATTTGCCAAAAACTTATTGCCTAGACCTTCACCTTTAGAAGCTCCTTTTACAAGGCCTGCTATATCAACGATTTCCATTGTAGTTGGAATAACCTTTTCTGGGTTTACAATTTTTTCAAGCTCAATAAGTCTATTATCAGGAACTGAAATGGTTCCAATGTTAGGTTCTATTGTGCAAAATGGAAAGTTTGCAGATTGAGCTTTTGCATTGGATAAACAATTAAATAACGTCGATTTCCCTACGTTGGGAAGACCTACTATTCCACACTTCAATGACATAATTATTATTTGGTTTGGCAAATATAATAAATGAGATATTCTTAATCACTTTATCACTCTTAAATATTGTGGATTATTAATTATTACTTTACATCTTTTTTTTGTATCTTGCACGTTGCATTAAACTCATTATTTCCTTGGCAACTATTGAAGTTTTTTTTCGTCTATTATATGGGTTTATAGCTAATGTAAAGACTGAAATTATCAAAAGAGAAAAGTCTTATGGTTCTTCTGCTATTGGAGTAAATTTATTTTACTCTCTATTTTTTTGTATTTCATTTTTAATTTTCAATAGTTTTAATTCCTATTCTCAATGTCCTCCAAATCAAAATACTGTTGTTATTAACATGACAGATACTTGGGGAGATGGTTGGAATGGAAATACTTATACGCTTACTAATAGTGCTGGTGTTGTTGTTGCAACCGGAACTCTTCCTACAGGTGCAGCTGGTGCAGATACCTGGTGTCTTCCAGATGGTTGTTATACAATAACTGTCGGTGGTGGTGCTTGGCAAGGAGAAATTGGTTGGAATATCACAGTTAATGGTGGTGCACCAGTAGCATCTGCTAATGCTCCAAATGGAGTTGTTACAAACCAGCAAGTTCAAATAAATGCCCCATGTTCTGTTGTTCCATCGGGATGCTCAGCTAATTATTCTGGGCCTACTATTAGTGCTTTTCCCCATTGTACTACCTTTGAAGGTCCCTATGATTGGCAGCAATGTTTGGTTGATGATTTAAATTGGACTCAAGATGCGGGAGGAACACCCTCATTTAATACTGGTCCTATTACTGGTGCCTTAGGAACTAATAATTACATGTACACAGAATCTTCAGGTGCTGGTTCCCCTAATAAAGTGGCTAATATTGCTTGTGAATATGATTTTACCGGACAGTCATCTGGATGCATGTTGTTTTATTACCACATGTTTGGAGCTACAACGGGATCTTTAGATGTTTTAATTAATGGTACAAGTGCGCCAGGATTTCCGATTATGGGTCAACAACATGCAAATAATGCTGCTGCTTATACTGCTGTTAATGTTAATCTAGCCGCATACATGGGACAGTCAAATGTTTTAATTGAAATTATTGGAACTACCGGAACCTCTTTTACCTCTGATATTGCCATCGATGAAATAACAGTTGATGTTGGTACAGGTAATTGTGCTGCTTGTCCACCTCCTCCTTCTGGTTGCGCTGCTAATTATGCGGGTCCAACAATATCTGCTTTTCCTCACTGTACTACTTTTGAAGGTCCTCATGATTGGTATCAATGTCTATTTGATGATTTAAACTGGACTCAAGATGCGGGGGGGACACCATCATTTAATACTGGACCTACTACTGGTGCTCTAGGGACTAATACTTACATGTATACTGAGGCATCAGGAGCTGGTTATCCTAATAAGGTTGCAAATTTAGCTTGTGAGTATGATTTTTCTGGTCAATCTGCAGGGTGTCTTCAGTTTTATTATCACATGTTTGGGGCGGCTACCGGTTCTTTAGATGTTCTTATTAATGGAGTAAGTGCACCTGGTTTTCCTATTGTTGGTCAACAACAGGCAAATCAGGGTGATCCTTATACTGCTGTTAATGTTGATTTAGCTGCATACATGGGACAATCCAATGTATTGATTGAAATTATTGGGACAACAGGAACTTCATATACATCTGATATTGCTATTGATGAAATAACAGTTGATGTTGGAACCAATAGCTGTGCCTCATCTTGTAGTACGACTTCACCCTGTACAGAAAATGTTGTCGTTGTAAATATGACGGATACTTGGGGAGATGGTTGGAATGGAAATACTTACACGCTTACCAATAGTGCTGGTGTTGTTGTCGCAACCGGTACTCTTCCTACGGGTGCGGCTGGTGCAGATACCTGGTGTTTGCCAGATGATTGTTATACAATAACTGTTGGAGGTGGTGCTTGGCAAACTGAAATAGGTTGGAATATTACAGTTAATGGTGGTGTACCTGTTGCATCTGCTACTGCTCCTAATGGTGTGGTAACAAATGTTGATGTCCCTATTAATTCACCATGTTTTACATGTGTAATCAATTCTGTATCTGCTTTGGCTTCACCTTGTGACCCTGTTAATAGCCAATATTCAGTTTCTGGTCAAATTGACTTTTCAAATCCACCATCTTCAGGAACACTAACTGTCACTAATTCATGTGGGGGGTCTCAAACTTTTAATGCCCCATTTAATTCTCCATTAAATTATAATATACCTAACTTAAATGCTAGTGGAGGTTCTTGTACAGTTACTGCCACTTTTTCTCAAAATCCAACTTGTACCTCTACTCAAACATATACAGCTCCATCAATTTGTTGTACTTCAAATACCATTGCTATTGCTGTTATGGATTATAATCCAAATGCGGGTTTAAGTAATGGGAATAGTTGGAATGGAGCTACTTTTGTATTAACTGACAATAACGGTGCAACTGTAGCTACAGGTACTTTAACAAATGGAAGCTTAGATACATTGTTTTTTTGCATTCCTGATGGATGTTACTACATGGATGTTAGTAATTCTTCAAATCCTAATGATTCTAGTCATTGGAGTGTTGTTTATAATGGTGTTCAAGTTGCTTTTGGAAACGTTCCCGCAACGAATGTTTTGGTTCCAATTAATAGTATATGTGCTGGTGTTACTCCAGGAACAGCGCCTTGCCAATTGACAGGTTCTGCTTCTCCTATCACTATAACTTGTGGGGACTCTTCTGTTTTATCTGCTAATGGAAATATTACCTCAGTTTTTGATCAAGACTTTAATTCTGGTGCTCCAACCGGTTGGTTATTTACTCAAACCCCAACCATTGGAAATAATACTTGTGGTGTTCCATCCTTAGATGGAAGTAATTTTTTATGGATTGGTGCAGCTGCTAGTTTCCCAAGAACCATGACTACTGTCCCTTTAGACTTATCTTGTGGAGGTGATATTTGTTTTGAAATGCGTTATGCAGTTCAAGGTGGTGCTTCACCATGTGAAGGCCCCGATTTAGCTAGTGAGGGGGTCTATTTG
>MDSW01194141.1_pt1 | contig 14559 bp, 5 predicted proteins | sample 811171 | NCBI WGS metagenome assembly MDSW01 (sample SAMN05326641, study PRJNA326480) | marine metagenome | isolation source: seawater | place: Atlantic Ocean: North West | collected 2012 | reverse complement strand
ATGAAGCGTCCTGCGTCCCCTACGGATCATCTTGAACGAGAACAACACATGAACGATGCAAATATTAAAAGGCAACACACTCTTTGGAAAAGCGAAGAAGAATTCAAAAATCAAGAGATAATCCGCGCGCTCGTTGAGAATTCAATCGGTAACATTCTCGCGCGAAATGGCGAAGGAAAGGACGAAAAGAAAGACGAAAATGCGATCGGTATCGCGCCGAACGTGAAAGAAGGCTCCAGAGTTGAAATCCGTTGGGTGATTGAAAATACGCTTTCGGACGAGGAAAATGTATCGAACGAGACGAAAAGAATAAAGGAAAAGGTTGTCTGGTGGGGTGCGACGGTGACGAAGCGAGGAGAAGATAATACCACCACAAATAGTAAGAACGTGTGCGATGTCATGTACGACGCTCGAACGGAAGATTTTCCTGCGGAAGCGGCTAAAATTGTGTTACTTTCCGAACACGAGTGCTGTGACGGAAACGACCAGAGTATGAAGTTTTGTTGGAGAAAGGAAGGGGATTCTACTTTTTTCGTAGATGGTGAAGGAGAGGATGATGAGGACGAGGATTTGACTATGCAAGACGTGATTGAGTATCAGACGAAAATTGATGGGGATACTGGAGATGGAGATACTTTAGCGGACGCGAGCGAAAAGGCGTTTGGGACGTTGCCGATGGACCAACAACTCAGAGTAGCTACGGGATTTGCGCAGATGAAAGGGAAGTTAATGGAGAAGTTAAGAGAAATTTCGGAGAAGAACGGTGCTGGATACACGGTAACGAAAGATGACATGGATCGCATAATGTTGGAGTTGAGAAATGAATCATCGTAATTTGAGTCGCTGCACATGTAATATTAGGTAACGTACAAATACAAATAATATGCGCTGAATTTTTCCAACTAAAATCTACGTCTATTCCCATTCTTTGACGCACCTTGGGCTCTTCGTTTGTTTTTAACGATAAGACCACCTTGACCGCCGGATTTAAAGTCACTTTCTTGCTTCTCAAGAAAGGATAAGACTTCTTTGTGTTTTGCGTCCCTTTCCTCGGCTTCAGCAGCCTTTTCTTGTTCGCGTGCGTGATGCATAAACTGGTTGTCTTTGCGAAGCTCGCGAACGGTTCCTCTCGCTTCCTTTCGCAACTCTTTCTTGAGCTTTCTGTTTTCTGCGCGCTCTCGATTCGGATCGTAATCGCGTCCTTTTTGAAACCCATCTTCTTCATACATTGGATTGAACTGCTTAATAGCTTCAACGGACTTCGTATGCCAGGCAAGCGAGAGGCGAACGCTGCTTTTCTTCTTCTTCTCAATATCGTCACGCATCGCTTCGCACATTTTCAAAATGTCGTTGTAAACGGCGCCGTTTTCTTTTCCGAATGTTTTCAGCGAACGTATTAATCTGTTCAGCGCGATTTGCACTTTCTGCAACATTTCAGGCGCGCATGATACTTTCTGGACGGGTTTGATGAGATTTCCAAGGGTCGAAACCGCATATCGAAGCATTGCCACGCGTTCTTGGGTGCTAGAATCTGCTGCCGTTATTGACTTTTTTCGAGGTCGTGTCGACAACAACTTTGCCAGAGAGAGCACTTCAATCGTTTTTGAGGAGGACTTTTTCCCGACCCCTGCGTCTACCATCAAAGGCCGCAACCACGATCCGCCGCATTGCTCTTGAAGGTGCGTCGGCAACCCTTCGTTCCATGTTTGTTTGCACTTCTCGCTCTCACCTGAGGCGTGTATTAAAGCAGTGAGTAAATTGAGAGCCTCTGGAAAAATGCGCATGGCAGGAACGACGTACGCACTCGCGAGAGCGCATAAAATCACCGCATAATTCGCATCGTCAGTTGATCGAACGGCGCAATGCGAGAGCACGTTCCCTATGTACAAAGATGCCGGCGTGGTAACCGCGTGTTGTTTATCCGTAGAACTAAAGATATCCGCAAATAATCCAAGAAGTAATATCGTCCTCGGCGGTGGTAAGCCAGTTTCTCCCAATCGCAAAGCTTTTTGGAGTCGTTTGCCCATCTTTTCAATGCGCGCTTTCGCTGCGGTCGCGGCATAAAACGGAACTTGCGTTGCGATTTCAGAAATGTGCTTCGTGATCACGTTTAGATCTGCTACTGGCAATTCTTCGTTACCACATAACGTTTCAAAACGTTGAAGCAAAAGTCCGAGAAGCGTTTGAATTTTTCGTCTATTTTCAGTCGCTAAACTCGGCGCATTGCATGCGCGCATGCGAGTAAGCACAATCGAAACTTCATCAGAAGTGTACTTGGTTAAGAGAGTTTCGAATGTTTCGTACGTTTCCGGTACTTCAAATGTATACGGGATTTCCGACGAGCTTGCATCCATTCTTTCTTCAGCGCGGATTAGATCATCTCGAGCTTCGGCATCCTTCTTCTCTTTTACCTCTTTTGATTTTTTGAGGTTGGCGTCGTCGTCGTCGTCGTCGTCGCTGCCTTCTTTTGCACCATCGTCGAGAAGAATTTCTCTATTCATGATATCATCGTCGTCGATATCATCATCGTCGTCAAAATCTTTTCTGACATTGTCGTCGTCGCTTTCTGCGGCTTTATCACTCTTGTTAACCTTTTCTACTTTTTTCTTCACTTCTACGCCATCGTTGAGAATGCCGAGCTCTCTTAACCGATTTTTACCTTTTTCTAATTTCTCATCCATCTTGTTCGCTTCTTTGCGGAACTTTCCAGTTTCATCTAAGTCGTCTTCACCGCTATCCTCTTCGTCGTCTTCGTCCTCGCCCTCGTCACTTTCGTCTGAACTTTCTTCATTCTCTTCATCGTCTTCGTCGTCTTCATCGAACGCAAAATCATCGTCGAGATCTTCACCACCTGCTCTCGCTGTCGAACGAGGATCACCTCCTTCCCCCTCTTCCTTTTCTAATTTGCGCGCTTTGTGCCTCCTCAATGCGTACCCTCCTAATGGTGCATCATCATCGTCGCCGTTTCTTGTCTCGTCGTTTTCGTCGTCGTCCGAGAGATCTCCTCGCATGCGTTTCACTCTGGCGCGTTCAGCTTCCTCGAGCTGTCGTTTTTGTCTTGCCTCCATTTGCTCTGACGTCTTTGCTATTTCTGCCGCGTGCGCTCGCGCATCTAAAGCTAACGATTTTGTAATTTTATCGTAATCACTCTTTATGTCGTCGTCTTTCGGTAATCCTGATTCCAAAATGTTCAACGAGGTATTTTTGTTTGTCGGTTTCAAATGGCCGACTGCTTTTCGCAATGCGCCTTGTAATAAACCGCCTCGACTGATGACTTTAAAATCTTCGTCAAGTTTATCCAGGAGTTCATCGTCATCGTCTCGCTGTTTCGCTTTCTCGGCTTTATACATTTTACTCTTCGCAATGAGTTCGTCCATGACTTCCTTTTTTGTTTTTCTTCTCTCTGTATTTGTATTTTCGTCGTTATCGCCTTCTTCATCGTCATCGCTACCCTCGACTGTGCTCTTCTTTCCTTTCCGCCGAAACCCACCGTTACCATCGTCGTCATACTGTCCATTGTCGTCGTCAAAATCACCCCCGCCGAAATGCATCCTGCGTGTCATTTCTTCGTTCATCAATTGTCTCGTGTCGTCCTCATCGTCAGAATCCGAATCGAACTTTGCGTTTGCTATTCTCCTATCATCCAAAGGTTTTCCGAGATGGGTCAACGATAACAAGTTTTTGTTATTACTATTGTTGTCATTGTCCCCATCTTCATCGTCGTCGTTTTCGTTTCCTTCGAGTGAATACGTATTCTTTCGCTTTTTCCTTAATTGGCCCAACCGCGCTCGTGCCAAGCGCCCGATTGACTTTTCCTCCTGCGTCAAGTTGTTATCTAACTCTCCGAACCGTAAATCCACGAACGCGTTCGCTTTTCCGCTCAATTTGTGTTCCACTAACAACGTTCTCTCCCGTCGTTCGAATCCTTCCCTTCTCGCCTTCAAAACGTTACCGCTTTTGCCTTTGATTTTCCGTCCTAAAATCTCAAATTTTTGCTTTGAACTTTTTCTATCGAAAACTGAAGCGTTGTCTTCGGCTTTTTTGTTCTTCGCTTCCCCGTCGACTTTGGTGGCATCGAAATGCTTGTACTTCTTCAATCGGGGGTTGGACGATTTCGATGGTTTCTTCTTCTTCTTCGCCATAATTCAATGCGCTCCGCGTGTGTATCTGTGCGCTTGTGTGTGTGTGTGTGTGTGTGTATTGAACAACAGTTAAACGCAAAGTTTCTGACAAGCGCGCGCGCAGCAACAAACAAAAAATGTGGCGACCCACGAGTTTGTTTTCTTTACAAAAAAGAGAAGAGAAGAGAAGATTTCTTGTTTGTTGGAGCGGTAATGGATGATGTTCTCGCGCTCTTTAGGTTTCTTCGTTTAGTTCTCTCCCGCGTGTTCGCGCCAAAAATGGTCGGAAAGAGCAAGGCAGATCGGGAGTGTGTGGCGGTACTCTACTCCTGCGCGTTTCTTTTGCCGCCGTCGTAAAAAAATGGAAGAAGAAGAAGAAAAAGCGAAAAAAAAAAGAGCATCGTCATGCACTCAAAGACAGCCGCCACCTTCCTTCCTCTCTTTCCTCTCTTTTCTCTTTTTCCTCTCTCTCTCTTTTCTCTCTTTTCTCTCTTTCTTTGGTCGCTCAGGTGTACTTTTTTGGCGGCTCAACGCTCTCTCCATTTGTTGCGTGTCGTGTGTTTACGAAGAAAGAAGAAAGAAGCATACGCACACACTAAGAGAAACATAAAAAGCGCGCGACGGGACGACTTATTCGTTAAAGCAATGAAGCGCGGAAGAGGTACACTCGAGGACGCGGAGAACAATGACGACGAAGAGGAAGCATTTCCTCGCGGGAACTTTGCCGAAGGAGAACAAGAACAAGAACAAGAAGAAAACGAGCGGTCTCATCGCGCCTCACGAACGAAAACAACCACTACGACCGAGCGATTCGCCGCGATTAAAGGTTCTTCTTCGAGTTTGAAAGGTAGAAAAACCGGAGGTAAAGGAGCGAGTGGTAAATACATCGAAGCGTTGAAATGGAAGACATTACGCAAAGGCGTCAAGTTGCTCGGAATTGTTTCGCACGTTTCGAACAAAGGATTAATCGTCTCATTACAGAACGGATTGAAAGGGACAGTATCGAAATTAGAAGCATCAGATGTATTTTATGTTCACACTAAGGGCAGAGGCCAGAGAAGCAAAAGGAAGACGTCCGCATATCCCTCTTCTGAAGACGAATTCAGTAGTAGTAGTAGTAGTAGTAGTAGTAGCAGTGACGAAAGTAGCGGTGATGAAGAGGAAGAGAAAGATGGAGGCACAAAAGGAAAGATTGGTTTAGAATCTCTATTTCGCGTCGGGCAAATGGTGCGATGTGCAGTTGTAAACCTCGACGATGGGAAAACTGGCGGTAAACGGATCGAGTTGACACTGCGTCTCTCGCAAGTGTGCACCGGATTGGATAAAGGGTGCTTATCTGAAGGTGCAGCTGTGCCAGCGATAGTCACTTCCGTCGAAGATCACGGATACATCGTAGCATTCGGTATCGATGATTGTTCTGGATTTTTACCACGTGATAGCCTAGGGGAAGAGCACGAGTCGCTTCTCCCCGGTCAGCTTGTGGAAGTTGTTATTACGTCGACGCCAAAAGCAAAGAAGGATGACAACAACAACAAGAAGAAGAAGAACGGAGGAGGAAGCAAACTTAGCGGGATTCACGTGTATAAAGTCAGTGCAGATACGAAACGATGCGCGAGCGCAATCGCGCTGGAAAATAAGTCGACATTGATATCCACGATTCTTCCCGGCATGTTGGTAAAAGCGCGCGTGAAGTCTGTTCTCGATGATGGTATTTCTGTCTCTTTTCTGACGTATTTTTCGGGAACAATTGACTGCTTTCACATCGCAGCCGAAGATACTTCATCTTTTAAAGAGGGACAGAAGGTACGTTCACGCGTGATTTTCGTAGATGCTCAAAATAAACGAGTCGGTTTATCTCTCCAACCGCACTTGCTCGAGGCGCAGTCATCGGCGAGCATCCTTCCATCAACCGGGTCAATCTTCGAAAACGCCGTGATAAACCGTGTAGATCCGAACGTCGGAGTATCCCTTCAAATCAGCAAAGGCGGGAAGAAAGGAAGCATCGCTGGATACGCGCATGTTTCGCACCTTTCCGACGATCACGTAGAAAAAGTAGAAAAGAAGTATAAGGTGGGAAAGCAAGTAAAAGTTCGAGTGATTGGACATCGATTGTTAGACGCCGTCGCCAACGTCAGTTTAAAGAGATCTGTTTTGGAACAACCATTCTTTAGTTTGGAAGAGCTAGTTCCTGGGATGATTGTCAAGGGGGAAGTCTTAGCGACGGAACATTTTGGAGCCATCGTAAAACTCGCTGAAGGCGTCAAAGCACTTTGTCCGCCGTTCCATGTATCCGACGTCGTCGGACGAACGACATCATCCAAAGTAGCTCCTGGCGCAATCTTGAAGTTTCGAGTTATCAGCGTTGACCAAGCGAGACACAGAGCTATCGTAACGCACAAGCGTGCGCTGATAAAGTCGGAATTGCCGGTGTTGAAAACGATCGAGGATGCAATCCCTGGAAGAACTACACACGGCATAATTTCAGGCGTTGTAAATTACGGCGTGTTCGTCACACTTTATGGAAACTTAAAGGGATTAGCAGGATCACAAGATCTTGGGTTAGCTAAGGGCCAGAGTATTGCTGACGCCTACGCGGTGGGTCAAGTTGTTCGAGCGACAATCGTATCTGCAGATCGAGGAGAAAACAAACTAAGACTTTCGCTAGGCAGCAGCGATGAAGAGGATGGTGCTGCCGCAGGAGTGGGAGCGGCTGGTGCTACTGCTATCTCTTTATCAACAGACGCAGTACCAATCGGTGAAGTTGTTACATCTGCGACAATTACGAAAATAGTCCAAGGCTCGAGCATTATTGAAGTTGCTGCGAGCACAGAAGAAGGAACGTTTCAAGGACTCGTCGCATTTCAGCATCTATCAGATAATCCCGTCACAGCTCTGAGCATGGCGTCAACTTTGAAAATCGGAGAAGTTTTAAGTGGTCCTTTGGTGATTCTTGAACGAAAGTCAAAAAGAGTAGTCATGAGTCGGAAAATGTCGATCATAGAGGCAGTAACAAGTTCATCTCTACCCTGTAAAGCAGATAAGGTAAAGGCTGGAAAGATATATCCAGGATACGTCGCCTCGACATCATCGACGGGCGTATTCGTGCGATTTTTAGGATCGCTCACTGGGTTAGCGCCTCCTTCGCAAATTCCCGATGGATGCAGCGCCACGGATTCGTTCTTTGTCGGCCAAACTGTACAAGCTATGGTTCTTTCGGTGGACATTGAGTGCACCCCGCCGCGGCTTTCGCTTTCGCTTCGGTTGCAAACAACGGCACAACCTTTATCGGATGCTCCTTTGATTCGTTCATTCTTCACGGATCTCGAGTTTTTAGATTCAAAGATGGCTCAAAATCCTAAGGAGGCAGAGACTTTGTTATCTGAAGAAACAGTACGTATGTTCGAACCTGGATGTGATATCGAAGGCTCGATTAACGAAACGAAGGATTATGGAATTTTGATCGATATTGATGAAGACGAGAATGCGGTCGGGTTGGTTTCTCCGCATCAAGTGCCTGAGAGCGTAGAAATAGAAGATTTTACCACTGAGACTCGTTTATTGGGAAAGGTTTTAGACGTTTCCAGACGCGAGGGTGTTATTGATATCGGTAAAGTGAACGTGATGAACAATACGAAATCGAAGAAGAAGAAAAAGAAGGTAAAATCTACCTCTACGGCGCTGAAAAAATTGAAAGTAGGTGAAGCGACCGAAGCAATCGTAGAGCTAATTAAAGCTCAATACGTCATTTTATCTCTACCAAAATATTCTGACGCGATCGGATATGCTCCCGTTCACTACTGCAACGTGCGTTTGAACGACGCTTCAGAACGATTTGAGGTTAATCAGAGAGTGAATGTTGTCATCGCACAACTTCCTTCCTCATCTTCAAAGGACGTTAAAGTTGGCGAGTTTTACAGCAACCGACTTTTACTTACCGTTCCTTATGTGGATCAAGATAAAGCGAATCGTGGTCCAAAGGCTGGGACTAAATTACGAGGCGTTGTTTCGGAGCTTCAGCCTCTTCAAGCACTTGTGTCGCTTCCAAACAGTAGAAAAGGACGCATTCATATTACTGAGACTCGCGCTTTCGCGAAATCAAAGTTTCCGCTGGAAGACCTATCGCTTGGTTTGACTGTAAATGTTGTTGTTCTTGGTATGGCGGGCGATCGAGGGGGGCTATTGGACCTCACTCTTACGAGTAGTGCAGGCATTGACGATGACGACGACAACGACGACGAAAATGTTAACGAGAACGCAAAGAACAGGGATGACTTTGCTGACAAAATATCATTGAAAAGACCAACTATACAAACGCTTGAAGCTGGTCAATCTATTGATGCGTACGTCATCTCGGTGTTGCCAGACGGCGTTAAAGTGAGCATTCGACCAGAAATAAGTGCTTTTGTTCCTTTGATTGAGACTGCGAGCTCAATCAAAGAGCTTAAAAAACCACTTGAGCAGAGATTTTCAAAGGGGGAAAGGATCAAAGCAACAATCGTCAACGTCAACGTTTCTAAGAAGCACGTCGATGTTTCTTTTCGGGATCAAAAGTCTATCAGCGTCGGCGCGAAACTCTTTGGTGTCGTTTCGCGCTTTAACAAAGGCACTTCGATGATGGTGAAGCTTGGCGCACACGTCATGGGACGGGTTTTTTTGACTGACGTTTCCGACGCGTTTGAAGAAAACCCGTTCTCTGAAATGAAGGTTGGTGATGTGGTAGAAGTTTGCGTAGTTTCTGTGACATCGAATGGAGAAGTCGATCTTTCAATGCGACCGTCTTTATTGAGAAAATCTGAAGGAAATAAGAAGGTGGCTAATCCCGAGATTTATGATGCCAAGAGTCTTGAAGTAGGAAATGAAGTTTCTGGATATGTCAAATCCGTCGGCAAAGCTGGATGCTTCGTTGCGCTTTCGCGTAATTTAGACGCGCTGATAAAGCTCACCAATCTTGCAGATGGCTTTGTCGAAAAACCATCGGTTGAATTCCCAACTGGACGATTGGTTCGCGGCCGCATCGTTTCTGCGGATGCAAAAACAAATCGAGTCGAGATGTCACTGCGCACTTCACAATCCGATTCTAAAACGCCAAACAAAGAAGCACTCGCATCGTTGAAAGTTGGTGATGTGGTCATGGGAACTGTACGCAGCGTGCAATCGTACGGCGTGTTTGTCACTTTAGACGGGTCTGGTCTGTCTGGTTTATGTCACATTTCAATGTTTGCTGATATGCACGTGAAGGATGATCTGGCCAACCACGTCCGAGCTGGAGAGCGGGTGCGCACAAAAATCATAAAAGTAGATTACGAGACGAATAAAGTTTCTCTTGGCATCAAAGCTTCGGTTTTCGAAGACGATGATGAAGACGATGAGAATGGTGCGCAACACGAGCACGATTCAGACGACGAAGATGAAATGCAGGAAGATCTTTTACTTTCTGACGACGATGAAGACGATAATAATAATAATAATAATAATAGTAAAATGGACGCGGAGGAGGAAGACGAGGAAGAGGAGCATTTATTCGATAACGAGGAAAGTGGAGGAGAAGAATCTGAGAGGGAGGACGATAACGACGACGAAGACGAAGACGACGAAGACGACGAAGACGAGGAAGACGACGAAGACGAAGACGAAGACGAAGACGACAACAACTCGACCGAGAAGGAAGAAGATGTTGGTTTCGCCTGGGACGAGGAAGAGAAGGAACAGAAACAAAAGCTCAATGCAATGAAACGAAGTCGAGAGGAGTCCCCTTATCCCGATGAAGGAGAAAACGTCAATAAACTTTCGAAACGCGCAAAACGTCGCAAAGCTAGGGAGGCTGAGATGGAAATCTTGCGACAAGAGCAACAGTTACGCGAGGAAGGTCGTCTTCCTGAAAGTGCGTCAGATTACGAAAAGTTGATCCTAGCTTCACCGCTTTCCTCTTTTCTTTGGATTCAATATGTTGCGTTCCAAGTGAGCGTCGGCGCGTACGAGGATGCGCGAGCAGTCGCTGAACGCGCGTTAGAAGCAATCCCAGCGCAAGAAGAAGAAGAGCGAATGAACATTTGGATTGCGTATTTAAATTTAGAGAACTCGCACGGCTTGCCAAATCCAAAAGAAGCCGTCTCGAGACTATTCAAGCGCGCGGTGAATTTAGCCGATCCAAAGAAACTGTACCTCGTCTTGGTAGACATGTACACGCGTACGGAACAAACAGAAGTTCTTCAAGAAACTCTTAAACTCATCGTTAAAAAATTTCGGTCGAGTTGCAAGGTTTGGCTGACATACATCCGCCATGTTACGCTCAAAGGCGACGCGGAAGGGTCGAGAAAACTCCTCGATCGTGCGACGACTTCTTTACCGAAACGCAAGCACATCAAACTTTTAGTTAAAGTCGCTTTATTGGAGATGAAAGAGGGTGACCCGGAGCGTGGACGTACAATGTTTGAAGGCATTCTGCGCAACTATCCAAAGAGAACTGATATTTGGTCCGTATATATCGATCAAGAGATTAAGCAAAACGTCCCGGAGAGGATTCGAGCGTTGTTTGAACGTGCCACACACTTGGATCTTAACGCGAGAAGCATGAAATTTTTGTTCAAAAGGTACTTAGAATATGAGAGGTCCCAAGGTAACACGGAACGAATGACGTACGTGAAGGAGAGAGCAATGGAGTATGTCGAGAGAATGCTAAATAATAATAACGATGAATAGAAGAAGACGATGAGTCCTTGGGATGCACGGACTTGTTCGGGAGTGCGGCTTATGTGCATCTACTCATGCGTACGCACGAGTGAATAAGAGTAAAGCGAGCAGAATGAGAAATAACGATAGGAATTAGTCAGCTTTGCAAGTGTCTTTTTAATGACGGACGTTATATCTATGCCGCTCGTTCTGCTCGTTCTGCTCGTTCTGCTCATCTGACTTTTTTTCATATTCCTTTTCGATACTCTTCTTTTTCGACCTTAAATAAAATTTTTCGATTTGAACATGCTTTAAAAGTATTCTCTCCTCCTTTCTTTATTGCATGCTCTGCGTCGAGGCGTCGCTCATTGCGACGAATACGAATCGTGATAAAATGACGTCACTCCTTCGTTCGCTCCGTCGCGGATGTTGTAAAGGTGGTTTTGGAAGAGGAGAAAAATTTCGTCAAAATGCAACAACGCCGCTTTTTCTTCTCGACAAAAATTGTCGCCGCTCGTTTTCTTCTTCCAAATCGTCTTCGTCGGTAAAAGCGCAAAGAACAACGGCGATAGCGGCATCATCGGCGTTCATCGACGACGACGAAGAAGAAGAAGAAGAACCGTTGTCATCGTCGTCTGATAGGAATCGTCGTCACAATAATAATAATGTTTTAGGTACCGTCGTGACTGCGCAAGCCAACTATTTCCGAGTCGTCGTGAACCGACGACACATTCCTTCGAAAGAGTTGAACCGCGTGCGCGAACAGTTCGACGCCGCCCGCAAGAGAGCCGAGGAGGCGAGAGCGACGAAAGACGTAGAAAGCTTAAACGAGAAACTCGGAAAAATTATCGATATCAAAGAAGAAGAAGAAGAAGAAGAAGAAGAAGAAGAAGACAACGTCGAGTTGTTGTGTAACTGTCGAGCGCTTTTGAAGAAGATGAAGCAAAAAGTTTTGGTTGGTGATGTAGTCACTTTGGATTCTGAAAAGTCTGGGATCGATTGGGTGGAACGTTCCGGAACCATTTACGGCATTGAGAAGAGGAAGAACGAAGGTGGGAACAACTTAGCGATTGCAAACGTCGATGTGACGCTGTTGACGTTTTCGTTGTCACAGCCACCGTTGGAGGAGAAGCAGTTGACGCGATTTTTGGTCGCGTTTGAATACGCGCGCGTGCCATTTCATCTGGTGTTCAACAAGAAGGATTTGATAGATGAAGAAAGAGTAGAAGAATGGCGAGAGAAGATGCAGAAGTGGGGTTACGATCCCAAGTTTGTCTCTGTCGCGAATGGGGATGGCATCGATGAGATCGTAGACGTTATAGGAAGCGGAAAAACTGTCGCTTTAGCTGGACCTTCCGGGGTTGGGAAATCGAGTTTGATAAATCGACTTCGCGCGACAAGCGCTTTGGAATCGGCCCTTTCAGTCGAGAAGCGGCAACACAACGATTACGATGAGGACAATAGGAATGATTCGGTAGAAAATGACGAGGGGAAATCGGTCACTTTTGTGACGGATTTAGACGTAGAAGGCGCTGGCGGCGGGAAACTAAAGAGAGGCTCGAGATCGGTGGAAAACGAAAAAGCACGAGAAATTTTAGAAGCGGCAGATTTGCAATCGGTGAAACAAGTATCGTCTCGAAGTGGGAGAGGGAAACACACGACTCGACACGTTAGTTTACTTCGCATGAAAGGTGGTAATTTACTCGCCGATACGCCTGGGTTTGGGTATCCGTCTCTAGAGAGTATGGTTGTTAAAGATGTGGCGCTGTGTTTCCCAGAGATTCGCAATGCGATTGAACGAGCAGAGGAAGAGCGAGGTGAACGATGCGCGTTTACCGATTGTACGCACGTCCATGAGCCAGGATGTGTAGTCGATGATTCGAACTGGACGCAAGAAAGATTAGACTTATACATGGATTTGTTAGATGAAGTGAAAAAACTCGCGGTAAAAGAGAAAGAGGCGGCATATAAAAGAGAAACGCGTGTTCGAATGAAACAAGCCGCCGGAGGGGCAGATAGAGTAGAGGCGAAACTAGAAACAAAAAGCCATCGAAGGGTGAACAGAAGGACCCATCGCATGGTTACTCGAGACGAGCTTTTAATGAACGACGACGACGATGAAATAGATGATGAATAGATTATTTTGATGTAAGAATAAGAATTGTACAATTTTGATAACTTTCAATCTTTTGAACTGCAAACTCTCCCTTCCCTTTCGGGCTTGCTAAAAAAAATGAATTGGCTAAACTTATTACTTGTCAGGAAAGATCGTATTATTCGCTTTACCGCGCCGGTAAATGCAAAGTTGTATATAATATAGTGTAATATGCGTTGTTATCGCGAAGACCAGAAGCCTGACTTTTTCTCCTCCTCTTCCTTGTTGCTAGTGTCGTTGTTCGTAGTTGTGGTAGTTGTGTCAACGGCGTAAGAGCGGCCGTCCCCGATCGCTCGGGCAAGTTGCATCTGTGCCGATGCCAACTCTTCTCTCGCGATTAACAACTCCTCCAACGCCGATTTTGTCATTTGTTGTTGCTTCGACAATTCTTTCGCGTATAACACCTTCTCCTTTTGTGTCTCGATCAACTTGGCGGCTAACAACGTCTGGTTTGTTCTCGTCAACTGCGTCGGGCCTCCGTTAAAGCAGTCCTCGACTAAATACGTCGCGTTCTTCGGTAAATCGTTCGCTTCTGGTAACACGAGAAGATTATTCGCCCCCTCTTGCCACCTCGTCCCGAACATCGAACGCACGAGATATTTATAGAAAAAAATTCCACCTGGTTGCAACTCCACCTCGCAACTCCAGTGTCCGCCTTCCTTGTAGTGCATTGGGATCGCTTTCGCTTCGTCCCAAGCGCCTAACTTCTTGTGAGATCCTAACACGAACAAATTCTCGCCCCATTTCGTATCGTATTGAACGCTAAAGCTCACTGGAGTCGATTTTGTTCGAGAACCAATCATATCCAACGCGTCTTTCGCGTACGGATCGACCTTTAAAATGGATTGATCGATGGAGATGACGTTATTCGCACCCGAGCTCGACGAGGAGGACGTTAACTTTTGATCGGCCGCAGAGATGGGATTTAAGGCGTTCATTTTCCCCTCTGATGAGACCATTTTCATGAATTGATCTTTATTGTCATCGTAATCTTGCGTCAAAGCGTTGATTTTCAAATCTCTTCCTCCTCTTTTTCTCGGCGAGGAAAGATTTGAACGAGGACGATTGCTAGCCACGGATTTCTTCGAAGAAGAAGGCGTCTTAAAGAGAGAACCGGACGTCGCGAATGCGATTTGGGAACAGGTCATGGTGAATATAGTATGTACGCGCGTGTGTGTGTATATGTCTATATATCTGTTTGAATTGAGAGTGTGTGTATAAGTGTTGCACGCGTGCACAATACGAAACTCTTTTTTCTTCTTGTTTTTGGCGGACGATTATTGGTGGATACCTTTGGTTTCTTTGTCCTCTCAACTGGTCGTGTCGAACGAGGAAGATTTCGAGCGATTTTTTTCTCAATTTTGGCGGGAAACAGAAACGACGACGTAAAAAAAATTCCAAAGTTTCTCTTTTCGTCCGCCTCTCTCTCTCTCTTTTTTTTGCTCTCTCTCTCTCACACCATCACAACGACCACCAACACAGCCCGAAGCGATGGTGAAAAACAAGGAGGAGGAGGAGGAGAAGAAGAAGAAGAAGAAGAAGAATACGACGACGACGACGACGACGACGACGACGACGACGAAAACAAAGAAAAAGATAAATGGACGCGACATT